>Ga0190359_1000861_pt1 | contig 19986 bp, 21 predicted proteins | sample 48721823_MG_FD_161269 | JGI IMG/M metagenome (GOLD analysis project Ga0190359, IMG submission 161269) | Hydrothermal vent microbial mat bacterial communities from Southern Trench, Guaymas Basin, Mexico - 4872-18-2-3_MG | ecosystem: Environmental > Aquatic > Marine > Hydrothermal vents >... | reverse complement strand
AAAAAGATGTGAAATAGATAATGTCGATCTATTTGTTAATAAATTGAATGAGTTTACTGGTATTGCTGTAAAACCAATAGTAGAGGGAGTGCGACATAAAAGAATTTATACTAAAGGTAAAAAGGGGCTTGCAATTACTTTAGTACCTGAAAGTGAATATGGTCCTCATATGGCAAAATTTCGTGAAGATAGATATTATAAAAGAAGTGGTGATAGTTTTTACAGAATGGAACATTTTGATATTGCTGACATGTTTGGGAAACGAAAAATTCCTAAACTGGAAATTTTTTATACAATTAAACCTGCTGGAAGTTCAAGGCCTTCAGGGCGCCCTGAAATATTAAGATATCAAATTAAATTTGGTGTCATGAATAATGGAAGGGGCTCTGCACATCATATTTATTTTGCTCTTAAAAACTTAGATGGTTTTACAATAGAGAATAAACAAGAAACTTATCTTGAAAAATATTATTCTTTAGCTGATTTAAAGTGGGTAAGATATTCAATAAAAGATAATATCGTGCTTCATCCCGGGATGAAGATTGATATAACGTCAATGTATGGTCAATTTGCTATAAATAGTATTAAACGGGATGATATTGAAGTAGAATACGAGCTTACTGCAGAAAATATTCAGATGACAAGAGGAAAATTTATTATACCATGGGAAAAAATATTGGGAGAATACCCAGGATTAATAAAGAATTGATTTAATTAGACATGCTTTTTATGTGATTATATAACTAAACATGAAAGGGGGAATGATGTATTGGTATTGTGAAGTATTAAAAAAATATTCAGTTTTTGAAGGACGTGCAGGTAGAAAAGAGTATTGGTCTTTTTTTATCTTAAATTTTATTATTGGAATGATGTTTATCTACCTTGATTTAATAGCAGGTACTTTTAGTCACAGCTCAGGTATAGGAATATTTGGAGGGCTTTACTCAATATCGGTTTTAATCCCTTCACTTGCTGTTTCTGTAAGGAGACTTCATGATACAGGAAGAAATGGAATTTGGCTTTTGATATGGTTTGTTCCAGTGATAGGATTTATTATTTTACTGATTTTCATGTTACAAGGCAGCCAGGAAGGAGAAAATAAATATGGAGAAAATCCTAAAGTTAATATAGAGTAATTTATTATAGAGCGTAATTGTTCAGTTATCAGATAGGGCTATATTTTTTAAAAAGTTATTGTAACAAGAATAAAACTGAAAATATATGGGGTTTATAGTGGAGAATCAATCAAACACACTGATAGCATTTTTTAATTTAATGACGATTTTAGGACCAGCAATAATTACAGCTGTTATTTCATATTTGATTAGTCATAAGCAGTTCGAGATTAAATTAAAGGAACTAAGGTTTTCAGCTCAGATAAGAGCTCGTGAATTAATGTATAATAATTTTCAAAAAAAAATGTCACAATTGATGGAAAACTGGAAGAGATATTCAGAATCCTTTTCTAATTTTTATAATATTTTAATACTTAATGGTACTGAGGAGGAAAAGAGTAAATATTTAACAAGGTTTGCTAGAATATTACAATTTTATAGACAAGATTATTATGATATGAATATTGATTATAATTCGGAATTACTAAAACTTGGATTGCTTAATAAAGAGAATTTAAATAAAGTGAAAATCATTGAAGAATTTTTTAATCAAGAATTTGATAGTGCTGTATCTTTTAAATCATTGGAAGATTTACTACGTCAAGCGATAAGAGTAAATAATATAATGACAAGTTTTGAGTCACAAATTATTGAATATCGTGCAAATTTGTTATTTGCAGAATATGCTAAAGGTAAAATGATTTAGGTTTACTTCTTAATGTAAAAAAATCTTAAACATACATCTTGGTTGTGTAATAATATGATTTAATAAAATATTAAATTTAATCGTGGCCTAAATCAATATCGACATTATTCAAACTTCTATCATTAAACAAATTTATATAATTTCCCAATAGTAGAATTTCAGATGAGGATATATAAATGATTAAATATTGAAGAGGAAGTGTGGATGCATGTATTGCATATGCACCCCACCTCAAAGGTGTACTCCACACACATAAACAGGAGACAAAACAATGCGTTCAGTAAGAAAAATTCTATGTGTACTGCTTCTGTTTGTAATTGCAAGAAATGGTTTATCACAGGTTCATCACGGATATGTACAAGAGGGATTGATAATTAAAAGCAAGATATTGAAAAAAGAGGTAAGATATACAGTCTATCTGCCTTTTGATTACAAAACTTCACACCGTTTTTACCCTGTTGTTTACCTGCTCCATGGTTATACAGATAATGATATGGCCTGGATTCAGTTCGGAGAAGCAGATATGTATGCTGATAAAGCAATTGACAGTCAGACAATTCCGCCGATGATTTTAGTCATGCCTGATGCGGGCCTTACCTGGTATATTAATAATTATGATAATTCAGTCAGATATGAGGATTTCTTTTTTGATGAATTTATTCCTTATGTGGAATCCAGATACAGAATCCGCAGAGAAAAAATGTACAGAGGCATTGCAGGCCTTTCCATGGGAGGTTACGGGGCAATAGTATATGCTTTGAAACATCCTGATATGTTTGCAGCTTTTGCTGCTTTCAGCCCTGCCATTTATACAGAGAAAAAAACACAAAACATGGATGAAAAATGGTGGAACGAGGCGTTCAATATAATATACGGCCCAAATTTAAAGGGTCAGGATAGAATCACAAAACATTTTTTGGCAAATAATCCGTTTTATATTGTCAAACACTCTGATTATAACAAGATGAAGAGTGTGCGCATGTACATAGACTGCGGGGATGATGACTTTTTATACGAAGGGAATTCAAATTTTCATATCCTTCTGCGGGATTTAGAAATTCCACACGAATACAGAGTAAGAGACGGAGGACACAGGTGGTCATACTGGCGGAATGGATTAATTAACGGTCTGAAATTTATTGGCGAGAGTTTTCATCAGAATTGATTGTAGGGGCACGGCGCGCCGTGCCCCTACATGATAATACGCCCCAACGACAGGGAAAAACAAAATGACTAAATACAATCGTGACATTCACCACCGTCATTCCATCCGTTTAAAAGGATACGATTATTCCCAACCGGGGTTTTATTTTATCACCATGTGTACCAATAACCACGAACATTTGTTCGGGGAAATTGAAAACGAAATAATGATAATGAATGAATTCGGAAATATTGCCAAAAATGAATGGTTGGAAACCGCGGACATACGGGATAACGTGGAATTATTGGAATATGTGATCATGCCAAATCATATGCACGGGATTATTGTTTTGAATGATTTAATCGTAGGGGCACATTGCAATGTGCCCCTACATGAACCACAAATCGAACAATTCGGTAAATCAACTAAAAATTCAATACCGACAATTGTTAAATTGTACAAATCCGCGGTAACAAAAAAAATTAATATTTTACGGAATACACCGGGAATACCGGTCTGGCAACGAAATTATTATGAACACATTATCCGTAATGAAAAATCGTAGTATCAAATTGCGGAATATATTTTAAACAATCCGTTAAATTGGCGGGAAGATGAATATTTTTAATCGTAGAGGCACATTGCAATGTGCCCCTACGATATCATGTACCAACAATATCGCGCCGTGCCTCTATGGTCAATAAATCCCAATAAAAAAACTGCGTACAAATAGCATGCCATATTTCATTAAAGCTTGACAATATGAGGGGGATGCTGTATATTAAACAGTTATGAAAATGCCGTATGATCTATAAATAAAGAATAAGATTTATGGGAAAATCAATAAGAATAGTAGGAATAATTCCGTCAAGATATGCCTCAACAAGACTGCCTGGCAAACCTCTTGTTGACATAGGCGGAATACCAATGATTGTACGGGTTTATAAACAGGCAATTCAGGCGGCTCATCTGTATGATGTTATTGTTGCTACTGATAATGAGCGTATTGTATCTGCAGTTGTTGATGCGGGTGGGAAAGCTGTTATGACGCCTTCTAATCTGGCATCAGGTACGGACAGAATTGCATATGTTGCAAAAAATATTGATGCTGATATTTTTGTAAACATTCAGGGGGACGAGCCGTTTATCGCACCTATTGATATAGACAGAACAGCATCAATACTTGTTGATGATTTGGATGCATCAGCCGGAACTCTTGTTAAAAGAATTACAAATACAGAAGAACTTACAGATCCTAATATAGTAAAAGTGGTTATTGATAAATACGGAAGAGCACTCTATTTTTCCAGAAGTGTTATCCCGTATCAAAGGGATGTGCAGGAAAAAGAAAAATGGCTGAATAAGTCAGAATATTTTAAACATATTGGAATTTACAGCTACACACGTGAGTTTCTGTTAAAATTTAAAGAGATGGGAATTTCTCAATTGGAGAGAGCGGAAAAGTTAGAACAGCTCCGGGTGCTGGAGAACGGATATTTTATTAAAGTTCTGCAAACAGAAAACGAACCTTTGTGTGTAGATACGCCTGAGGATCTCCGCAGGGCAAGAGAATTTTTGGAGAAGAGTTAATACAGAACAGGAGGCGACAGTTGTCCACTGATAATGTGAAAACAATATTTATAACCGGAGGAGTTGTCTCCTCCTTAGGAAAGGGTATAGCCTCGGCATCACTTGGCCTGCTTTTAAAACAAAGAGGTCTTAAGGTAACTATCCTGAAACTGGATCCTTATTTGAATGTAGATCCCGGAACATTAAGTCCGTATCAGCACGGAGAAGTTTTTGTAACAGAGGACGGTGCGGAAACAGATCTGGATCTCGGCCACTACGAGAGATTCCTTGATATAAATCTGCATCAGGCAAATAATTCCACTTCAGGGAGAATATACCACACTGTCCTTGAAAGAGAAAGAAAAGGTGAATACCTTGGTAAAACAGTTCAGGTAATTCCCCATGTGACAGATGAAATAAAACGAACCATAGATCTTGCTGCTGCTACAGTAAAAGATATTGATATCCTTATTGTGGAACTGGGCGGTACTGTAGGTGATATTGAAGGCGCTTCTTTTCTTGAAGCTATGAGGCAGTACAAGCTGGAAAAAGGCAGGGAAAATGTAATCAATATTCATCTTACACTTGTACCGTACATAAAGACCAGTGGTGAGATCAAAACAAAACCTACGCAGCACAGTGTTCAGAAACTAAGAGAAATAGGTATTCAGCCGGATATTATTCTGTGCAGGACGGAAAGAGAACTGCCGGAAGGAGCAAAACGTAAAATCGGTCTTTTTTGTAATGTGAAAGCCGAATCTGTTATTGAAGCAAGAGACGCAGATTCAATATACGAAGTACCGCTTCTGTTTGAAAAAGGGGGCCTGCCGGATCAGGTAACAGAGCTTCTGAATCTGAAAACCGGTAAGGTGGATCTGAGCGAATGGGAAAATCTGGTTAAAAATATCAAAAATCCGAAAAAAAAGGTAAAAATTGCAGTTACGGGAAAGTACGTAGAACTGCATGATGCATATAAAAGTATTATGGAATCATTTACTCATGCAGGTATGGAGAATGAAGCAAAGGTTGAACTTGTATGGGTTGATTCCGAAGAAGTCGAACAGAAAAGCGCAGAAGAATTTCTGAAAGATGTCAGTGGCTTGCTGGTTCCCGGAGGGTTCGGAGACCGCGGAATTGAAGGAAAAATCAGTGCAATAAAATATGCGCGGGAGAATAATATACCATTTTTCGGAATATGCCTCGGACTTCAGTGTGCGGTTATAGAGTTTGCACGTTCAGTATGCGGTCTTAATAAGGCAAACAGCCGGGAGTTTGACGATGGGTGCAATGAATTTGTAATAGATTTCATGGAAGATCAGAAACAGATTACGGACAAAGGAGGGACAATGCGCCTGGGTGCATATCCTTGTGTTATAAAGGAAGGAACTCTTGCCAAGTCAATCTATAAAAAAGAGAAGATAAGTGAACGCCACAGACACAGATTCGAAGTGAACAACAAGTACAGAGAGTGTCTTAAAGAGCATGGAATGGTAATTTGCGGCACATCTCCTGATAATTCTCTTGTGGAGATGATAGAGCTGCCTTCTCACAGATTTTTTATTGCCGGGCAGTTCCATCCTGAATTTAAATCCAGAGCCCTTAAGCCCCATCCTCTTTTTAAAGCGTTTGTAAAAGCTGCTCTTGATTATAAGCAAGAAATTAATAAGGAAGCAGAGTGATGTATACTATTAAACTTGATTCAATGAAGATAGGGGGAGGTAACCCCCTGGTGTTAATAGCAGGGCCCTGTGTTATTGAAGAAGAAGATCTTGTTCTTTCAACTGCAGAAAAGATAAAAGGTATTGCTTCAAAATTTGATATGCCTTTTATTTTTAAATCATCTTTTTTAAAGGATAACAGATCATCGTCCTCATCGTATCAGGGGCCGGGTCTGGAGCAGGGTTTAAAGATACTGGAAAAGGTTAAAAAGGAAACAGGTGTACCTGTTTTGTCTGATGTCCATTATCAGAGTCAGGTTAAAGCTGCGGCAGAAGTTCTGGATGTAATTCAAATTCCTGCATATCTGTCAATGCAGACAAGTCTGACTGTTGCTGCTGCACGTACAGGCAAAGTAATAAATGTAAAAAAAGGCCAGTTTCTGCACCCGGAAGATGTAAAAAATATTATAGGTAAAATAGAGGCAGAGGGTAATAAAAATATAATACTTACTGAAAGAGGCGCATGTTTCGGATACAGAAACCTTGTTGTGGACATGCGTTCGTTTCAGATTATGCGCAGTTTCGGTTATCCTGTTGTTTTTGATCCTACTCACTCAATCAGAATTTACGGGATATCCAGTTCCGATTCAAGAGGCGGTGCGCCGCATTTTGTACCGGGGCTGTCAAGAGCAGCAGTTGCAGCAGGGATTGATGTGATTTTTATTGAGACACATCCTGACTGTAAAAACGCTCTGTGCGATGCAGCCAGTATGTGGCCCCTTGATCTTCTGGAACCCCTGCTGAGACAGCTTGTTGAAATAGATAAATTAAGGCGTTCTCAGGAAGATGTTTTTATTAAAATTTAAGGGTGATATTTGATAACCGGAACAAACAGGAGTAAACTGAAAAAAATAAAAGTAGTTGCAATGGATGTTAACGGAGTGCTTACTGATGGCGGTATTGTGCTTGGCAGCAAAGGTATGGAATTAAAAGTATTTGATGTACAGGACGGAATGGGAATTACTCTTGCAAGAATGGGGGGATTAAAAACAGCAATAATTACAGGAAGAGAATCGGAAGCTGTAAAAAGACGTTTTTTGGAGCTTAAGTTTGATGCTGTGTTTCAGGGAGCGAAAAGGAAAAGAGAGGCGTTTCCCCGTCTTCTGAAAAATTTTAATGTTTCCGAGCAAGAGGTATGTTACATTGGAGATGATCTTCTTGATCTTGAACTGATAAAAATGTCAGGATTCGGAGTTGCTGTTTTGAACGCGCGTCCCGAAGTAAAAAAAGCCGCTGATTTCATAACTAATGAGTACGGAGGCCGCGGAGCAGTAAGGGAAGTTATTGAAATTATTCTGAAAGCACAAAAAAAGTGGAAAACACTTGTTTCAAGATTTTGATTGCGGAGGTTTAGATGCAAATTTTTATTGATTCTGCTGATATTAATGATATAAAAGAAGCTAAAGAACTGGGGCTGGCTGACGGTGTTACAACCAATCCCACACTTATTATGAAGTCGGGCAGAGAGTTAAAAGAAGCAATAGAAGACATTGTTAAGATTGTGGACGGTCCTGTACTTGCGGAGGTTGTGAGCCAGGATACTGAAGGCATTGTAAAAGAGGGCAGGGAGTTTGCTTCATGGGCAGAAAACGTAGTAGTTAAAATCCCAGTTACAGAAGAAGGATTAAAAGCTGTTAAAATTCTAAGGGATGAAAAAATAAAGACAGCTGTTACGTTGATATTTTCGGTATCACAGGCAATTCTTGCTGCAAAAGCAGGCGCAGATTTTATCTGCCCTTTTGTAGGCAGATTAGATGATATTTCGCATAATGGTATGGATTTAATAAATGAGATCGTGTCTGTTTATTCCAATTATCCGGATATTAGAACTGAAGTCATAGTTGCAAGTGTAAGAACCCCTGACCATGTAATACAGAGCGGATTGATTGGAGCTTTTGGAGTTACTGTTCCGATAAAAATTGTACGTCAAATGGCAAAACATCCTCTCACAGATACAGGTATTGAAAGATTTTTACAGGATTGGGAAAAAGTAAAGGCAGATATAAATTGAGTATTATTGAAACAGGGAAAAATGTTGTAAAGGTAGAGTCCCGGGCTGTATCAAACCTGATTGACAGAATTGACGATAATTTTAAAAAAGCAGTGGAAATTCTTCTTGCCTGCAGGGGCAGGGTTATTATTACAGGCATCGGAAAATCCGGTATAATTGCAAATAAAATTGCTTCTACTATGACAAGTACAGGGACAGCTGCTTTTTTCCTGCATCCTGCAGAAGGTGTTCACGGTGATCTTGGGGCAGTGTTAAAAAACGATGCAGTGATCTGCATATCAAAAAGCGGTCATACCGAAGAGATTTTGAACATGATACCCATGTTCAAAAGACAGGGCGTACCCATAATTTCCATATTGGGAAATGTGAATTCGGAAATAGCAAAGCGCAGTGATGTTGTGCTTGACGTAAGTATTGAAGAAGAAGCATGTCCTTTTAACCTGGTTCCTTCTTCCAGTACAACAGCAGCTTTGGTTATGGGTGATGCTCTTGCACTTACTCTGTTTCAGCAGAGAGGATTCAGTGTTGAAGATTTTGCAATGTATCATCCCGGGGGGAATATCGGCAGAAATCTTCTTTTAAAGGTAGATGATGTAATGCGTACCGGAGATGATATACCAAAGGTTGATGAAAATACCGAACTTCCTCAGGTTATTCTGACTATTACATCAAAAAGACTTGGTGCAACATGTGTAATGAATAAGGATAATGCCCTTTGCGGGATTGTAACTGACGGAGACCTGAGAAGACTTATTGAACAGAAACACGAAATCTGGCATCTGCATGCAAAAGATATTATGAGTAAAGATCCTGTATGTATTGAATACGGATCTCTTGCAGCCAAAGCATTAAATGTTATGGAAAAGAGATCAATAAATGTCCTTATTGTAATAGATGAAAAGAGAAATCCGGTTGGAATGGTTCATATCCATGATCTCTTAAAAGCGGGAATTGCATAAAAATGAGTATGTGTTCCAAAATTTTTTTATTAAAACCGGTTACAGCTGTATTTGCTGTTGTTCTGATTTTTGTGCAGTGCAGTAAAAAGAACAGTGACCATACTTTATCGAACACCGGTTTATCCAGAATACCGGTACAGGAAGGCTGGAATTCCCGTCTTTATGTTACAAGAGAAGGGAAAAAGCAGGCAGTTGTGTGGTACGGTCACATGGTTAAATACGATTCAACAAGAGTTGTAAATTTTAATGAGAATATACAGGTAGATTTTTATAACAGTTCAGGGGAACATGTGTCCAATCTGAAGGCAAAAAGAGGTGTTTACAAAGAAGATACCGAAGATGTTATTGCTTTTGGAAATGTTATTGTAAAATCTGACAGCGGAATATCTCTTTATACAGAGAAACTGAAGTGGGATAATAAGAGAGCAAAAATATTGTCTGATACACTGGTAATGATTACTACTGCTGACAGGGATACAATATGGGGTAAAGGTTTTGAATCAAATGCAGATCTGACCAGGAGAGTTATCCTGAGTCCATGGGGTGTTGGAAACAGACATGTTGATTTAAGCAGAATTGAAAGGGAATTTTCCAATAGTGATACAACCGGCGTCCCCGCTGACAGTTCTTTGAAAAAAGAGTAATCAGGAATCATCAAATGAGAAGGCTTCTATTAATAATCCTTATTGTTTTTAATGCCTTCCCTTATGCAAAAGTTTTTGCACAGGATAATGAAAGAATTCGCCTTATTAGCGCAGACAGCTTGGTAAGCGTTGTAAAGAATAATAAAACAGTTACAATGCTTGTAGGTAATGTCAAGCTTATACAGGGAGTTGCAAAAATACGGTGCGGTATTGCATGGTTTAATGATAAAGATCAGTATGCAGAATTAAAAAGAAATGTAGTGATTTTTGACGGCAAAAGAACCTTAAAAGCTGATTATGTATTTTATAACGGAAAAACCAGAACCGAACTGGCAAAGGGGAATGTAATACTGTCCCAGGGGAAAAGGGTATTAAAAACGCCAAGACTTAAATATGACCAGAAAAACATGCAGGCAGAGGCCTTTGACAAAGTTGATTTGACTGATTTGGTAAAGGGTGTTGAACTTCAGGGAAAAGAAGCTAAGTATGACAGAAAAGGTGATCATGCTTTACTTTCAAGCGGAGTAAGGATAGTTAAAACCGATTCAGCAGGTAGTGATACAATAAAAATATCCGGTATAACAGCAGAAGCATGGGGGAAGAAACAGCAGGTTTTAATTTCCGACAGTGTGATTATTGTTCGCAGCAGAATGCATGCAGTGTGCAGCAGTGCTCTTTACAGTGCTGATCCTCCGGGGATAATGCTTTCAGGCAGTCCCAGGGTGTGGATTGAGAATCAGGTTTTAAGCGGTAATGAAATTTACATGAAGCTGAAAGAGCTCTCTTTTGAAGGCGGAAAGATTACGGGAAATGCAGTAATAACTGTTAAAGATTCTTTGACAGGTAAAGAAGATTTTATGAGCGGAGATACAATATATATTGAAGCAAGAAATGATACTCTGACAAAAGTAGATGTCAGGAGTCAGGCAACCAGTATTTATCACATAAGTGAAGAGGAAGAAGAGCCCGGAACAAATAATATTTCCGGAGACAGAATAATTCTGTACTTTAATGACGAACAAAAATTGGGCAGGGTTATTATAAAAAGCAGTCCCGGTACCTGTTCGGGTAAGTACTCTCCCGAAGGTTCGGGGCAGGCAAAGATAAAAAAGAAAAGTAAACTGTTAACCAAAGGAAGAAAGATATTCTGATTACAGGGACTGTATCCCCTGGAAAATTATGGAAATTTTACGAACTGAAAATCTGGTAAAAATTTACAGCGGTAAGAGAGTTGTTAATCAGGTCTCAATAGATGTCAGACCCGGAGAGATTGTAGGACTTCTGGGGCCTAACGGATCAGGTAAGACAACAACATTTTATATGATTACCGGAATGATAAGGCCTTATGAGGGTAGAGTTTTTTACGGAGACAGGGAGATAACAAACCTGCCAATGTACAAAAGAGCAAGAATGGGAATCGGATATCTGCCTCAGGAAGCGTCAATATTCAGGAAACTCACGGTAAGGGAAAATATTCTTGCAATCCTGGAGACACTTCCCTTAACCCGTGATGAAATACAGGAACGTTTAAAACAGCTTTTGGATGACCTTTCAATTACCCATGTTGCAGATCAAAAGGCATATACTTTATCAGGCGGAGAAAGAAGACGGGTTGAAATTGCAAGAGCTCTTGTAACAAAACCAAAATATATGCTTTTGGATGAGCCTTTTGCAGGTATTGATCCCATAGCAATTGAAGATATAAAAAGTATTGTAAGCCACCTTATTGACAAGGGAATCGGCGTACTTATTACAGATCACAATGTTTATGAAACATTATCAATTACACAAAGATCTTACCTTCTTTACGAAGGAAGGATTTTAAAATCGGGAACATCTGAATCTCTGGCTCATGATGAGGAAGCAAAAAAATTATATCTGGGCAGGGGATTCAGACTTAACAGGTAACAAATAAAAGGATAACAAGGTAGCATTATGATTCAGATGAGCCAGCGGCTCTATCTCCAGCAGAAACAGAGCCCCCAGCAAGTTCTTTTATCTTCCCTGCTTCAGCTCCCTGTACTGAGACTTGAACAGAGAATAAAGCAGGAACTGGAGCTTAATCCTCTTCTTGAAGAAGACATGGAACTGGAAGAAATTATTGAAATGGATGAGAAACAGGAAAAAGAAGATGAGGATGAAGAGGAGGAGGAAGAAGAAAAAGAAGAGGAGATTGACTGGGACGAAATTTTAAATGATGAAGATAATTTTGAAATTAAGGCGCCGAGAGAGCATCTGGAAGAAGAGCAGAACAGAGTAGAACCTGCTCCTGTAACATTGATGGACAACCTTATGGATCAGCTCTATCTTGCACCTCTTGATGAAAAGGGCAAAGAAATAGGAGAGTACATACTTTGGTGCCTTGATGATGACGGCTATCTTGCATGTGATATTGATGTAATTGCAGAGCAGTTCAGCACAACTCCCGAGGAAGTTGAAAAAGTGCTGAATATCATTCAAAAGTTTGATCCGCCGGGGATTGCTGCAAGGAATCTGCAGGAATGTCTTTTAATTCAACTTAACGAGTATGAAGAACCGGACAGACTTGCCGTAAAAATGGTAACAGAATGTTTTGAAGATTTTACAAATAAAAGATTTGAAAAACTGTCCAAATGTCTTAATATTCCATTAAGTGAAGTTAAAAGAGTTATAGAAGTTGTTTCAAAACTCAACCCAAAACCAGGCTACAGATATATTTCCGACGGCGAAAATTATATAATACCGGATGTTATTGTAAAGAAGGAGGATGGAAAATTCACCATAACTTTAAATGATTACAATATACCCAGGCTCAGAATAAACAACACGTATAAAAATCTTCTTAAAGATAAACAGAATGTAAGTAAAGAGACAAAAGATTATATCAGACAAAAACTTGAGTCTGCAAGATGGCTAATAAACTCAATTTATCAGAGGCGTTCAACAATTCTCAGAGTTATGGAATCCATTCTGAATCATCAGCGGGCGTTTTTTGAAAAAGGGAAAGAGCATTTACGACCTATGATTTTAAAAGATGTGGCAGATGAAGTGGGCTTAGACATCTCAACAGTAAGCCGGGTTACAAGCGGTAAATATGTACAAACTGATTTCGGAATTTTTGAGCTGAAGTATTTCTTTAGTGAGAGAATGGAGACAGATTCCGGAGAGAGTGTTTCCAATAAATTAATAAAAGCTAAGATTAAGTCCATAATTGAAGCTGAAAATCCCAGAAAACCTTATAATGATCAGAAGATTTCAGAGCTTTTAAAACAGGACGGGTTCAGGGTTGCCAGACGTACTGTGGCAAAATACAGGGAGCAAATGATGATTCCGGTTGCCCGTTTAAGAAGAAAAATATAAGCTGTGAACAGGAGGTAGACATGGCAATTAACAAAAGAAAGTTTTCAATCGGGGGGGAAGAAGTAGAGCTTCCGGCAGCATTAAACCGCAGTAATGTTTTAATCGGCGTTTTAATTGTTGCCGCACTAATTCTCCTGTTTTCAGGCATCTACACAATAGGCCCGGATGAGGAAGGAGTTATCCAGAGGTTCGGCGCATATGCAAGAACTTCTGAACCCGGCCTTCATTTTAAGATGCCGTTTGGCGTTGAAACGGTTCGTAAGGTAAAGGTTAAATATGTATTTAAAGAAGAATTCGGATTCAGGACAATAAAAGCCGGAGTAAGAACTGTTTATTCCAATAAACAGTTTACAGATGAATCATTAATGCTTACAGGCGATTTGAATCTTGCGGTGGTTGAGTGGATAGTTCAGTACAAAGTAAAAAATGCAAGAGATTTTGTTTTTAATGTCCGTAATGTGACAGAAACCTTAAGAGACATATCAGAAGCAGTAATGCGGGAGGTTGTGGGCGATCATAGTGTTACGGAAGTTCTGACAACCGGAAGAATTGATATTGCAAACAATGTGGAAGAGCGGCTCCAGTCAATTCTTGATTATTACAAATCCGGAATAAATATTGTTACAGTTAAGCTTCAGGATGTAAACCCGCCTGATGTTGTGAAACCTGCATTTAATGATGTGAATGAGGCAAGACAGGAAAAAGAGAGAATGATTAACCAGGCGTGGCAGGATTACAATAAAGCAATACCCCAGGCAAAGGGAGAAGCAAAGAAAACAATTCAGTCTGCAGAAGGATATGCTCTGGACAGGATCAACAGAGCAAAGGGAGATGCAGCAAATTTCCTTGCTATATGGCGCGCGTACAGAAATGCAAAGGATGTTACAAGAAAGAGACTTTATCTTGAGACTCTTTCGGAAATTCTGCCGAGAGTTAATAAAAAATACATCATTGATATCGATCAAAAAGGTATTATTCCTTTCCTTGATCTTCAGAAGGATGTGAAAGGAGGAGTAAAATGAAGTTAAAAAATATCATATTGACAGTTATTGTGGTAGTTATCCTCCTTGTTCTTGTTAACGGGTTTTATACTGTGTCTGAAACTCAGCAGGTAGTTATTACACAATTCGGAAAACCTGTGGGCGGCCCTATTGTAAAATCCGGTCTTCACTGGAAGGCTCCGTTTATTCAGCAGGCTCATTTCTTTGAAAAAAGAGTTCTTGCATGGGACGGTGATCCCAATCAGATCCCCACAAAAGATAAGAAGTATATCTGGATAGACCTGACTGCAAGATGGAGAATTGTTGATCCTCTCACTTTTCTCCAGTCCGTAGGCAATGAAACCGGAGCTCAGGGACGACTTGACGATATTGTGGATGCAGTAACAAGAGATTTTGTATCGGATAATCTTCTTGTTGAGCTTGTACGTAATACAAACAGAAAATTTGAATTTAATGATTCTGAACTCAGTTTGGATTCCACGTCTCAGGGAAGTAAAATATCTCTCGGTAGAGACGTAATAACAAGAAAGATTTATGAGCAGGCCAAGGTTCAGGTAGTCAAATTCGGTATTGATCTTGTTGATGTAAGAATTAAAAGAATAAATTATGTACAGCAGGTAAGAAAAAAGGTCTACGAAAGAATGATATCCGAAAGAAGGCGTATTGCAGAAAGATACCGTTCCGAAGGAAAGGGAGAGATGGCGGAAATTCAGGGGAAAAAACAGAAAGAGCTTCAGCGGATTACTTCCGAAGCGTACAGAAAGGCAAAGGAAATTCAGGGTAATGCTGATGCAGAGGCAACAAAAATATACGCCAGGGCTTATAATTCTGATCCTGAATTTTATGCATTTATCAAAACTCTTGATACTTATAAAACATCCATTGATTCGGTTACAACTCTTATTCTTACTACAAAATCGGATTATTTTAAATATCTCAAGAGAATAAAGTAGCTTGCAGAAATGTAAGAATCAAATATGCAGATCAGAGTAGAAGTAGAATAAGGCTTAAAGCAGAGAGCAAAGTTTATGGAATATAAATATCATGCAACTACAATTCTGGGAGTAAGGAAAGGCTCTCAGGTGGCAATCGGAGGAGACGGTCAGGTAACTTTTGGCGACTATGTGATGAAGGAAAAAGCGTCAAAAGTAAGAAAACTGTACAATGATACAATTATTGCAGGTTTTGCAGGCGCAGCAGCAGATGCTTTTGCGCTTTTTGAAAAATTTGAAAAATCCATAGAAGAGTGGAACGGGAATTTACCGAGAGCAGCTGTTGAGCTGGCAAAAGAGTGGCGTACGGATAAGTATCTCCGCCAGCTTGAAGCTTTGCTTGCTGTGGCGGATAAAAACAATATGCTGATTATATCCGGCACAGGTGATGTCATTGAACCTGATGACAATATTGTTGCTATCGGCTCAGGCGGGCCTTATGCGCTGGCTGCTGCCCGTGCTCTTGTTAAATACAGTGATCTGGAAATCAAAGACCTTGTTAAAGAATCTTTAAAGATTGCTTCAAAAATATGTATTTATACAAATGATAAAATTAATATTAAAGTGCTGTAATATTTAGGAGAAAGGTTTACAATTGCAGAAAAGACCGGGTGAAGATAAAAGTTTCTGTATGACTCCCAGAGAGATTGTTTTTGAACTGGATAAGTATATTATCGGGCAGGATAAAGCCAAAAAGATGGTTGCAATTGCTCTCAGAAACAGGTGGAGAAGGCAGCAGGTAGGTGGAGATCTGCGTGATGAAATAATGCCCAACAATATAATTCTTATCGGACCTACAGGAGTAGGTAAAACTGAAATTGCACGCAGACTTGCAAAGCTTGCAGGAGCGCCCTTTATTAAAGTAGAAGCTTCCAAATTTACAGAAGTAGGATATGTTGGCAGAGATGTTGAATCAATAATCAGGGATCTTACGGATCTTGCTGTTTCAATGGTTAAACATGAGATGACCCTTGAGGTTCAGGATAAAGCAAAAGAAGCTGCGGAAGAAAGGCTTCTTGATTTGATTTTCCCTGCTGAATCGCATACAAAGGAGCAGACTCTTGATTTCTCAAAAGATATGTTTTCGGACAAACCGGAATTGTCTGCAGAAGGTGAAGAAAGATTAAACAGAACAAGAGAGAAATTCCGGATCAAACTTGAGAAAGGTGAGCTGGAAGACAGGATAGTTGAAATAGACACGACCTTTGACTCTCATCCAATGCTGCAGATATTCTCTCCTGTGGGTATTGAGGAGATGGGACTGAACATTCAGGATCTTTTTGGCGGTATGATGCCCAAAAAGCGGAAACGAAAAAAGATGAAGGTTTCAGAAGCAAGACAGGTGCTGATTGCCGAAGAGACTCAGAAACTGATTGATATGGAAAAGGTTATTGAAGAGGCTGTTAAAAGAGTGGAGCAGTCCGGTATTGTTTTTCTTGATGAAATAGATAAAATTGCAGGCGAAGGTGAGGGCTCAGGCATTGATGTTTCAAGGCAGGGAGTTCAGAGAGACATACTTCCTGTTGTTGAGGGGACTACAGTTGTTACAAAATACGGAATGGTCAAAACAGATCATATTCTGTTTATTGCGTCAGGAGCTTTTCATGTTTCCAAACCGTCAGATTTAATTCCGGAACTTCAGGGAAGGTTTCCAATAAGGGTTGAGCTGGATACATTAACAACAGATGATTTTATAAGAATTTTAACTGAACCGGAAAATGCGTTGATTAAACAGTACACTGCTTTGATTGAGACAGAAGGTGTAAAAATTACATTTACAAAAGGAGCAATAAAAGAGATTGCAAATACTGCTACGAGTGTCAATGAGCGTGCGGAAAATATCGGTGCAAGAAGACTGCAGACAATAATGAGTACTCTTCTTGAAGAGATACTTTTTTCCATACCGGACAAAGGAATTACAAGTGTAAAAATAACAGCTGATGATGTTAAGAAATGTCTTGCCGATATTGTGGAGGATGTTGATCTTTCAAAATACATATTATAGTAATGTGTCAGGAGGCGCTTTTACCTGATACAGAAAAAACATTATTTATGCCAATTGTTTTCTTGACTTTTATGTGCAAATGAGTTATTATCTTGTCAATCAGCGTGGAGTGCATGATTGAGGAGAATTAATAATTTTTAACGGAGGATTTATGAAAAAAGATTTTTTGGCAATTACTGATCTTACAACCGAAGAAGTACATGAAATTTTCAAACTTGCCATTGATATTAAAACAAAACTGAAAAAAGGCAAGTCTTATCACGTTCTTGAAGGCCAGACTCTGGCAATGATTTTCCAGAAACCTTCCGCACGTACAAGAGTATCTTTTGAAGTGGGCATGTTTCAGCTTGGCGGGCATGCACTGTACCTTTCTCCCAATGACATAGGAATTGGTAAACGTGAAGCTGTAAAAGATATTGCCCAGGTTTTTTCCAGATACAATGACGGAATTATGGCAAGACTTTTTGATCATGAACATATTATTGAGCTTGCTGAAAATGCAACTATCCCTGTAATTAACGGACTAACGGATCTTCTACATCCTTGTCAGGTAATGGGAGACATGCTTACTGTTCTTGAGCACAGAGGGAATTTTGATAATCTGAAAGTTGCTTTTGTTGGTGACGGCAACAACCTGGCAAATTCATGGCTTAATATTGCATCAAGAATCCCCATGACTCTTAACCTTGCAATTCCTGAAGGATATGATCCTGATACGAATATTTATGAAAATGCCAGAAACAGCGGAATCAGTAAAATAAATATTTTCAGAGATCCAAAAGAAGCTGTACAAGGTGTTGATGTTATTTATACTGATGTGTGGGCAAGTATGGGACAGGAATCTGAAGCTGAGAAACGTAAAAAAGTGTTTGCTTCATATCAGGTAAACCAGGAGCTTGTTGACCTTGCAGATAAAGATGTAAAAGTAATGCACTGCCTTCCTGCTCATAGGGGAGATGAGATTACTGATGAAGTAATTGACGGGCCTCATTCAATTGTTTTTGACGAAGCAGAAAACAGGCTTCATATACAAAAAGCAATTATGGTCAAATTAATGCAGAAATAACAGGTGAATAAAATCCTGATTAAACTTTACAATAAAGAAATGAACCGGGTGTGGGACAGATTTGTCTGGCAGGCCAATAACGGAACTATGTTCCATACCCGAAAATTTCTATCCTATCATAAAGAGGGCAGATTTGAAGATAATTCTCTTCTTTTTTATGAGGGAGACAAAATATCTGCACTTTTCCCTGCTGCTGTAAGACTGGTTGAGGGGCAGAAAGTTTTATCGTCCCATTGCGGTGCTTCGTACGGCGGTTTTGTTTATGATGAAAAAACATCCATAAGAAAAGCATTTGACCTTGTTGAATCTCTGATTGAATACGGAAAGAAGAATGAATTTGATAAAATAGAGATGACCCTTCCTCCGTTTATTTATCTTAAAAGACCCAGCCACTACATAGATTTTGCTTTGTATAAGAACGGATTTACATACAAGAAAAGAGAAGTTTCCAGTGTGATTCCCCTTGATTTTTCTCCGGAAGATATTTATAAGCAGTTTAAACCTGAAGCCAGAACAGCGGCAAGACGCTCACAGAAGCTTGGCGTTCAAATTAAAATTCAGGATGATTTTGAGCAGTTTTATCCGATTTTAAAAAAGAATCTGAAAATGCGTCACAATGTGAATCCTACCCATACTTTGGATGAGCTGCTGCTTTTAAAGAAATTGTTTCCGGAAAAAATACTTCAGTTCGGAGCCTATCTTGAAGACAGAATGATAGCGGGAGTTACAAATTTTATCTGTAATAATCGCGTTGTGCTTGCATTTTACATAAGTCATGACGAGGATTTTCAGAAATACAGACCCGTTAATCTTCTTTTTTATGAAATTATAAAATGGTCTATACAAAGAGGATACAAATTTCTTGATTACGGAATTTTCACTGTTAATGAGGATCCTAACTGGGGACTGGGAAAATTTAAGGAGAGTTTCGGAGCAAGAGGGATTTTAAGAGAGACCTTTCAGAAGATACTTACATAATATCAATCGGAAAACCGCCGGTTAAATTACAGTTGTTAAAAAAATACATTCAGAGGATATAATGACCAAGAACGATAAGTATATCGCTTCTGTCAGAGAGCTGGAAATAAGATTAAAGAAAAAAGGAGAATTGATCTCAGACCTTGGCAATACTGCAGCTATTCTGAAAAAAAGGCTCGGTTATTTCTGGATAGGTTTTTATTTTCTGAAAGATAACAGACTTGTACTGGGCCCTTTTCAGGGAACTCCTGCCTGTGTGTACTTATCCTTAGACAGCGGAGTATGTGCAGAAGCTGTTAAGACACGCAGCACTGTTGTAGTGGATGATGTAACAAAATTTCCCGGACATGTGGCGTGTGATCCCAATTCCAAATCAGAAATAGTTGTCCCGCTTTTTAATTCAAAAGGTGAAATTAAAGCTGTACTGGATCTTGATGACGATGAGTTTTCAAGTTTTGATGAGGTGGATAAAGAGTGGCTTGAAAAGATTGCGGGGTATTTTACAGACAGAATTTAACTGCAGGATTCAGAAGTTTTTCACGGGGGAAAATAGCAGGTGATATTTTTTCCCGATTCTTACTATTATACTTTTTCTTAAAGAGAATCGGGACTTATCCCGATTCTGACTATTATAGTTTTTCTTATAGAAAATCGGGACTTATCCCGATTCTGACTATTATAGTTTTTCTTAAAGAGAACCGGAAAAAGAGGAGAAATATGAAAACTCTGATAGTTTTTT
>Ga0190359_1000860_pt1 | contig 20018 bp, 9 predicted proteins | sample 48721823_MG_FD_161269 | JGI IMG/M metagenome (GOLD analysis project Ga0190359, IMG submission 161269) | Hydrothermal vent microbial mat bacterial communities from Southern Trench, Guaymas Basin, Mexico - 4872-18-2-3_MG | ecosystem: Environmental > Aquatic > Marine > Hydrothermal vents > Microbial... | reverse complement strand
ATCGTCTTCGTATAGGAGCCGACTTCCATTCTGCACAAATATAACCCGGCGGCAAGTGTATGCATATCCTGCTTTACCGGGACACCTACAGAGTAACTGCCGGGTTCAACCATTCCTTTTATCAGAGTCCGGACACATTTACCCTGAACATTGAAAAGTTTTACGCTCACTGTTTTCTTTTGTGCATATTCCGGAATCTGGAAAAGGATACGTGAACCGTTATAAGCAAGGGTGTAATCCTTGGGGAGTTTAATCGTTCCCTTTATACCGGTCGATTCACCGGAAATCGTGAAATCATCAACCGCTATATCGCCGCACCAGCTCGAGCCGGTGACACCCCGCAACTTAAAACGGACACGCTCACCTTGGTATTGTGAAAGATCCTGTTTAACCTCAAACCATTCCTTACCGTGATCATCCTTCAGATGTACCACACCTTCCTTCATATCACCATCGACCTCAATATCAATATAGAGGTTACCCATTGTATTGGAATCGCTCTGCATATGGCACCAGAAGGTCAACTCTGGTTTGTTAAGTAGATTCAGATTGAATTTTGGTGAAATCATTTCCGTTTTCTTTTCCGGATTATTCGGGCTGGAAGCTTCAACATATACATAATTGCCGTTGCCGGATGTATGGTCTGCACTGGGCCCGGTGCTCTCATACTGATTTGACGGAGTGGGTCCGGTCCATACCAGCCAGTTGAAGTCATCACCCTCCAACTGCTCCCATTTCTCGGAAAGCGGTCTGAAACCGTCAGTTTCCATATCGTCAAAATCCTGAACATGCGGGAATTCAGCAATGATATATTCTTCAATAATACTGAAATTTTCCGCACTTTCACTGAGCACCGTATCAATCTTGAGACTGGTTATTTTAATTTTATAGTCATCTCCGACATCAAAATCCTTGGTAATCTCAACGTCAAACAGGCCGTTATTATCCACGGAAGCAGCCAGTTCCTTTGCAAGAGCGCCGCCTTTAAACAGTTCAATCTTTACCTTGCCCTCGACATTACTGCTCCATTTGACTTGATAGGTATTGCCCTGCTCCCACTCTTCACCGCCGTTGGGAGCTGCCACGGCGAGGTAGGGACCGCTGGCGTACTTGAAGCAATTCAGGGTACCTGCTCCCTGGAGGTTCATACCGTAATGCCAGTACACATTATCAATACCTTCTTCAGCGAACCAGATCTTAAATGCTTCCCCAAAAGATTTTCCTTCACCCAGCGGTCTGTTGTACGCTCTGAAGCTGCCGGGAATCATACTACCCGTTTTTGCACTACCGACACAGATAAGCCCTTGATCTGCAAGAGCATACCCGCCGACCATATTCGCCCGTTCATAATCACCGTTGGAACAGGCATACGAATTATAAAAGCGACAATTGAGATCTTTACTTACCTGATCATTGATATCGAAACCGATTGCATGCATAGTCGGCGCCGAATGTGAATAGACAAATCCGTACTCCCTGCCTTCAACCAGTGCATTACCCCATTGGCTGCCGCAGCTGCCTGTATAACAGTCCGTATTAGCCTCCTCATAGGGCAGGTCTCCCTGATTTTCCGCCTCAAGGCCACCCCATTCACTCTTCTGGCCGGCAATAACATATTTCTCCGGTATATCATCCTGCCCATGCATTCTCCTCTTTACGCGGGCAAAGTATTCATTCACCATGGTCACTTCATCATCAAAATAACTCTCCAGCACGCTTGCGGTAACACGCGACAGCCATATTTCAGGCGCTTTACTACCGCTGTGGTTTGAATAACTGCCGTTGGAGCCGGAAAAGCTGCCGTTTAAATCCATGTAAAACAAATCACAGACATACGTGTCTCTTCCTCTGAAATAGATTTCACTACTGGTGTATCGCGGATTCGGAAGGTCACCGACAAAAACCACCCCTTCAAGATTATCATTATCATAATGGGCTTTTATCGAGTCTTTCACCTGCTCACAAGTATTATTTTCGGTAAAACTCGTTGCATTCAACCAGACATTCTTTTTCTCAATCTTCTCAACATCAGCGACATAACCGTCGACAGCGGCCTTTACTGATGGATAAAGATCTTTATTGACTATTACCCCTATGGTACCTTGTGCAACAATAGGTACTACAAATAATGACATGAGCAGAACTGCAGACGGAAGTAATAATTTCTTATCCATTATTTACCTCCTTTCGAGCCCAGGGCCTTCTCAATCCCGGCGGCGAGATTAGCATACCGCTCTCTTCTTGAGTAAATGAGAGGATCAACATTCTGCGATTTTGCATACTGAACCATTCCCTGCATCTTTACTTTATACTGGCTTACTACATCAATCAACGCAGGCTCATGCAACTCATTAATGGCCAACAAGAGGAATTCACCCATTGCCGTCCCGTTATCTTCTGCAAGCAACCGGGATAAAAAGACCGATGCCTCAGCGCCGCCTGTCTTGCCAAGAGCAGGAACTATTGCGTACTGTATCCGCCGGGCATATGAAGCGCTGTACTTTTTCTCGACTTCATCGTAGAGATTAATCAGCTTCGTATCAAGACCGGGTATACCAAAATTACCGATCTGATACACCGCAACACTAACTACGACAGGACTCTTATCGTTAAGTGCATTGACAAGAAGATCCCGTACCACCTTGGGCGTGTTTATACCCCGCCGGGTTACTACATCCTCAAGTGTGTTGAGTGCCTGCCGCCGCGTTACTGAGTTATCCGATTCCTCGTAGACACTGATACATGAAGCGACCGTAGCCATTTTTTGGTTCGCTCCAACAGCAGTTACTGTAATACAGATCAGTAATAATGCTGCCAACAAACTGAAGGGTATAATCCTTTTCTTACTATAAAAGGATATCATTTTGCCCCCCTTTCTTGCTGAAACTATCTCCAGCAATTATTGTGCGATGCTTCGGGCGGTACCTCTTTCAACAGACGTACCACTCAGTTAATTGATTTTTATTTTCAATACGACAGGTATTGTCTTTGTAAATCCTCCTCTATTTCTCATTGATGCAATATTACCGGCACCGTTTTTGTAAACCCCGCCATTTTCATCCTGCACAGATAAAATCCAGCGGCACATTCCTGCGCGACGCCCGCTTTATCCAGCCGAATATAATAGCGGCCGGGAGCTGCAGGACCGTTATGTAATATCCTGACAAGTTTTCCCTTCATATCGTATATGTGCATACTCATTACCCTGTTTTTCAATTTGTCGGGTATCTGGTAATATATCCGATCACCAAAACAGCGCATATCAACGCGTGATATCTGAGTAGTACCGGTACCCGATATTGAGGTGGCGGTTACCGTTAATTTACATACTATTACCAGAGGAGACTGGTTATCCGGATCGTCATGGGTGATCTTTAATGTGTCATAGTAATCACCGTTTTCAAGGCCTGCGGCATTGAATGTGACGGTAACCTCAATCCCGGACACGGCATCTACGGTCCCTTCCTCCGGCGTGTACTTCAGCCAATACTCACCAACACCGTCCATGGTCTGTCCGGGATTTATCTCGTTCACACTTGACTCTCCGCTGCCGCCTTCCCAATCGGAGGCGCCGTCAGTATCCTCATTCTGTTTTCTATACATCCGTTGTGAAGAGAGATCAATACCGTCGCCGTTCCATTCGGTACCTTCGGGCGGGTCATCCGTGTTGCCCGCACTTCTCACAAAGTCAACGCCTTTGCCGTTTGCATCAAGCACCGCTATGGATAGTTCAGTCTTATCCTGGTCGGGATCTATTGTCCAGCTGAGATTAGTACCCACATAGAAGGTTGAATCATTGGTACTGCCTTCCTCATCAGTCAATACGACGGTCGCGCCCGATTTGAATACAAAACCGTCTTCAAATTTGTAGGTGCCGGAAGTACCGTTGTTGTCATTCCACTTGACGCTCCACCCGGTCATATCCATATCAGTGCCTCTGTTCCATAACTCTATTCCGTCAAAAAATTCATCATGCGGGGCAAAAATCTCATTTACCAGGACCTTATTCGAACCTCCGGAGCAGGAAACAGCATAACGCAAAGCACCTTCTCCTTTATTTGTAATTTTCACCTTTTTATCCACCGAGTCCGACGGCTGAAGTGTTACGAAGAGTTCGGTCGTTTCAACCACTATTGACGGTTTCTTTTTAATGGTAAACACATCGCTTTCAGTGGTTATCGTATCCCCCTTTATCTGGATTTTATAATCGGTACCGGCATCGGTATCTTCGGGAATATCCCACGAATGCTCCCCGTCGTTTGCAACATTACCGGCAATGGTGGTAACCACGCTTGTCCCTTTTACCAGAGAAAGTGTTACCGAGTCATCGATATTGCTTGACCAGGTAATATCCATTGTCGTGCCGGCAATATATTCTTCGCCGCCTACAGGTGTCTTAATGCTGATATATGGTTTGCTTTTACACGTATAGATTCCCAGAGAAGGATCACCATAGAGCACATACGGTATATTATTGCTCCACCAGGCATCGGGTAATCCCCTCAGATAATTTATTGCCTCACCGGAAGTCATTTTTTTCACCATCATAGCATCACCAAAATTATAAACCCACCCCTGATCACTGCCTGAGCCCTCGAAATTTGTCTGTCCGGGAGAGTAATAGGTCAGATGAGTGCCGCCAATGGCACCGATACCACAGTTCTTCAATATTGAATATGTGAGGTTATTTGAAGTACCAACGCTCGCATTGGAGCAGCTGCCGCAGAGAACAAAAGCCGGGTAATCATTACCTACCGAAGATGTACTTGATGAATTCATCACATACTGTGCAGAAGTGGAAGAACCGTGTGTTCCCCATTCAACCAGACCGTACTGGCCGCCGGCCCACTGCCCGGAAAATATCGAAGTGGAAATACCAACCTTGTCGGGAGTGCCTGACGGCTGTCCATAGTCGGTACCATAAATCCGGTAGTCCTGCCAGGGTGTAGTCGGGACGACCAGATTGTTGTGCATTGCTTCAAAGAGCTTGTCACCTTTTGTACTTGAATCATACCCTCCCGCGCCAAACAGTGCATTCTCCCGCCAGGCAATAGCATCCGGATCGGCAGATTCATAGGCGATACATTTATCAAGAATCGCATCCACAGTATTGATATCGTTACTGTAGACCGGGATACGTCCCACATTTACTTCACACTGCATGTCATCTTTCGGTTGTCCTGTCAACTGTGCATATCCGAAATCAGCTTCAGTGGTATTGTTGCCCTGAAGCATCATCATGGGTACTTCGCTGTTCGAGGCGTCACTGCTGCCGATAATCAGCACATACTCGATTCCCATGGTCTGGTAATTATCGGCCAACCAGCTGCGCATGGCTGTAGCGGCGCTCGATCCGGTGCCACCACCCCAGGCTGATTCGGTAACCACCTCCACCTCGAAATCCCTCTGTTCCTTTGATTGGATAAAAGCATCAAGACTCTGAGAACTTGACTGGATACTTGAGGGTGTAATAATCACATACTTTCCTCGGGGAACAAAGGTATAATCAGCAGCATAGGCGTCGGCAAAATCATGAAAATTCACCACCAGGTGTTCCAGCCGTTTTTCAAGTCTGAGGGGTACTTTGATGCCGGCATTACGGCGCCGGCTGTATTTCGGATCTATATCAGCCTTAACCGCGAGCGTGCCGCCCCGCAGAATCACCAGAGCTCCGGTAACCGGATTATACCGGGCCAGACTGACACGAACCGTCACCATATTAAAGCAGGAAAGTTTTCCAACATCAAGAACTTCAATACGGGAATCGGGACAGAACCGGTTTGCAGTATATACCGCAACATCCTTTCCATTGACAATATTTCTGTTCCTTGGCCAGCATAGTCCTGTTCTTGTTGCCTGAGGTAATGCCGGTCTCACCGAAAAGGTCCCGACCTTCTCCTCCTTCAGGCCGATAATCTCAAGGGACACGGCGCTTAAATCCGCACCGGGCTGCAGCAGAACAGAACAATAATATACCGGCAACTCCGGCTGACCTGGCGCACCATACAGCCTGGCCCCGGAAAAAACAGCATGCTCCCTTCCCCGCGTGACATGAATCGCATCAACAGGTAACGGTACTGTTACGGCACCATACATGGCACCAATCACTGCAATAAGTACCAGTATGCCCTTTTGCATTTTTTGTACCATCTTTCCCTCTCCTTTGAAATTTGATACAATTTATTCTTTTAACAATACATTCACTGTCTTTGTAAAACCTCCCGTATGCATGCGGCATATATACAGACCTGCAGCAAGCTGCTTTCCCGCTTGCTTGTTGACAAGTGTTACAGAATGATATCCGGATGTAACCGGTCCGTTCACCAGCGTACGGACAACTTTTCCCTGCACATTGAACAACTGTATCGCTACAGGTCCGGTACCATGGTTTTCAGGTATCCGGTATACCAGCCGTGAACCGTACACAGCCAGACCATAGGTCATCGGCGCCTTCAGTGCCACGGTAACCGGCGTTGCGCCGTCCACCTTGAAATCATCCACAGCCATATCACCGCACCATGTCGAACCCGTGATACCGCGGAATATGAAAAAGACACGTTCACCTACATACTGGGTCAGATCCTGTTTTACCTCAAACCATTCCTTGCCGTGGTCATCTTTCAGGTGGACAACACCTTCATTTAACACCCCGTCAACCTCAATATCGATATACAGATTCCCCATTGTATTTGAATCGCTACGCATATGGCACCAGAATATCAATTCAGGATCGGTAACTCCCTTCAGATTGAACTTGGGTGAAATCATTTTCGTCATTTTCTCAGGGTTGTTCGGATTAGAGGCTTCCACATATACATAGTTTCCGTCACCTGAAGTATGGTCCTGTTTTGGACCTGTACTCTCGTACTGAGCGGAAGGAGTCGGGCCATGTTGTACTATCCAGTCAAAATCATCATCTTCAAGCTGGCTCCACTTCTCCGAAAGCGGGCGTGTAAATCCAGTATCCATTTCATCAAAGGTCTGAAAATACGGATACTCGGTAATCATAAACTCAGGTACTATGCTGAAGGATTCTTTACTTTCTACTTTAAGATCAGAACTATCAATATCAGTAATACGAACCTTGTAATCATCCGCCAATTCATACTGATCAGTGATTTTCCATTCATATGAGCCATTACTTGGCACCTTTTCTGCAAGGACTTCAAGTACGGAGCCGCCTTTAAGCAGTTCAATCTTAACATCACCCTGGATATTGTCGGCCCAGAGAATCTTTTGCACACTGTTCTGCTCGAACTCTTCACCGCCATTGGGCGTCATCAGGCTGATGAAAGGTTCTCTGTTACAGGTTGTAACCCCGATAGTGGGATCACCATACAGCACATAGGGTGCCCGGTTGTTCCATCCATAATTGGGCGCCATTTCCCGCAATGCAGTCAGTGCTTCACCAATCGTCATTGAGTCCGCTATCATGGTACGGCCGAAATGGTATGCCCAGGCATTATCCGAGCCGCTCGTCTTATAATCGCCGCCGTAATAGGTCAAATCTGTACCGCCTATCGCTCCCATGGCACAATTTTTAAGCAGGGACCAGGACAAGTTACTGGAACTTGACGGGGAGGCATTGGAGCAACTGCCGCAAAATACAAAGGCCGGATATTTATTCCCCACCTGGGTAGTATTACTTGAAGAAATAACATCCTGTGCCGATGACGGCGAACCATGGGTTGCCCAGTCAACGACCCCGAAAGGTCCTTCTGCCCACTTGGCAACAATCTTCGATATAGCTCCTGAACCGGAACCAACATTTTCATCAAAATCCCCGGTCGGACTTCCCCACCGGTCGCCGTACATACGGTAACTGGTCCATCCCGGTGTTGTTTCGACAAAATCATCATGTACTCCATTAAGCGGTACACACGCCATATTCGAGCCGGAATTATAACCGGGACCGCACAACAGCGCGTTCTTCCGCCATAAAATATCCTCAGGTCCTGCCGATTCATATGCGATTGTCTTTTCGATAATCGCATCTACTTCGCTGTAATTGTTACTGTATACAGGATATCTTCCATAATGCAATTCACAGGTTTTATCACTTTTAAAATCACTGCCGTCCAACTGTGCAAAGGGCCAGTCCGAATCACATGAACCGCTTCCCGCATAATTGGGAAAATCCATCATGGGAACATGATCCTGATAATGGCCGATAATAAACAGGTACTCCCATCCCTTTGTCTGATAGTTCTCCTGCAGGTAAGAGCGCAGACTGCTGGCCGAACCACCCCATTCGGATTCCAATGCCACCTCTACCTCGATACCCCGCTGAGCTTTAGAGGCAAGAAGTGCATCAAACTTCTGCAGCCCCGATTTAACAGCGGATGTTGTGACAAGCACCAATTTTGATTCCTGAAGAAAGGTATAATCGTTTGCGTAGGCCTCTGCAAACTGCGTATAGTTCACCACATATTTTTTAACACGTTTTACTGCTGATGGAGGAACCTTAAGGGATTGGTTGCGGCGGTAACCGGCGTCCTTTTTGTAATCAACCACCAATTCTCCCGCATACACTTTAAAAAGTTCTTTACTTACCGGATTATACCGGGCAAGGTTAACGCGAACCGCCAGGACTTTAAAGGCGTTAAGTTTTCCGTTATTAACCTCAGCAACATGGTTTAATGGAAAAAGTGCATTCTGTGTATAGACGCCAATATCCCGACCGTCAATAATGGTCCGGGTGGACGGCCAGAGTTCACCATTAATCGACATAGGCGGCTTTGCCGGGTTAACCGTAAACTTACCCAGCGAGCCCTCTCTGAGCCCTTTGATCGAATAGGTCACCGAGCTGAGATCAGCGTCCGGCGGCAGTAGTATGCCGCAGGTATAGACCGGCAATTCGGGTAGCCCGGGTTCCCCGAAAAGCTCTGTGCCGCTGAATACCGCAATCCCCGCACTGCGGCTAACACGAACATTCTCAACGGGTAACGGTACCGTCACTGAAGCATACAGTGCTCCGGCGACAACTATCAGTGTGATTAAGCAGTACTTCACTTTTTGTAACATCCTTCCCCCCCCTCCTTGCTATATAGAGAGTCAATTAAATGTAAAAATTATTTTATTTATGTAAAAGAACACTAATCGGTATATTCTCCCCGAAAAGCCTGAAGGATCGAGGTACAGCCATTTCGTATACAGTCAATTCATACACCTGTCAGCCCGCATACGACTGCCCGGTGTTACCGGGCATATTACTTTGTACCATTTCCTCAACCGTAATCCCCGCTCCTTCCTGCCTTCGATTTTATTCAGAGAGCCCCGGTACTGCCTGCGAGCAGTACCGGTTTTCTCATAAGTATACCTTTTGTTTTTTGCTTTTGTACGTTCACTTCCCCGCACGAAGGGTGTTACATACGCCGGCAAAAACGCAGGTACCACTTCTCTAATTTGTCATTTTACCAAAACATTGAGCGTCTTTGTAAAGGTACCGACCTCCATTCTGCATATATAAATCCCTGCAGCAACAGGATTCTGTAGGGAGTTGAAATTAATCCTGTGCATACCGGATTCAACTCTTCCCTTCACCAGGGTTTTAACCACCTTGCCCTGAATATTGTACATCTTAAGAGAAACATCCTTGTTTCTCATGCGCTCCGGAATATGGTAATATATGCCGTTATTTGCATTCACAATACTAAGTTCCGAGCTGTATTGTACCTTATCCACTATTGAGGTAGGCCCTACGATCAATTTTACATATACCGGATAAGGTGATTCGTTATCAGGATCGTCATGCACTATTTTGAGCGTATCATAATAATCCCCGTTTTCAAGACCCTCCGAATTAAAGGTCAGCTTAATATCGATGTTACTTAATGCGTCGACCGTCCCATTATCAGGATCATACACCAGCCAGTATTCGCCGACGCCGTCCATTGTCTGACCGGGATTTATCTCATTCACACTAGACTCGCCGCTGCCGCCTTCCCAGTCTGAGGCATCATCAGTATCTTCATTCTGTTTTCTATACAGGCGTTGTGAAGAGAGATCAATGCCGTCACCGTTCCATTCTGTACCGTCGGGCGGATCATCCGTATTGCCCGCACTTCTCACAAAGTCAACCCCTTTACCGTTTGCATCCAGAACCGCAATGGAAAGCTCCGTCTTATCCTGATCAGGATCGATTGTCCAACTGAGATTGGCCCCGACATAAAAGGTCGAATCATTGGTGCCGCCCTCTTCATCGGTCAATATAACGGTACTCCCCGATTTAAAGGTGAAGCCGGAAGAAAATGTATACTCTCCCGAGGTGCCGTTGTTATCGTTCCACTTGACACGCCACCCGGTCATATCCATATCGGTTCCTCTGTTCCACAATTCCATACCGTCAAAGAATTCATCATGCGGGGCAAAAATCTCATTTATCAGAATGATATTTGAACCGCCGGCACTGGAAACGGAGTAATTCAGTTCTCCTTCTCCTTCATTCGAAACCTTCAACGACTTATCTTCCGACGTGGACGGGGCCAGCTTGACAACTATTTCATTCGTACCGACAAGTATCGAGGGCTTTTTCTTTATTGTAAACGCTTCGCTTTCAGCGGTGTTTCCGTTGCCGGTAATCCGTATCCGGTAATCTGATCCGGCATCAATATTGTCAGGGATTTTCCAGGAATATTTTTTATTGTTAGGGAGATCTTCTCCAATGGTGCTTACCACATTCTGCCCCTTAAGCAGATAGATTGAAACAGGGTCGGTGAAAATACTGGCCCAGGTGATATCCACCGTACTGCTCATAACAAACTCTTCACCGCCGGAAGGTTTTATAAGCGTAAGCGGGCTGAAAACCTTGACCACGGACAGGTATGTTGTCCCTGAGATCGAAACCTGTGTCTGATCGCACTTGGTTTCAACAACCTGGCCGCTGGTATAGTCCATAAGAGACATGCTTTCAACCGTTCCGCTGTTTGACTCGGCAATAAGGAAGAATTTTCCCTGCGCCATGCCTTCTTCATAAAACTCCGTCACATCAAGCCCGATTTCCAATGTGGCGCTGCCGCCGCTTCCCTCCATGGGATAACTGCCGCCCGCTCTGTTAAACGCCTTTGAATATCCTTTGGTTTCGCTTGGACTGTTGGCATTGATATCTGAGGAAAAACCGGTCGTTAATGTCAAACTGCTTCTGCTGTTGTGCGTTACCGTTGCTTTTATCATCAGTTTTGTTTCAAAAGGTTCAGCTTCAATACCAACGATATTGCTGCCGCCAAAGCCGCTGTACATCACCCAGATTTTGCCGCTATTGTTCCAACTGCTTCCCCAGCTGTTCACCAGTTGCCAGGCGCCTTCCTCACGATCCCGGTAATCGATAATACCGTCGCGGGTAACATCAACATCATTGGTGATTCTTCCGTCACCATTTAAATCATAGCTGACTTCCTCGCTGTACCCGACAAGAGTCATGGCATGTGCAGAGCCGCTGGAAAGGCTGGTTGCCAGTTTCTGTCCGGAATAGGGGCCTGATGATATTGTTGTGGTACTGAAAGAGACACTTGCCCCGAAAGTAACCATACCGCCGTTCTCACCGGTACCAGTCCCTTTATCATAAAACCAGTTTTTCAGCTCATCGATATCATCTTTACTGAATGACACTGTTCTCACGATATGGCAATCATTGGCGTTATAGTAGCCTTCATACCCGTTCATCCAGGCCGTACCGCTGCCGCCGTTATCCTGGCCGTTGAAATCGGCCTTATGCCCGCACCCCATTTCCTTCGCGATATTGTATCCGGCACTCGGCCACGAGCCAGAGCCGCTGCCACCGTTTACAAAGTTCCAGGTAAACCCGTAAGCACAAATATTATCGTCGGTGGTGGGCAGGGTTCCCAGAACAAGGTTACGCTCATAGGAGAAATGGTACCCCATGCCGCTCGCCTGTCCGCAACTCCCGCCTATCTGATTGAATATAGGCCGCATCTGCGGTTTGGTAGAATTATCCACCGTGGGTGGAAGCTGTCGTCCCCTGAGATGTTCAGGTATTTCAAACCTGGGTATACGGTTAAACTCAGCAATCTCCTCTTCGGTCAAAGGCGAAAGACCACCCGCTATCCACGGCTCGCCATCCGGATCCGGATTCATGTTTATCAGCCCCGTGGGATTGCCATGCTCATCCAGAATGGGACGCTGACCATGCGCAGGTTGTACAACGAGTGTGAAGATGATGAAAAACCACATCACCTGAATCGGCAGTAATTTAGACATACACCTCTCCCCTTTCATATAACTTTAAATAAAACAAATAAAACAAAATTAAAAACTCATAAACCAACTTAATATTATTGTATTCACGCTTTCTGTTATGCTTGACAACTCATTCTGTGTCCAATGTACCTGGGACACAGAATGAATGTGCTGATAACTATTCATCGAGTATACCGATACTTTTCCTGATCTGTTCAATGGTTCCATTTTTATACGTCACCCATAATACCGCCAGGAACTGTTCATCCGACGCTTGTCTCAGCGTTTTTTCATTGACAAGGTTCCACACTGCCTCGCCACTATTATTCAATGTCGCAGAAAAAAGCCTGCCTCCAAGTGCGTCATATACGCAAAGCTCCGCAGTAGTTACATTTTCCATCGGAAATGTAAACTGCATGCTCCCGCCGCTCCGCGGCGCCGGATTTGGTAAAATCTTAAACCGCTCCTTATTGACGTTAACAACATGAATAATTTCAACAATCTGCGCCACTTTGATTGTATATACCTGTTCAACCGGCGTCGGCATAAAACCGTCCGTAACCGTCAATACCACTTCCGCATCACCGACATCACTCTTCTGCGGAGTTCCCTTCAGCTCTGCGGTACCGTCGCCGTTATCGGTAAGCGTCAGCCAGGCCGGCAGCGTTGTTGAACCGAATATCAGTGTATCGCCGTCCCCATCTGATGCTTCCACCGTATACGCGTACTCTTCTCCCTCTTTTGCCGCGGTGACCGGCGTCGAAGTAAATACCGGTACCTGATTGGTATCACCCTCAATAGTGAAATCATCAACGCAGATATCACTGCACCAGCTCGCACCGGTGACACCACGGAATTTAAACTGAACAACCTTCCCCTCATAGTCAATCATGTCCAGCGTATTCTCAAACCAGGGGTCACCGTGGTTATCCGTGAGATGGATAACCTCCTGCTCCCAGGCGCCGTCGGACCAGATATCGAGATAGAGATCACCCATAGTATTGGAGTCACTTTTCATATGCGCCCAGAACGTAAGCACCGGCTTTCTGACACACTTAAAATCGAACATCGGGGTGATAACATTCATCTTCTTACTGGGATTATTATTTCCCGAGGCTTCACAGTAGATATAGATGCCGTTACCGGAGGTATGATCCCCTTTGGGACCGGTACTCTGATATTTTTGAGATGGAGTCGGGCCGCTTAACACGGTCCAGTCCAAATCATCATCATCGAGCTGTTCCCAGTATTGACGCAGTGGAACCGTACCGGTATCAAAATCATCAAAATCCTGGACATAGGGGAATTCTTTAATCGTCGGATTCTGAATGGAAAGCGAGTCGTCACTTTCATCATTGAGCCAGTCTTTCTCAATACTTGTCACACAGATGGTATACTCATTGCCTGAGGGGACAATATCCGGAATTGTCCAGGTGTACGAGCCGTTACTCGGTGTAGCCGAAACAATGTTATCATAGATTTTGCCGGCCCGGTAGAGATCGATGCGCACTTCGCCGCTCAGATTATCATCCCACGTTATCTCCACATCACTGCCCTTTTCAAGAATTTCACCACCGTTCGGCGAGGTAACTGCCAGGTTTGACTTTTCCTCGACAGTGAAAGCCGCGTCACTTTCATCGGTAAGAGTATCCTGTACAACACAGGTTATCCGGATTTTATAATCGTCGGCCAGCTCAAAATCGGCAGGAATCTGCCATTCCCAGGAACCGCTGCTTGGCACTGAAGCGGCAAGCTCCTCTTTAACGGTCGTCCCTTTCAATAATTCTATTTTTACATTATCATCGATATTATCATCCCAGACAATAGTAAAGGTTCTGTCCACTTCCCACTTCTCACCACCGTTTGGTGACAGTACCTGGACAAAGGGCGGTACTTCCTTCCCTCTGAATGGGGTAGCGGCACAGCCGAACAGGTTTGATTCAACGACATCCCATTCTCTGCTGGAATTCATTCTGTGAGAATATTCGTTAAATTCACTGAAGTATGTCATTTCCTGTTCCCAGCAGGCTTTCCAGAAAGACCGGTGGAGTTTATGGCTGGAGCCGCCTGTGGGATTACCCGGTGCATACCAGCCGTAACGGGAATTCATAACAACCGAAAACATCCCGCCGATTTTATTCTCAGTGGTAAACCGTTCAGCAAAGCAGTCACGATCAAATGCACCGGGAATACACCCCTGTGATTTAACGAAAATGTAATTGGTATTGGTTAAATCATCCTCGTCACCGTTACGCATTTTCATAGCATATGAAGTGTTGCAATGGCCGAAATGATCAATATTACTGAACGCATTGGTATTAATCTTCTGAATGAGTTCCGATTTTGACCAGCTTCCGTCTTTATCAAACAGGCCGTCAAAGGTCCAGTCATCGGAAAAGTAGGTGCGCAGCTCCAGCATAGCATCCTTGGCATAGGTTCTGTCGTCGAGTTTTTCGCCAAGACTGAGACCTGTCTGGAGATAGCTTTCCGTTGAGGGATCCGTTTCATATTTAAGAATCTTAAAGATTTGATTTGATATCTCCGTCGCATCTTCACCGCTCAACCGCCCGATCATAACCTCAGCCTCAAAGTCATCATTCCATGTGCTCTGGTCAAGGCACTGATAGGGCAAATCCGAAGGAAGGTCGTCAGAGGAACCGCCATTGGAGCAACGAACTGTTTCAAGAGGAATAATATTTATATCCCCTCCAAGAGTGACAAATTCAGTGTTCCAATTGTTATATGCGTCTTTTATGTAATTCCGCAGGTCTTCAGCCTCATCTCTTCCATTGTAGAATTTGGTGATATTCTCAATAGCCTCGACTTTGCAGGTAAACCCCTTCAGCTCTCTCTGTGCTATCAGGTCATCAATTCCGGGATCGGTTGTTGCATCGATAACTGACTGTCCGGTTATTAACAGATAGGAATAGGTCTGGCCCGGATCACAGAGTACATGTTCATATTCACCGCGAAGCTCCCCGTCGGTATAGGTACCAAGCATACCGGGATTATCCTCGGTAAGAAAGCGATTTGCGAATCTGCCCAGGCGGACACGAACTCCGGTACCGGGACCGGTATCAACTTTTGTCTTCACCCGCAGAGTAAAGGATTTAAAGTAGGATAATGTTCCGCTTTTCGGCAGATAGGTAATTGGGTAGATATCAATGGGTGCTATTGCTACCCCGAAGCAGTACTGTACGTTCCTGATATCGTGCGTCCTGCCTGGATAAGCTGCATCCGATTCGTAGATTGACGGATCGGGCTGTGACCAGGTAACTTTCGCGGAGGAGAGCTTATGAGGAATCTCTCCATGGGAAAGCAGGTACTTATCCGGCAAGATAACTATGTCACCGGGAATGACACTGACATCGGCGATCAGTCTGCCTCTGGGAAGAATCACCCGTGCAGTAACGCAGGGTATTTCAGGCTTCCCCGGTTCTGATACAAGCTCTGTATTCCCCAGTTCAATCCGCTGAGCAGTCCGGCCGTTCCGCGTTTGATACCCGACTGCGCTGAACCGGGGAGACGGAACCTCATATTGCAGCGTGATAACTTCATCACGTTGCTCTACAACCCGTACGAGCACCTGGTCACCGTCGTTGTGAATAAGCGAACGTACAGGTTTCCACTGTCCTGCAAAAACCTGACTTATAAACAACAGAACTGTCGTACCACAAACCAGGCATGATTTTAAAGGATTATAAGGTTTCATACATCTCCCCCCCAATTAAGGTGATGAGTAAAAAAATATTTATTAAAGAATATTTTTGATCCACTTCGGTCCCCTTCCTAGACAACCGCAGGCTCAATTGTTAATTCATCTTCATCGCTAAAAACAGTAATCTTGTTTTCAAAATCGATAGCAGTAATAAAATTCCTGATATAGTTGTTTGGATTAATTACTGCCAGCTTTCCACCTTCCCCGGTAATCATCTGCAGGCAGTCGATAAAGCGTGAGACTGCATGGGTATACAGGAATGATTCGGGGGTGAAACGAACTGCTATAAAACGAGAGTGTTTCTCGAGAAGCCAGCGGATAACGGAGTTCAGGTCGGATATATCAGTGTCGTGGCGGATATCCTGTCTGATATTCACCACCTGATACTTCCCTTTAGGGTACACATCCAATAACAACATCTCCATGCCCTTTGCTTTCAGTTTTGTTTGCTCTTTCCATCCGATTTATCAAAACTGATTGTTACCTTAAAATGTGAGGTCGGATTAGTAAAGTATGCCAGTCCGACTTCATTGATAGGCATCCAGGTATAGGCCGTATCAATCCCGTGAACAGCGTTGATTAAAAGATTCCCATATATTGCACCACTGCATGAATCCGGTTTAAACGGATTGCCGGGAAATACATATTCCCCATGGGGATTGGTGGTACCGGATAAAAGAATTGTTTCCGATACTGCCTTTGAATTCCATTTCACCCCATAAACCGTAATCTCGACATTTGCCAGCGGCAATCCTATATCAGTCCGGGTAACCACTCCCATTGATGCCGGAAATGCAGTGTGGATAATATTTTCTCCGTCGAACACGGCGTCAGCCACATGATTTATCACATGAATATTGTATTCATCCCATTTATCAACTCCGAAAGGATAATTCATAATTGATGTAATACCACGGTATGCCTGGCCGTTTATTGGATTGTTTTCCGCCTTTACCGTGATCCAGGAAATGGGTAAACATCCGCGTCCCGCCCCGAAGAGCCACGCCAGAACATCCCTTGACAAATCACCGAACAGACCTCCGGCATCTTCAATATCCCACACCTGATACATGGTATTGTTGGACTTTTTCCAGCTGCCCGAACTCTGGCAGGAAAAACCGTCATAAATCAATCGGTAATCAGCGCAATTGTAAGGTTGATCCATCTCTTCACTTACCGGGCGGGTTAACTGATATACCGAGTCAACATAATATTCAATTATCCCGTTAAATACCTCCGGATCGTTGAATTTTTTATTTGTCCTCGCCACATGGTCCTCAATCAGGGACCGGACTGAATCGATTGAAGAAAAGTACTGTACTGTTTTTTCAGTAACCCCGACAAGCAAAGAAAAACGCCACATCGGTTTCAGATTACCGTCATTAGTTCCGGCAATAACCGTATCCCGGGGAACAACCTCAGTAGTATCGGAAACCAGCATCGTTTCATTCGTTTGCACATTCTGGCTATAGATAATAGGCGGGAGACACACGGCAGGAAGATCGGAAATAACCACCGAATAGTGATTACCGCTGAGATATATACCATTGTGAATCTCAGCGATGATTGTTGTTCCCATGATATAAATGAATCCATTTGCCGTATCTACTGTATCAGCCAGCACTACCTTTACGGCGCCCGGTTCTGTAAGCACGCAATGGGACAGATTCAATGAATCTTCATAGTTGGCAACGGTTACTTCTTTCTGAAACCATTGCGTCCCTTTGGACAAATGTACGGCATGGAGGTTATACAACCCAATGGTCGAATCATTGAATGAAAAGGTGAATACGCCGTCAGCACCGGTGGTGTCGATTAACGAATCAGGCAACGCCCCATCCTTCACCGGATTAAAGTTTTCTGGTATAAGCTTTACCTGTGCATCAGCTATCTCACTACCATCGGTGTCTACAATAATCCCGGTGATGGTCTTTGTGTTTGGGAGATCAGTTCCCCCATCGCCGACCTCAATCGGTCCGGTACTGCACGACAACAGTATCATTACAAGCGCTGCACAAAGAGGAGCTATATACCTTTCCGGATATGTCCTCATTATCTCCCTCCCTCCCGGTTATTCTTCTGCGAAATCGTCATAACCGGAAAAACCTGGACATTCATTGAAACAATTCGATCAGCATCATCGGGAGCCACCTCAAGTTCAAGAAACTCTTTTCGCAGAGTGTCGATTTTATTACATAACTCCCGATACTTTTTCTCGTTTATCCCCCGTATCGCCAGAGAAATATGTCTTTTATCCTTTTCCATTGTCTCCATAGCATGGACAGAAGCTTCAATGAGCGTGCGTTTTACATCGTTTACTACTGCATGAGGCATTTTATCGTAAGATATAATTTCGTTGGTCTTCTTAGGACGATACCCGCCCGCGTCTGTATCATATTCAATCATATCCCATTTCAGAAGCTTTTTCAGGGACTGTTCCACCTCTCTGGAGTTTAATTTAAGATTTACCAGACCTGCGACTATCTCTTTCGCTGAAGTCACCAGACCTTTGTTAACAATATATTCCCGGATAACGGGATATTTCCATGAAGTAAAATATTCCAGAATTTTGTTATCAAGAATTGAAGTAAGGTTCTTTTCGCGCAGTGCAGCCAGTTTTCTGAATACCGTCTCTCTTTCCCGTGGATTTTTTATCGTCTCTTTCTGCACAAGGAGTGAAAAATATTCAGCAGACTCTCCTTTAAGTTCCAGTGCGTGGATAAAACCTTTAATGTGCCGCTCACCTATCTTTTTTCTGCGCGACAACACATCAGATAAAAATGCTTTTGCTCCAATTCCCGCTTTTTTAATAAATACCTGCTGCGTTAAACCGAATTTTCTTGCATAACTGTACCACTCCTGCAGATAGTCAACGCAGTCATCAAAAACAAATATTGGAGTACGGAGATTTCTTTCCGGCATTATTGTTTCCCTCTTCCCTTATTTAATATAGACACAAAAGGTTTATTTTTCAGATTTTTTTATGGTACTATCAATAAAGATGAGTATTTTATTCCTGTAACTAATTGATTTTAAAGATAAATTTAAATTTTGTGCATGTTTTTTGGGTAATTTTACCCATCTGAGGCTCCAATCAGAGTCATATTTTTTAACAGCTCTTAACAGAATTATTTTTAATGGAATATACATTTGACACAAACTGTTACATTATGCTAATGCTGCAATTTTTTTATTAGTAACGTTTTATGTACTGTTTTATGTATCAGAAATTGACTGCTTGACTTTGTATTCCCGACGAAGTACAATTGATTGAAATAAAATCCTACATTCAAAGGTCGGTAAAAGGGAAGGCAATATTGAAAAAAGTTATAATAGCGATTCTTTTCAGTGAAACCATACTGATTTTCTTACTATCAGGGTCCTTTGCCGGTACTCCGGAAAACAGCGGTGTTGTTACAGTAACTATGACACAAATCAAACCGGAACAGGGTGGTAACATGATTATAGCACTATACAGAAGTGAAGAGGGCTGGCCTGATTTGGAGAAAGCCTTTTTGAAAAGGGCAATCACAGTCAAGGCGGACTCTTTAACCGCCCGTTTCGAAGCTGTCCCGTATGACTCCGGCTATGCTGTTCAGGTTTTCCACGATAAAAACTCCAATGGCAAACTGGATTTCCGATTTTTTCCTTTTCCCATGCCGAAAGAGGGGGCCGGTGTGTCGAACAACAACACCAGAAACGGACCACCGCTTTATAAAAAGGCGGTCTTCGGACACTTTACCGGAAATACTGCAATCCGTATAATTATGCGATACTAACAGACCGGCAAAGGCCATTTCATCAAGAGCTCTTACGACAGCATTTCCTTTAAGGAAAACACTGTGTCGACCATACGTCAACCGGAACCCATTTTTATGTTAGACTAAATTGTTTTCTTACTGTATAATAGATTTCAGCGTTACTCATGTACCTTTTTCAAGATATTATCTGTCCGCCATGAACATTTTTGCTGTCTTCTATCTTCTCGGGTTTATTATCACGCTTCTTCTGGGAACCTTCTCACTCATGCGGGCACCCCGTTTGACGACAAACCGCCTTTTCTTCGGCCTTTGTATTGTGATCTCTTACGCCTGTTTTTCTCAAT
>Ga0190359_1000859_pt1 | contig 20039 bp, 10 predicted proteins | sample 48721823_MG_FD_161269 | JGI IMG/M metagenome (GOLD analysis project Ga0190359, IMG submission 161269) | Hydrothermal vent microbial mat bacterial communities from Southern Trench, Guaymas Basin, Mexico - 4872-18-2-3_MG | ecosystem: Environmental > Aquatic > Marine > Hydrothermal vents >... | reverse complement strand
GAAGGCCCGCTGCAGGCGCCACTGGCGGTCGCCGTTGACACAGGTGTCGCGGTCGGCCTGGAAGGCGATTTCGCCGTCCTGGGTGGGGCAGGCGAAGTTGTCGCAGCAGTTACGGGTTTCGGGGGCGCCCATGGGACAACTATTGTTGGCGACCGTGCCGTAGCACATGACTCCGGGAACGATGGTCCAGCCGTCCACCTGGCGCTCGACCATGGGAGCGCAGTTGCCGGGGTTGGAGTCATCCTCGAAGTCGGTATAATCGAGCCGGCTGCTGGCCACCGCGGCCGCGCAGCTCAGGCAACCGGCCTGGCCGGTGTTGTCGCCGCCCGAAAGGGTGATGGTGCAGTTCGAATCGGCGCCCAGGTCGAGGTAGACCGGGTCTTCACAGTACAGCAGCAGGGAATCGGGTGGTGTGACGCAGCCGCTGGTGTCCAAGGCGCAAGCGGGCACGCACAGGTCGTTGCCTCCGCAGTTGGCATCATTGGCCGTGGAGATGCAGCTTCCTCCCTGGCAGATGTCGTCGGTGCAGTCGATGGCGTCGCCGCTGCAGGGAGTGCCGTCCGTCTCGTTGGCATGGGCCTGGTCGCAGTTGCCGGAACCGTCACACTGGGCATCCAGGCAATCGCCGGGCGTCTGGTCGGTGCAGGGTGTACCGTTCGGATCGAGCAGGTCTGGCGGGCAATCCTTGCCGGTACCGTCACAGTTCTCGGCCGGATCGCACTCCCCGCCCGCCCGGCACTCGACGGTGTTGGGTTGCACCTCGTCGGTAGGACATTCCTTGTTGCTGCCGTCGCAGTACTCGGCCACGTCGCAGGGCAGGGGCGCCGCCCGGCACTCGATGGTGTTGGGTTGCACCTCGTCGGTAGGACATTCCTTGTTGCTGCCGTCGCAGTACTCGGCCACGTCGCAGGGCAGGGGCGCCGCCCGGCACAGAACCGTACCCGGAGCCACCTCATCGGCGGGACAGTCCGGGTTCACACCATCGCAGTACTCGGCCACGTCGCAGGGCAGGGAAGCCGCCCGGCACACAGTGGTGGACGGCTCCAGGTTGGGCAAACAGTTGCCGGCCCCGTCGCAACTGTCGGGATTGTCGCAGTCGGTGTCCGCCGAACTGCCACAGGAAGTACCCGGGGGATAATTGGAATGGTCGCAGCCGCTCTGGGCGTCGCAGAGATCCTGGGTACACTCGTTGCCGTCGTCGCAGTCCTCCACCGTCTCGCTGCCGCTGCAGCTGCCCCCCTGGCAGGTCTGCCTGGTCCAGGTCGTGCCCTGGCAACTGCGACTGCCGCACTCGCTGCCGTCGCTCACGAAGCCGTTGTCGTTGCAATTGCCGTTGCCGTCGCAGGTGTCGTCCACGTGGCACTCCACCCCCTGGTCGCCGCACGGAGCCCCGCTCGACTCGTGGTTGGGCAGGCAGTTGCCGGCCCCGTCGCAGCTGTCGGGATTGTCGCACTCGCTGTCCGACGAGTCGCCGCAGGGCGTGCCCGTCCCCAGGTTGTTCACCCCGCACTGGTGCGCGGCGTCGCAGAATCCCTCCTGGCAAGGATTGGAGACGTCGCACACGTGCTGCGGATCGGCAGCGCCAGCCCCCACCCACTGGCAGCTGGCGGGATCGCAGCAGTTGTCGTTCTGCGGGGCGCCGGGGTCGCACTCCTCTCCCGCCGCCCCGCTTACCACTCCGTCGCCGCAGGCTCCGCAGCGGTCGTTGGTCTCGTCGCAGTCCGAGGGCGGGTTGCAGGGATTGCCCGCGCTCTGGCAAGCCCCTCCCTGGCATTGCTCCGGGCCGGTGCAGAAAGCCCCGTCGTCGCTGCAGGGCGTGCCGTCGCCTACCGGTGGATTGCTGCAGCCGTCGGTGGCACTGCACAGATTCTGGGTACACTCGTTGCCGTCGTCGCAGTCCTCCACCGTCTCGCTGCCGCTGCAGCTGCCCCCCTGGCAGGTCTGCCTGGTCCAGGTCGTACCCTGGCAACTACGACTGCCGCACTCGCTGCCGTCGCCCACGAAGCCGTTGTCGTTGCAATTGCCGTTGCCGTCACAGGTGTCGTCCACGTGGCACTCCACCCCCTGGTCGCCGCACGGAGCCCCGCTCGGCTCGTGGTTGGGCAGGCAGTTGCCGGCCCCGTCGCAGCTGTCGGGATTGTCGCACTCGCTGTCCGACGAGTTGCCGCAGGGATCCCCGGCATCGAGGTTCTCCACCAGGCAACCGCCGCTGCCGTCGCAGGCATCCCGCTGGCACTCCCCCGCTCCGCTGCAGTAGTTCTGCGGATCCAGCATCCCCTCCCCCACCCACAGGCAGGCCACCGGCCGGCAGCAATGGTCTCCCTGCGGCGCTCCGGGATCACACTCCTCCCCCGCCGCCGTGCTGACGATGCCGTCGCCGCAGGAGGCACACACCCCGTGCTCGGCATCGCACACCTGACCGCCGGCAACACAGGGATCACCCTCCGAGACGCACCCCTCCCCCACCCGGCATACCTCCGGGCCGTTGCAGAAATTCCCGTCGTCCGCGCAGGCGGCGTCGTCGGCGGTGTACTGGCAGGTACCATCCTGGCAGCTGTCGCTGGTGCAAGCGAAGCCGTCGTCACAATCCGCATCCTGCTGGCAGGCCACGCAACTGGTGGTGGCCTCGTCGCACACCAATCCCTGGCCCAGGCAGGGATTGCCCTGGTGGGCGCAGCCGCTTTCCGTATCGCAGTACTCGTCGCCGTTGCAGAAAACTCCGTCGTCGGTGCACAGGCCATCGTCGGCCTGGTGGGTACAGCTGTTCGAGGAAAGGTCGCAGTCGTCCATGGTGCAGTCTATCCCGTCGTCGCAATCGCTTGCGGCCACGCACTCGACACAGCGATCCCCGTCCTCGTCGCATACCTGCCCGGCGCAGGGATCACCCCGGTGCTGGCAGCCCAGCCCGGCATCGCAGTACTCGTCGCCGTTGCAGTAGAGGCCATCGTCAGCGCACAGGCCGTCGTCGGCCTGGTGCCGGCACCGGTGGCTGGCCAGATCGCAGCTGTCTACCGTGCACTCGATGCCGTCGTCGCACTGATCGTCGCTATCGCAACCCACCGCCCGGGCGAACACCCGCACCACGTCCGGCTGCGAGGCCAGCCGCCCATCGGAGACGACCAGTTCCACCAGCCAGGGCCCCGCCCGATCAAGCTCCAGGCTGGGCCGGGCGGTGCGCTCATCGCTCAGCGAGCCCGTCGCTCCCGCCGGGGCCGTGATCACTTCCCACTGGAAGTGCAGCTCGTCGCCGTCGGGATCATAGCTGCCGCTGCCATCCAGCAACGCCGCTTGCCCCACGTCGGCGGCCAGGTCGGGACCCGCCTGCGCCACCGGCGCCCGGTTAGGACCCACCGTGTCCGAACTGCAGGCGGCCAGAAGGGCCGCAAGCGAGGCAACAAGCGGAAACACGCGAAGTCTTCTGGTAAAGGGCATGAACCATCCTCCTGCCTGCCGCAGGTGATCATTCTTCGGGCAGGTTATGTCTGTTACCCTAGTAACCTAACACGAACGGGGAATGGCTGTCCACGCGCCTCAGCCGATCCGCCGCCACAACCCCACCACCACGCCGACAATGGTGGTATTGCGGGCCTGGTGGCCGTCGAGCACGATGGGCGCGAAATCAGGATTGGCCGGCTCGAGGACTACAACCTGGCGGTTGCGCCGCAGGGTCTTGACGGTGGCCTCGCCGTCGACCAGGGCCACCACGACGTCTCCCGAGTGGGCCGTGGACTGGGCGCGCACCAGGACGATGTCGCCGTCGAGAATGCCGCGCCCGACCATGGAATCGCCGTGCACCCGCAGCGCGAACACCCGCCCGCTGGCAGGCAGCAGGCCGGCGTCGATGTGCAGCCGGCGCTCGAAGTTTTCCTCGGCCAGTACCGGCAGGCCGGCGGCCACGCGCCCCAGCAGTGGCACCTCGATGGTGTCCCGTTCGTCACCGGCAGCGGCCGGGGGCAGGACCGGCCGGGCCAGGCTGATGGCCCGCGACTTGGGACCGGCCTGGCGCAGGATGTAGCCTTTGCGTTCGAGAGCCTTGAGGTGATCGTTGACGCCGTTGGGGGAGCGCACTCCCAGCTCGGCGGCCATCTCGCGCAGGGTGGGCGGGTAGCCGTTTTCGCGGATGTGCCCGGCTATGAACTCGAGCAGCTGGCGCTGGCGTCCGGTTAGACCCCTCATGGAAGCACACAATACTGTACATGCGTGCAGATGTCAAGCCGGGTTTGACCGGCGGTGCCGGAGCGTGCTAGCTCCCCTCCTGGAAATGGACACCGTACCGCTCCAGAGGCAATCATCCAGCCGGGCCTGGCACCTGCTGGGACTGGGACTGGTGGCCGCCTGGCTGCTGGCCATGGCCAGGATGGCCGGAGGATTCTCCCCGTCGGCCGCCCTGGAGACGCTGGACCCGCGCCGCCTGGCCGGACACCTGGAAGAGCACGAGCAGTGGCTGACGGTCTACCTGCAGCAGCGTCGGGCCGGGTACCTGCACCGGCGGCTGCAGGCCTGGGGCTCCGGCTACCGGCTGCAGCAGCGCCTGCGCCTGGGGCTGCGCCTGGCCGGACGGGAGTGGCACATCGACGGCCGGCTCGAGGCGACACTGGACTCCAGCGGTGGCCTGCGCCACTTCACCTACCACCTGGCCGGAGGGGGCCTGGAGGGCAGCCTGGAGGGCCATTACCGGAAAGGCCAGCTGCTGCTATCGGGCGCGCTGGCCGGAGTCAAGCTGGACCGGCGCCTGGCGCTGGCCGAACCTCCCCTGCTCGACAGCCTGCTGCCGCTCCTGCTGGCCCGCTACCAGCTACGTGTCGGCCGGAGCTACTCGGTACGCCTGTTCGATCCACGCCGACTGGCCAATCGACCGCAGCGCCTCGAGGTGGTGGAGCGGCAGGTGCTCGACACCACAAACGGTCTGCAACCGGCGTTGCATCTGCGCAGCGGCCGGGGAGAGACCAGGACGGAGATGTGGATCGACGAGGAGGGCCACCTGTTACGCCAGGAAAGCCCACTGGGATTGCGGCTGGTCGCCACCGGCGAGGCCGCCGCCCGCTCCGCCGTTTCCACTCCGGCGGAGATCGAGGCGGTGGACAGCGGCGCGGTCCTGCGCTGGCTGGGCGGGCAAGACGGGGAGTAAACATTGATCCGGATCGAGAAACTGCACAAGCGCTACGGACGTCTGGTGGCGGTCGATCATATCGACCTGGAGGTCTCCGCCGGGGAAGTCTTCGGCTTCCTCGGCCCCAACGGCGCCGGCAAGACCACCACCATGAAGATCATGGTGGGCCTGGCCCGGCCCACCTCGGGCCGGGTACTGGTGGCAGGCCACGACGTGCATCGCCAGCCGGTTGCCGCCAAGGCGCTCATCGGCTACATCCCCGACCGGCCCTTCATCTACGAGAAGCTCACCGGCCGCGAATTCCTGGCCTTCGTGGCCGGACTCTACGGACAGGAGAAGGACGCGGCGGGAGAGGCGCACCGCCTGTTGGAACTGTTCCAGCTGGCCGAGCGCTCCGAGGAACTGGTGGAAACTTACTCTCACGGCATGCGCCAGCGCCTGGTGATGGCGGCGGCCATGCTGCACCGCCCGCGCCTGCTGGTGGTGGACGAACCCATGGTGGGGCTGGACCCCCGTGGTGCCGAACTGGTCAAGTCGCTGTTTCGTTCCTTCGCCCGCGAGCAGGGCGGTACGGTGTTTCTCTCCACCCACACCCTGGAGGTGGCCGAGCAGGTCTGCGACCGGGTGGCCATAATCAACCACGGCCGGCTGGTGGCCCGGGGCAGCATGGCCGAACTGCGCCGGCTGGCCGGCAGCGGTGAAGCAGGGGGCCTGCAGGAGATGTTTCTGCGGCTCACCGAGGAACGACCGCCGGCAGCGTCCCTTCCCCCGGAAAGCACATGATCGCGGACCTGAAGATCTGGTGGCTGCTGCTGTGGCCCAAGCGCGCGGGACTGCTCGGTCCCCGCTCCGGCTGGGGCCGACAGCCGTTGCGCACGCTGGTGTTCGCCCTGCTGGGGGTGCTTTGCGCCGTGGGCATCGAGCGGCTGTCGGCCTGGTTCCTGGGCAAGTGCCTGGAAGTGGAGCTGGTGGGGCAGTTCATCCCCCGCAAGTTGATGTCGCTGCTGCTGCTGGTGCTGCTGGCGGTTCTGCTGGTGTCGGCCACCATCTCGGCCTTCTCCACCTTGTTTCTCTCCGACGACCTGGCCCTGCTGGTCTCCTCGCCGGTGCCGGCCGGGCCGCTGTTTTTCGCCCGCCTGCTGGAGACCATGGTTCATTCCTCCTGGATGGTGTTCTTCTTCGGCATCCCGGTGTTCATCGCCTACGGCGAGGTGTACCACAGCGGGCCCGCCTTCTATGGCTGGATGCTGCTGGTACTGCTGCTGCTGATTGCCCTGCCTGCCGGCGCCGGTTGCATCGTGGCCAGCCTGCTCACCAGGCTGTTTTCCGCCCGGCGCTCCCGGGACCTGCTGATGATCCTGGTGGTGGTAGGCTTCGTGTTGCTGTACCTGCTCATCCGTGCCCTGCGCCCGGAACAGCTGCTGGACGAGGAATCTTTCGGGGGCATGATGAACTTCCTGGAGATGTTCCGCACCCCCGATGCCACCTTCATGCCCACCCGCTGGGCCGCCGAGATCCTCTTTGCCGGTTTGCTGGACCGCCCCCTGCCCGGAGCGGAGCTGGCCGCCCTGGCCAGTTCGACGGCGGCCCTGCTGGCGCTGGCCGGCTGGATCGGCTCCAGCCTGTTGTTGCCCGCCTATTCCCGGGCCCAGGAGGGGCGCAGCCGGCTGCGGCCCGACCGGCAGCGGCCCCGGCGGCGCTGGTTGGGCCGCTGGCTGGATGACCGGGCCCGGCGCCGGGGCCTGGGCGCGTCCTTGCTGGTCAAGGACCTGCGCGTGTTCCTGCGCGACCCCAACCAGTGGCTGCAGCTGGTGCTGCTGGCGGCCCTGGCGGCGGTCTACGTGCTGAACTTCGTCTACCTGAAGGCGGCCAATTTCTCCTGGTTCGTGCTCTACACCGCCAACCACGTGCTCATGGGACTGGTCATCGCCGGGATATCGGTACGCTTCGTGTTCCCGGCGGTGAGCCTGGAGGGACGCTCGTGGTGGATCGTGCGGGCGGCACCGGTACGCCTGGAACAGTTTCTGCACGCCAAGTTGCTCATTCACCTGCTGCCGCTGCAGTTGCTGGCGGTAACCCTGGCGGCGACAAGCTGCCTGGTCATCGGCGTGCCCCTGTTCTTCACCGTGCTCTCGGTGGCCCTGGTCATGGCCATTACCCTGGGAGTGTGCACCCTGGGAGTGGGATTGGGAGCGGCCCGGCCGCGTTTCCGGGTGGATAATCCGGCCAAGATTCCCACCGGCAGCGGCGGCATCCTCTTCATGCTGCTCTCCCTGGGCTACGTGCTGACCTTCCTGCTGGCCTCGGTATACCCCACCTTCGTGCTGCGACGCTGGTCCCGCTTCGGCCACCGGCCGCTGCCCCGCCCCGGCTGGCTGGCACTGTCGGTACTGGTCATGGTGGTGGAGCTGCTGCTGATCAGCTGGCTTCCCATGTGGCTGGGACGGCGCCGGCTGGAGCGCCACGAGCCCTGAACGATTACTTCATCATGAAGTGCAGGGTGTAGTTGGAGATCTGGATCTCCTCGTCCCCGGTGAGGCGATGCTTGGCGATCTGCTCGCCGTTTATCCACACGCCGTTGGCGGAGTTGAGATCCTCTATGAACCAACCGCCGCGCTCACGGGTAATCACGGCGTGCTCGCGCGACACTCCCCGATCACGCAGGATGTAGTCACACTTGGAACCGCGCCCCAGCAGGAACACGCGCTTGCGCACCGGTATGGGTTCGCCGCCGTCGATCTGGAAGTAGAGCATCTGCTCGCGGGCAGCCTGGGGCCGCGCCTGGCGACCGGCCCCTCCACCGCCAGCACGCCGCCGGGGCGGCGGCGCCGGCTCGGCGCGATCGATGAGATCCACTCCGCGGGGAGGGGGTACCGAGCTGGACAGGGGCCGGGCATGCCCGGTGCGCACCAGCAGTTCGTAGACCGCCACGTTGACCAGCTCGTCCACTCCCAGGCCCACCTGCTCGGCCAGGGACTTGAGCGGCTTCACCAGGTGACGGCTGAACTCGACCGTCTTTCTCACGCCGCCCTTTTCCATGTTCCGCTTCCCACTCCTGCAACAAGACACTGTTTGGTACAACAGAATCCTATAACCCAAGGCCGGGTCGGAATCAAGAATTATACCCTTCCCCAGCGGCGCCACATGCCCGTGGCCAGTTGCACCAGGCGCTCCAGCCGCGAGGAGGGCATGTCCTGGCCGGCGCGCAGGCGCTCGATGACCTTCCGCAGGGCCTGGGGATGGAGCAGGATACCGTTGTGGCCGACGCCGGCCAGCAGGACGGTCGAGCCCTGGGGATAGAGGGCGTTTTCGCGGGGCAGCACCAGCAGGTCGAGTTCGCCACCCAGTGAATGATAGCGCACCCCGGGAGCCCGGCGGGCGGGATCGTTGAGCCGGACCAGGAAATCGGACCCGGGTCGCAGTTGCCGGCCCACCGCCGTGGGGGCCCAGTAGGAGCTGTAGGTTCCCAGGTGGGGCGTGGCCAGGGTGATGCACTGGTCCACCAGGCGGTGACCCCCGAGCTGCTGCAGGTAGTATCGAGCGATCATTCCCCCCAGGCTGTGGCAGACGAGATCCACCGTCTGGCCGTCGCAGCAGCGGGCCACCTGGCTGACGTGCCTGCCCAGGGACCCGGCCAGGGTCTCGATGTCATCCTGGTTGGCAGTGGAGTAGCTGAAGGGAAACACCCTGTCGAAGCCCACGTAGTGCAGGGCCAGCTCCACCGGCAGCAGCGCCGCCGGGCCGGCCCCGTAGCCATGCACCAGCACCACCGGCCGAGACCGCCCCCGGGCCCGGTCCGGCACCCGGCGCCGCACCAACCCGGCCGGCAACAGCAGCAGTTGCAGCAGCGAGGCAGCCACTTCCAGGCCGGCGGCGCTTTCCAGCACCCGGCTCACTGATTGGGTACCCACCTTTGCCCCCGCGGCCTTCACCCGCGACCGCCGATCGCTTCCTCGACCACGGCCAACAGCCGCGCGGGGTCAAACGGTTTTTCAAGCAACAATCCCTGCCAGCGCTCCAGGAAATCCTTCCCCCTCCCGTCGAACACCCCCCCGGTGAGCACCACCACGTGCTCGCAAAGGTGGGGGCGATTCTTCTCGATCCATTCCACCACGTCCATGCCCGAAACCTCGGGCATGACCAGGTCGAGGATGATGGCGGCAAAGCCGTCGTCTCGTCGCAGAATCTCCAGGGCCCGCGGGCCGGAGTCGGCCATGACGACCGTAAACCGTGCGCGCAGCAAGCGGTTTATGGCGCGGCACACCGCCTCCTCGTCGTCGATCACCAGCACCCGATTATTTTCCATTCCACCCATTGGCACCCTACATGTCGCTCACGGCAAGCGCCCGACCCCAGTAACCAACAAGATAGCACCGCCCGGAGCCGGGTTGCAAGATTCGCTTGCCCGGGGTCTCCCACCCGCAACACCGGGTTGACTACGCCCGCCCCGGCTGCTAGACGAATGGCCGGGAGGTTGAGGCGTCGTCTAAGGGCAGGACAGCGGACTTTGGCTCCGCCAATGAAGGTTCGAATCCTTCCGCCTCAGTATTGCCACTGGCGACAGCGGCACTGCCGCCGCGGGTACCGCAAAGGAGGGCAGGATGAAACTTCGTCTCGGCCTGGAATTGGTATTGTGCCTGGGATTGCTGGCGCCCACCAGCGCGTGGGCCCAGGACGACGAGCAGAAAGACGACCAGCAGCAGGAGGAAGCCGGCGGCGACAGTGGCGGCTTCGACCCCTGGGAGGCCCCCCAGGCCCGGGAGGAGAAGCCCACGGAGGCCGGCGAAGGGGAACAGGAGCAGAGCCAGGAACAGGCCGGCGCGCCCGAGGTGGTGCTGCCGGGCACCTATCCCACCGCCGAGATCGACCGGCCGCTGGCACTGCCGCCGATGACCCTGGAGCCGCGTCTCGACCTCGTGGTCGACTTCTTCACCCCCTCGGGTCTGGACAACTTCTTCTCCATGCGCCTGGGCGCCGGGATGGGTATCGTCGACGACATCGAGGCCGGCCTGACCCTGGCACTGTCCTTCGCACCCAAGGTCTACGCCGGCATGGAGGCCTACGGGCTGTACGAGTTTTCCCGCCTCTGGGACAACCGCCTGGCCTGGGCCGGCCGGCTGCGCCTCTTCTCGGCCTTCTCCAAGAACTACCTCCCCTTCCACGGCGCCACCTCGTTCACCCTGCTGGCCGATGCGCCCGCCAAGCTCAAGCTGCACGACATGTTCGCCGTCCTCGCGGCGGTGGGCATGGGGGCGTCGATCAACGCCGACCGGCCCGACTACTTCCTGCTCTACTTCGACCTGGGCGTCCTGGTGCAGCCGCTCGAGGCGCTGGCCCTGACCTGGCGCCTCCAGGTGTGGGGCAACGTCGGCAGCAAGTCCGACGCCGCCCTGCCCATGCTCATCGGTGCCCAGTACACCCTGGTGGGAGACCTGGACGTATTCGTACACTTCGGTTTCATGGACCTGACCGAGGGTGCCGACTGGCTGCAGCTGCTGTTCGGGGCCTGCTACCGCATCGGCCTGTGACGGAGAAGCACGGGGCGGGACCAGGACAATTGGACAGGATTCAGAAACGCAAGCCTCAGGGGTAGGGCCGCGACATGCGTACCGCCGGCTGGCCGCTCGAGTAGCGCCCGTGGTCGGGGTCGCTGACGACGAAACCCTGGCGGCGGAAGAACTCCAGGGCGCGCTCGTTGCCGGCGGCGCAGGTGAGTTGCACCTCGCGGATATCGCGCCAGTCGGCCATCTCCTCCACCAGGGCAAAAGCCTGCTGTAGCAACTGCCGGCCCACTCCACGGCCCTGCCGGCCGGGTGCGACGGCGATGGAGAGCAGGTCGCCGATCCAGGGTGAACCGTCTTCGCGGCCCCCGCTCCAGGGCAAGAAGCCCAGCATGATGAAACCCACCACCTCGGCACCGTGACGGGCCACGAAGGTGGAGACCCCGCGCGCGGCAAAGAAACGCGACAGCAGGGCGGCATAGTCGCCGTAGTCGGCAAAGACCTCTCCGGCGATGGCCCGTACCCGCTCGAGATCCTCCGGCCGGGCCTTGTCGATGACGATGCTCACGACCCCGAGAATAGGGCGCTTCGCCGCGCGGGTCAATCGCCCGGACGGGCGACGCCCGGGAAGGTATTGTGCGCCGCGGTACAGCCGTGCTAAGAATGGCTGGTAGAACGGTAACTGGAGGTCGTCATGGGCATACGTGCGGGGATTCCGCTACTGGCGCTGTGTCTGCTGGCCCGGGGCGCGGCAGCCCAGAACATACTTTCGGTGGATCCCGATCAGGGCGAACCGGGCCAGTCGCTCACCATCACCATCACCGGTGAGATCGACTATCCCTTCGTCCTGCCGGCAGAGATCACCTTCTCCCCGGCCACCGCCATCACCCACGACGAGCCCTACCTGCTGGACATCGACAAGCTGGTTACCACCATAACCATCCCCGCCGACACGCCCTGCGGTCCGCAGGACATCGTCGTGCAGACATCCAATTACACCTATGTGGGTGCAGGCGCCTTCAATGTCTGCCAACCGGGTGAGCCGCTCATCGTCTCGGTGGTGCCCGACCGGGGCAGCGCCGGCGAGCAACTGCAGGTCCGGGTGACCGGCATCTACACCCACTTCCTGGCGGGCACCAGCCAACTGTCCCTGGGTGCCGGCATCACCGTCGACTCGGTTACGGTAAATGATGAAACCACCCTGGACGCGGACATCACCATCTCCGGTGCGGCCGTGGCCGGTCCGCGTGACGTCACCGTAACCACCTCCGGGGAGACAGCCAGCGGCGGCGGCCTGTTCGAGGTCATGGCACCCCAGGTGACGCTCTCCCCCGCCAGTGCCGTACAGGGCGAGACCGTGCCGACAATCACCGTCAGCGGGTCCGGTTTCGATTCGTCCACCACGGCCGACCTGGGTGAAGGCATCGCCATCGGCGGCCGGCAGAGCCCCGATCCGCAGACCCTGCAACTGCTCCAGGTCGCCGTGGCCCTGAACGCCCCGGTGGGCTCGCACGACCTGGTGCTGAACGATCCCGACCTGACCGTGGCCGGCGCCTTCACGGTGGTCCAGGGCCCGGAGACGAAACTGCTCTCCATCTCCCCGGCCTCGGCCGATCGCGGGCACCCGGGAATCGAGGTGTCGCTGGTGGGCCAGAACACCCACTTCGACGACGGTGATGTCAGCGTGCTGCTCGCGGTCGCTCATACCTCCTGCAACTGGCACCACGGTGACGACGCCACGCACCTGCGGGCCCGGCTGGTCATCGGCGACGATGCTCCCGAGGGGCCCGGCGACGTGACCGTGGCCCTGGGCCTGGGCAGCGACTGCGGCAACTGCGAGGCCGTCACCCTGGCCGGGGGCTTCACCATCACCGCCCCCGGCAGCATCCTGGCGGTGGAGCCGACGGACCTGCCCGCCGGGGAAACGGTCACCATCGACGTCACCGGCAGCGAGGGGCATTTTTCCGCCGGTTCGAGCCAGGTGTTCATCGAACCACCGGAAGGAATCGAGGTAGGCACGGTGGTCGTTTCCGACGCCGACCATCTCCAGGCCGAGTTGACCATCACCGCCGACGCCTCGGGCCGGCCGCGCGACATCTCCGTGGTGAGCGGCCCCGAGGTGGCCAGCGGCACCGGGCTGGTGGATGTGAGCAACCCGGCCATCGAAAGAGTATTTCCCGGCAGCGGTCTGCCCGGCAGCGAACTGGAACTGACCATCCAGGCCGTGGACTTCACCTTCGCGGCCGGAAGCCAGGTGGTCTTCTCCGGCAGCGGCATCAGCGTATTGGCGGTGACCGTGGACGGACTGGATGCCAGCCGCCTGCTGGTAGACATCGCCATCGCCGCCGATGCCCCCCTGGGACCGCGAGACCTGACCGTCAGCAGCGGCACCAGGGAGTTTTTCCTGCCGGCGGCCTTCTCGGTGACGTCGCTGCCGACGGGAAGCGCTGGCAGCGGCTGTTCCTGTTCGAGCCAGCCCACCGGCACGGCCGGCTGGTGGTTGCTGGCGTTGCTGCTGGCGGCGCTGTCCGGCCGGCGCCGGGGAAGATTTTTTTATTTCTCGGGGTTGATTGACCGGAAATTTGATCCGAAGTAATATCGGGAGTCGCCCCGCCGGGGCACAACAGAAACCTTCAGGGGAGGTTATAGATGCTGAAGAAGACGATCGGTACGGCTGTCCTGTTGGCAGCCTCGTTGACCGCCGGTTGCAACTGCGGGGGCAGCAGCCAGCCCTGCGATTGCGTGCCTACGATAGAGATCACCCAGCCGGGCACCACCGTGCTCACCGAGTTCCACGACAGCGATCCCAGCCAGAGCGGCATCCAGTACCCGGTAAGGGCCCGCACCAGTTGCGTCCCCGGCGGCACCACCCTGAATTTCACCAACCAGCAACGGCCGGGAGAGACCGTCTCCGGCACCGTGGTCATCGACGACGAGAGCAGCGGCGAGGGACACGTCGAGTTCGTCGACCAGACCTTCACTGACGGGATCAACCACGTCTGCGTGCGCGGCAGCTTCGTGGTGGATCGTACCCAGGACGGGCAGGGCAGTTGCAGCCCGGAGATCGGCAACGCCGAGGACTGTGCAGACGTGACCGTGCAGATGGGAGTACCCGCCTGCCGCTTCGACAATCCCGGCGACGGCCAGGTACTGGGAGTGGACGACGACGCCTCGGCCGCCCCCGGCTTCCAGCACGACGTGGACGTCACCTGCAAGGGCATCTCCGATGGCGTGGAGGTGCACCTGCTGGTGGACGGCGCCGAGTACCATCTGGCTCGGCGACTTGTCTCCGGCCGGGCGAGTTGGAACGACATCGATTTGCCCGAGGGCGCCTTGGTGCTTCGCGCCGAGACCATCGACAACCAGCAGAACCAGGTAGCCACCGAGATCTCTCTCACCGTCGATACCGGCGGCTGTGCCGTGCGCCTGCTACCCGCGGGCGGCCGGGTGTTCGGTCCCGGCGACGACGAGGATCCCGGAAGTGACGGGGTACAGGTCACCCTGACGGTCGAGACCGACAGCGCCGGCCGTTTCGCCTGCGAGGCGGGTTCCACCGTCACCCTGAACCTGAACGGCACCGATACCACCACCGCCACCCTGTCCGGCAGCTCGGTGTCCTTCCCGGCCACCCTGCCCGACGGGCAGGTCATGGCCTATGCCACCGTCCAGGGTCCCAGCCGCTCCGGCCGCTCGCTGACCAACAACTACAGCGTGTGCGCCACCGAGTTGGCGGCCGCGGTAACCGCTCCACGCGACGGACTCACCATCACCGACGCCGCCGACCAGGACCCGGACACCCCCGGCATCCAGGTGGCGGTGCGGGGCACCTCGGGCGGGGTACCCGACGACGGCCACCTGGAGTTGTTGCTCGACGGCGCCACCGTCATGGCCGGGAACGAGCCCCTGCGCCCGCAGGTGTTTTTCCCCGACGGCGAGTTCGAGTTCCGCTACATCGACCTGCTGCAGACGCGCCAGTACACCATCCAGGTAGTGGGTCGCAACGCCTGCGGTGATGAGATCCAGAGCACCGTCAACACCGTCTCGGTGGAGACCGAGCAACGTACCTGCCAGGTGACCAGCCCGGCTACGGGGACGGTGCTGTTGGCCGCCGACGACAAGGACGGCGATCCCGCCAACGACCTGCAGTACGACGTGCAGGTAACCACGGAGAACGTCTCCGACGGCGCCACCTTCACCCTGTACGTGAGCGGCCAGCAACCCATCACCGGCCTGGTGATCCAGGGCAACCAGTCCACCAACGAGGTCACCTTCGCCGACGGCCCGCATACCCTGCGCTGCCAGCTCGACAGCGGCGAGGAGTCGCAGCCGGTGGAGATAACCGTCGACGGCCACCCGCCGGCGATCTCCTTCGTGTCACCGGCCGACGGCTCCGCCCTGGACACCACGGGACTGACCGTCGACCTGGCCACCGAGGGCGTCGAAGACGGCCAACTGGCCACGGTCACCGTGGAATGGACCGACTCCTCGGGACAACACGCGCGCCAGTACTCGGGCACCGTCTCCGGCAACAGCGCTGCCATCGAGGTGGTGCTGGGCGCCGAAAGCGGCGCCTCCATCGCCAACACCCTGACGGCCACGGTGAGCGACGCCGCCGGCAACCCGGCCCAGCCGGCCAGCATCTCGGTCGCTGTGCAGGTATTCACCGATCCGCCCGTCGTCACCTTCGTCGATCCCGATCCCACCAACCAGCCGGTGGCCATCGCCGAGGCCGACCGGGTCTACACCGTCATCGCCTCGGTACAAAACGTGGCCGCCGGCACCCCGGTGGAGCTTACGGTGCTCGACAACGGCTACGCGCGCGCCCCGGTGAAATCGAACACCCTGAGCTCCGGGTTCGTCATCTTCACCAACGTGCTGCTGCCGCGCGGCGATGTCGAGCTGCGGGCCAGCGCCAACAACTCCGCCGGCGCCGGCCTGGGCAGTATCCAGCTGGTGGTAGGTGATACCGGCCTGCCGCTGGTGGTGATCACCACCCCGGCCGACGGCACCTTCACCGGGCAGGGCACCCTGTCCGTCACCATCGATTCCGACGTGGAATCCGGCCAGCCCTGCCGGCTGTGCCGGCGCGACCCGGCCGGAGGGCTGCCGCCCGAGTGCGCCGCCGGCTCGGAAGATGCCGCGGGCACGGCCGATGCCAACGGCGACGTGACCGTGCAGTTGACGCTGGCCGAGGGTTCCCACGAGCTGTGGGCCTCGTGCGACAGCCTGGCCGGCGCCACGGGAACCTCGCTGGCCAACCTGGTGACGGTGGACACCACCCCGCCCCAGGTGGCCATCGGGGAGCCCGCCGATGGGGCCGTCTTCAATGCCGCTTCCGTCGACCAGTCCGGCCAGGCAGGCTTCCAGGTGCGGGTGGTGGTGACGGCCGACGTCGAGGACGACCAGCCGGCCGAACTCACCATCGACGGCCAGCCGGCGGAGATCATCGGCGACGCTCCGGTGTTCAGCGGCGGCCAGGCGGTGTTCAGCGCCGTCACCCTGGCCGACCAGGCCACCCACACCCTGGGCGCCCAGGCCTGCGACAAGGCCGGCAACTGCGCCTCGGCAACGCCCATCAGCGTCACCGTCGACCGCGTGGCCCCGGACGTGATCATCTCGGATCCCAGCGATGGGGCGCGGCTGGGCGTCTCCGCCGACCAGAGCGCGGCGGCGGGAATGCAGGTGGACGTCACCTGTGCCCTGACCGATGCCGCCGCGGGAGACACCCTGGTGCTGGAACGCAGCGTGGGCGGTGCGGCCTTCGAGCAGGTGGCCGGCCACGTGCTCACGGCCGGCGAGGCCGGCTCGGGCACCTACCTTTTCGACAATGCCACCATTGTCAGCAGTGACGACACCTCGACAGATCCGCTCGACGTGCAGCTGCGGGCCCGCATCACCGACGGCGCCGGCAACAGCGACAGCGACAACATCACCGTGACGGTCAACCGCGTGATGCCCGAGGTGCTGATAACCCGGCCCAACGACGACCAGAGCTTCAACGTCTTCGCCGACATGTCCTCGGACCCCGGCTTCCAGACCCAGGTCAACGTTGAGACCCACTACACTGCACTGGGCGACCTGCTGGTGCTGTGCGCCAGTCCCGGCACCGGCTACCCGGTGGGACACTGCTCGGGTTACGGCAACGAGGTTTGGGCCGGTACGGTCACCGGGGTCACCACCTACCTGACCGGGGTGAACCTGGACGAGGGAGACAACACCCTGGTGGCCTTCGCCGAGAACATTCCCGGCCAGGGCACCTACTCGGCGCCGATCACCGTCCACATCGACAGCATTCCGCCCGACGTGCAGTCGGTGAGCGTCACCTCCGACGCCGACGGCAACGGCTGCATCTCCCAGGCCGAGGGCAGCTTCACCGCCACGGTGACGGTCAGCGGCGTCGAGGACGGCCGGCAGCTGTGCCTGCTGCGCGACTGGCCCCCGGGCACCTCGGTGGGCTGCGCCGCGGTCAGCGGCGGTGTGGCCAGCTTCGCGCTCTCGCTGGCCGACGGTGACTACAATCTCACCGCCCGGGTGACCGACGCCGCCGGCAATCCCAATATCAACGATGCCAACCCGGCCATCACCGACCCCGAGGCCCAGTTCACCATTACTGTCGACGCCCAGCCGCCCGGCATCGCCATCTCCAGCCCCGCGAAGACCACCCTGGTATGGGCCGATGATCTCAACCAGGCCACCACGGATCTCGACTTCTCCTTCGCGGTTACGTCCTCGGCAGAAGACGGCCAGGTGGTGGATTTCCTGGTGGATGCCGGTTCGGTGGGCACGGCGGCGCTTTCCGGGGGGGCGGCGGCCTTGCAGGCGACCATGGGACAGGGCAACCACGCGCTGACCGCCAGCGTGTCCGATCTGTGCGGCAACACCACCACCTCGGCACCGCTGGACGTCTTCGTCGACACCATCAAGCCCACCGTATCCTGTTCCGAGCCGGCCGACGGCAGCGTGTTCAACGACCAGACGGTTTCCTTTACCTGCACCACCACGGGAACCGACTCCACCCAGAACATCTCGGTGTCGTCCTCGGTGGGCGGGGACCGTTGCAGTGTCCCCGTCGACGCCTCGGGCACCACCGTATTCACCTGCAACCTGCTGGAGGGCAACGGCCAGACCATCACCGTCACGGTGACCGACCCGGCGGGTAACGTTTCCGATCCGGACACCATCAACAACGTCACCGTCGACATCACCGGCTGCGACATCGCCTTCCAGGATTACTCGGGCTCCAACGTGCGCTTCAACGCCTCCTCGGGGACGGTCAACGGCACCAATCTTGCCGTGGACATCGTGGCCTGCTCCAGCAGCTGCAGCTCCACCGACTGCCCCGGCTGCTCGGTGACGCTCACGGTGGGCGGCAGCCAGTTCGGCTCGGCGCAGCCGCTGGATGCCTCCGGCTGCACCACCTTCAGCGGGGTGGGCTTCGTCCACCAGGAGATGGGCACCCCGGTGTCGGTGGAGATCGACGACGGGGCCGGCAACCTGAACTCCGACTCGTTCACGGTGGAGCTGGTGGATCTCGTCCCGCCGCAAATCCAGCGTGATGTCCCGGGTGCCGACAGCGTCCAGTGCGTGGCCTCGAGCGGCAACCCCAACGTCGACGGGATCGCGGTAATCGCCGACAAGATCGCCGACGCTCCCTGCGACATGGATTTCACCTTCACGGTGACCGACGGCGACTTCGACCAGGCGGTCTACCCGGTGACGCTGACCATCCAGGAAAGCAGCGCGGACATCGTCACCCCGGCTTCGCTCACGGCGTCTCCGCAGACACAGACTTTCCCCAACACCCAGCTCGCCCACGACCAGGTGCACAGCATAGAGGTAATCGCCACGGACGCCGCGGGCAACCAGGCGGTACTGCCCATGACGGTGGAGGCCGACGTGGTTGCTCCGGGCCAGATCACGCTATCGGCGGCCCTGGGTTCCGACCCGGCTGCCAGCCGCCATGCCGACGTGGATCTGAACTGGACATCCGTCGCCGACGACGGTGCCAGCGGCCAGAGCGCCACGGCCTACGAGATCCGCTGGTCGCGCGATCCCATCACCACGGAAGCGGAGTGGGACGCCGCCGAGACCATCGCCAACACCATCACCCCGGCGTCACCCGGCAGCGCCGAGAGCTTCCAGGCCCAGTGGCTACCGCCCTTGAACACCTACCACCTCGCCCTCCGCGCCACCGACGAACTCGGCAACCTGGGCCCGATCAACACCGACGTGAGCGTGGACAACCTGTGGAACGAGGTGACCTGCACGGCATCGGGAGGATCGTTTGGCTATGACATGTGGAATGTCGGCGATCTCAACGGAGACAACCGAGATGATCTCGTTGTTTCAGCCATCTTCCTGGACTCCGGTGCCGGAACCAACCAGGGTGCGGTTTTCGTATTCTACGGCGATGCTGATCTCACCAACTGGGGCGATATCGCCAACGCTCAGCAACTGAACCGCAGCCTGGCGGGAGAGTTGTTCGGGTTTGACGTCTCAAGCGGTGACCTCGACGGCGACAACATCCCTGATATAGCCGTTACCGGTTTCGGTTTCGACAGCTACCGCGGCCGGGTGTCCATCTACTTCGGCCGCAACTCGGCACTGTTGCCCGACCAGCCTGACGTCGAGATCCGTGCTCCCAGCGGAAGCGGCCTGCAACTCGGGCGTTCAGTCGAAGTAATCGGTGACATCAACGGCGACGGCTTCGACGACCTGTTCATCGGCTCGCCGGTGGCTGACGGCAACGGCCGGGGCTACATCTTCTTCGGGCGCAGCAGGGCCAACTGGCAGGCCGCCGCCACCGCGATCGACCCGGCGCCACTCGACCAGAACTACATTCCGCTGTCGGCGGCGGATCTGAACATACTAGGCTGCGACACTGACGACTGGTTCAGCTACCGGCACGGCACGACGACTCTCGGCGATCTCGACGGCGATGGCAGCGACGACTTTGCCCTAATCGCCTCCGGAGTCAACGAGGTGTACACCTTCGCCGGAGCCACGGCCTCGGCCATCACCACGCGAGACATCGATCCCTGCACCGACTCGGTCGACGTCATCTCCTACAACGTCGCCACCCCCAGCAACTTCAAGGCCGGCTTCGGCCACCGCACCGTCGGAGCCGTGGACTTTACTGGCGACGGGCTGCTCGATCTGCTGGTTACCGACGCCTTCTCGGAAAGGATCTACCTGCTGCCGGGCATCGACAACAGCCCCTCGACTCCCGGCGTGATAATAGATCCTACGTACGTAAAGGTGATACACTACACAGATATGGAAAACTTCGGCTGGGACATAGATGCGGTAGACATCAATCTGGACGGCTGGCTCGACTTCGTGTCGGGTGCAAATCCAAACTCCGTTTCCAAGTTGACCGTGTTTCAAAACACCGGATTGTCACCATTCTTTAAAGATACACCTGATGC
>Ga0190359_1000858_pt1 | contig 20042 bp, 21 predicted proteins | sample 48721823_MG_FD_161269 | JGI IMG/M metagenome (GOLD analysis project Ga0190359, IMG submission 161269) | Hydrothermal vent microbial mat bacterial communities from Southern Trench, Guaymas Basin, Mexico - 4872-18-2-3_MG | ecosystem: Environmental > Aquatic > Marine > Hydrothermal vents >... | reverse complement strand
TCCTTTTAAGGAAGAATGGGACAATTGGTGTAAAGATAATAATATTGAATCCCTACATGCTCATCCATATTATCCACAAGATAAAGGTAAGGTTGAAAGGGCTATAAGAAATTTTGCAGAGGAGTTTATTTATTTGTTAAAGAAATTTCCAAACTGGCTTAATAAAAAAATAAAACATTATCAAAGATGGTTTAATAATAAAAGATTTCATAAGGGTATCAATGCTATTCCTTGTGAATTGTATACTTAAGAAGTTTACTTTACAAATCAATAACCTTTATAAATCACCATTATTTTTCACCCAAAATATGGCACTCAACCTAATTGAAATAGAGAAAGAAATACTAGATTTTTGGGAAAAAAATAAGATATACAAGAAAGCAAAAGAGAGAAACAAAGGCAAACAAAAATTCTATTTCTTAGATGGTCCCCCGTATACTTCTGGAAAGATACACCTAGGGATAGCTTGGAACAAATCATTAAAAGATGCTGTTTTGAGATACAAAAGAATGAGGGGTTTTGATGTCTGGGATAGGGCTGGCTATGACATGCATGGACTACCTACTGCACACAAGGTAATGGAAAAGCTAGGAATGAAACACAAAGAAGAAATCCCAAAATTTGGTATTGATAGATTCATTGAAGAATGCAAAAAGCTTTCTACAAACAATATGCTATTAATGAACAGAGACTTTACAAGAATGGGGGTTTGGATGGATTTTGACAATGCATATCAATCAATAAAAAATGATTTTATGGAGGGGGAATGGTGGCTGATAAAAAAAGCACACGAAAATAACAGACTCTATGAGGGAGAAAAGACAATGCATTGGTGTGCACACTGTGGAACAGCACTAGCAAAACATGAATTGGAGTATAAGAACATCAAGGATGAATCCATATTTGTAAAATTTAAGATTGCTGGAAAAGAGAATGAATACTTAATAATATGGACTACAACACCTTGGACATTGGCATTTAACCTAGCTGTGATGGTACACCCAGAGTTTGACTATGTAAAGATAGAAGTAAACAATGAAATCTGGATAGTTGCAAAAGGACTTGTAGGAGCATTCATGGGTTCAGTTGTAAACAGAAAGTTTGAAATCAAAGAAGAAATAAAAGGGAAGGACCTTGAAGGAATAAAGTACGAGCATCCATGGAAAAAAGAAATAAAAGAATTTGAGAAAATAAAAGCAGAAAAGCTTCATAGTGTAGTGTTGTCTTCAGAATATGTTGATTTAAGTGCAGGTACGGGATTAGTACATTGTGCCCCTGGTTGTGGACCAGAGGATTATGAGGTAGGCCACAGAGAGGGATTACCTCCATTTAATAATGTAGATGAAAGCGGTATTTTTCCAGAAAATATGGGAAAATTCTCAGGGCTAACCGCAAAAAAAGATGATGCAAAATTCATAGAATCCCTAGGAGAGAACCTAATTGCCAAAACTGAGGTAGAGCATGACTATGCACATTGCTGGAGGTGCCATAAGCCGGTTATATTCAGAACAACAAAACAATGGTTCTTCAAGGTAGAAGATCTAATTGAAAAGATGAAAGAATTGAATAAAGGAGTTTTTTGGCAACCTAACTGGGCAGGCCTAAGATGGTTTGACTCATGGCTTAACAATCTTAGGGACAATGGAATTACAAGACAAAGATATTGGGGTACACCCTTGCCAGTATGGAAATGTAATAGATGCAATGATTATGTTGTGATTGGCTCTATAGAAGAGTTAAAAAAACTAGCAGGTAAGCTACCAAAAGATTTACATAGGCCATACATAGATGAGATAACAATAAAATGTAAATGTGGAGGCACCAAAAAGAGAATTCCAGACATACTAGATGTTTGGATTGATGCAGGTACAACATCTTGGACATGCCTAGATTATCCAAAAAAGAAGGACTTATTTAAAAAACTATGGCCACCGGATTTCATTCTAGAGGGAAAAGACCAGATAAGAGGCTGGTTCAATCTATTACTTATAGCATCCATGGTAAGCATGAACAAGCATAGTTATAAGGCATGCTATATGCATGGATTTGTACAGGATGCCCATGGCAGAAAGATGTCCAAGAGCCTTGGAAATATAATCTCTCCATATGAAGTCATAGATAAATATGGAGCAGACACTCTAAGATACTATATGATTGGTGGTGCAAATCCAGGACTAGATATAAACTACAACATGGAAGATACAAAAATAAAGTACAAAAATCTGACAGTACTATGGAACATCCACAGATACCTAATTGATATTATAAAAAACTCAAATATTGATACAAAGAAGTTAAAGATTGAATGGAATAAACTAAACATAGAAGAGAAATACATAATATCAAAGCTAAATTCTACAATAAAAAAAGCAACCAAATCATTTGAGGAGTACAAAATAAATGAAATCCCATGGCTCATTGAAGAACTCTACTTAGAATTAAGCAGAACATACATACAACTTACTCGAGAAAAAATAAGTTCTGGTAGTGAAGAAGAGAAGACAACAGTTGCTACAACAATATACTATGTACTATTTGAACTATTAAAGCTCTCAGCACCAATCATTCCATTCATAAGCGAAAAGATATACCTCAATCTAAAGAAAATTTTCAATCTAAAAGAAGAAAGCATACACTTGTATAATTGGCCAGAGTATATTGAAGACTACATAAATCCGGAAATTGAAAGAGACATGTCATATATACAAAATATAATACAAAGTATTCTAGCAGCAAGGGAAAAAGTAAATCTTGGAATAAGATGGCCTCTGAAAGATGTTGTAATCATAAGTAAAGATAAAAAAATTATTGAAGCAATAGAAAAACTTGAAGACCTAATTAAGATACAAACCAACATAAAAGAAATAAAGATACAACCCTCATTACCAGGAGTAAGGCAAACAGTAAAAGCAGATTACTCTAAACTTGGTCCAGATTTTGGTAAGCTAACCCCAAAGATAATAGCCAAAATAAGCATAGAAAGTCCAGAAACAATACTAAAGCATATAGAGAAAGAAGGTAAATTTGAAATAAACATTGAAGGAAAAAAAATAAACATTGTCAAAGAACATTTAATCATCGAAAGAACGATACCAGAACAATATCAGGAGTCGGAATTTAGAGGTGGTATATTATATTTAAACAAAGAACTAACTCCTGAGCTAGAGCTTGAGGGGTTTGCAAGAGAAATTATGAGAAGAATCCAGAATCTAAGAAAAAAAGCTGGGCTTCAAAAAAAGGATAGGATTGATTTATTTATTAAGACAGACATAAAAAAGCTAAATGAATGGGAGGATAAGATAATAGACAGGGTTGGAGCAAACACACTGATTATATCTGAAACTGACCCAAAGGTAAAATTTGAGGTTTCAAGTGAAGAGAAGATTAAAAACAAAACCATCAATATCTACTTCAATAAGATTCAAAATCAATAGTGATAAATATATTCTATAGGGACTAAATATAAAAAAGAAGAAGTGATAATTACAAGTAATATTATAATTTTTTCATTTTTCTTCTAAAAAGAGGTAGTAGAGTGGAGGGATAGCTATGAAAAATAAACCTATGAAAAATAATAAAAAAGGAAGAAGAGAAATAGCAAGATTTGACTTAGACCTAAAAAACAGAATGCAAGAAGTTCTTGTAAGAACATGTGCTGAGATAGCAGAGGAGTATAGACACCTCCATGAGGGATATACAATAGATAAGTTAAAGAAGATATTAGAGGAAAGTGATCCAAGATTGGAAGAATCGCATGTAAAAAGCCCCTTAGACGATTTGTTAGCCCACATAGCCCTAACAAAAGTTACAAAAAACCTTGGAAAAGGAATAGGTTATGAAGAACAAGACATTGGCATACCTCTCGCATTTAGGATAGAAAATGCACTACCAGACAATAGAGTAATATTGCCTGATATTGAAGGAAGAATCAGGGCAAGAGGTAGTGCAAAAGGAATTCAAGGAATTTATATAAACAAAGACGGTAGGGTTGAGGTCTCTACAGGAATACATATTGGCCCAGTAGATGGAAACAAAAACCTAAGAAACAAGATTAAAGAAATGATAATGGATATAGAATCTGGAGTAAAGGTAGACCCCATGAATTACCTACCACAGGCATGCATTGTAATGTCATGGATAGACTTTCTCTATCCAGAACGCCCAATAGTGAGTGTAGTATATGACCTTAATAGAGCTGATGGAGGAATAGTAAGTGCAAGAGAGGTAGAGGGAGAATACGAAACCTTCAGTGGATTAGGACTTCAGAGATTATCCAAACGCTCTACTCTTGGGAGGTTTGACCTTATCTCAGAACCAACAATATTTATAGCTGATTTCCAGCACCATTACAGAGAGCTATTTTCAACTATTGAGAGGTATATAAGAGGGTATGCATCTCATAAAGGACTAACAATAGATTGCGAAAGAGGAACACCTTCATCAACACATTTTCTAAGGGCTCTGTTAACAGGAACACAGTACATACTGTATTTTGACGCAAGAAGAGCTATAGAAATGGGTCAAGAAGAAAGACCAAGAATATACGACAGCTTGCTTGAATGGGATGGAGAGAGCAAAAGTGGAAGGAGTGAGTATAGATTTGCTGTATTAAAGCTCTCAAACATAATGGCTATTGTTCCATGCCTGCTTGGAGCAGGGTTAGAGGTAAGGTCAGGAAGAGGGGATAATTGGTGGGATGTATTTAAAGGAGGAGAAATAGACTTCAAGGACCCTAGACAAAACCTAGAACTAACAATAGCAGCAGGACATCCAAGGTACATGAATCCAATGGGATTCAATATATTTGATGCCACAGAACCAGCGATTAATAAAGCAATAGAAGGATTCTACGAATTGATGAAAAAAGCAGGCCACCTAAGAAAATGAAGAATGATGGGGAAAAAGAAAGAAAGGCTAGGGCTGCTCTTAATTTTAATAAAGGGCTAATATGCTTTAGAAGAGGGAAAATAGAAGAGGCAAGAAGATTTTATACTGAAGCTATTACATTAGCTCCCTCTGACCCGAAGACACTCTTGAGTCTTGGGGTTGTTTATGATTGGCTGGGTAATGTATTCTTAGCAAAGTATTATTATAGGGAAGGAAGAAAGAGAGCTAGAAGAGTTCCAGAGATACTAAGCCCATATTGTGACTTGAGACTAGCTGAGCTAATATCCAGAGATGACCCAAGGAAGGCATTAAAGTTCCTTAGGGAACTAAAACTAGATGGTCTTGTACAATATCATATGCTATTAGGAGAGATTTATTTTTCCCTTGATGAAACAGAAAAAGCAAGAAGAAGTCTTGAAAGAGCACTTGAACTTGATAACAAACATCCATTTAGCTCATTTTTATTAGGGGTTATAGAAGGAGACAATAGAGAATATGACTTTGCTATTCCTTATTTTAAAAGAATACTGAAAAAAGATCCCCAAAATGAAACAGCACGCTTTAATCTGGCGAGGTCTCTAGAATACAGTGGCAGATATGTCAGTGCAATAAGGGAATACAGAAAATTGCTTAATCAAACAGGACAAAACCAAGATTTAGAAACAAGGATAAAGAATTTAGAAAAAAGAAGGAGTGGAATAAAAGATAGATACAATAGATTGGTAAAATGGATTAAGAAAAGGTGTGAAGGAAAGAGAGACGTTTATCTAGATGAGCATCCTAAAGATACACTAAAAAAGCTAAAACAACTATGCAGAGATGAGATAGGATATAGTGAATTACCTGTTGATTTAAGGATAGCAGCATTAGCACACGACATTGAAAGAGCAGACGATAAAAGAACAAGAAAACAGTGGTATGGATTACCAGACAAAAATAATGTTCCTAGTAAAGATGAATGGGAAGATGCATATAGGTATGTGAAAAGCCGAGGCATAGGTATAGGAAAAAACGAATGGAATAACAACTACAATGATGGGGTTGCCTTGGAAGACCCAAGAGATGAGAGATTCAAAAAAGCGAGGGATATTCTTTACAGAATCTATAAGCAGGAACACAGCAGAAGGTCTGCAGAAATAATCAAAGAAAAATTAGAAGAGGACGGATGGCCAGAGGAGATAACAGAAAGAGTCTATAAACTAATCCTACACCATGAAGAGGGGAACAATGAAGAAAATCCTGCAAGTGACAGGATGGCAAAATATCTTAGGAAGGCGGACGCAATAAGCTTCTTTACCAGCAATATTATGCAGTACCTTGAGAACAGGGGTATTGAACCCACAATAGAAAAGATGAGAATAAACATAAGAGATATACTAGGAAATGAACCAACTGAGACAGAGCGAGACACAATAGAAGAAGCAATAAGAAAGGCATTCAAAAACCAACAAGAACACCAAAGAGTAAGAATGCTTCTCAAAGATGTCAGAGAGATTAAAACAACAAAGAGACCCACAGCCACAAGGAAAGTCCCTTCCCAAACAAAAGACAGAATAACATACGAAAAAGAGAGGTATGCCCTAGACTTACGTGATCCTTTATTTACGCCCACCAACATAGCAGAGATACAAGGAAGAGAAACGCCCTTCATGATTATAACGCATGGCCTCACTGGAGCTGGGAAATCAACAAGCATGACAATCCTTTACAACCACTTTTCTAGACTCCTAGGAAAAGATAAAATAAGCCTCTATAGGAGTAGCGAGGTAAGGGCAGAACTATTCCCTAGGAGCAGAGGTCCAAAAGACCCAGACTATTTTAACCCGAATGGAAAAACCAGATTATCAAGAAAGGGTACATACGAAAGAATGAGAACAATAGAGGTTATCTGTGAAATGGCTATGCAAGATTTGTTAAACGGAAAAAATGTACTAATTGATTCTACATTTGTAGAGAGAACAAAAAGAGATATGGTATATGGGGTTGCTGCAGCTGTAGGTTGTAACCTTTACATTCTATGCTGCGAATGTCCTTCAGAAAGAGAGATTAAAAAGAGACTAAGAAGAAGAAAAGGAAAAAAACCAGAGGAAGAGGCTTCAAAAATAGAAATATATAGACATATCAAAGCTTCATCTCAACCAATAGAAGAGTCCGAATTTAGATATGGTATGCATCCAATAATAGTAACATTTGATACATTAAATGAGAAACTAAGCTATAAACGAAATATAGGAAAAGACCATAAGCGGTTCCTAAGAAATCTAAACTGCCTGCCAAGTTACCACCTAGGAGCTTAAAGCGGGAAAAAGGAATTAAAGACACATCTAAAACAAGTGTAGTGCCAAGATTGGAGCAAGCAAATCAAAACAAATTCTCAAGATAGAAGACAAATGATGTAAAATAAGAGTATCATAGCCACCCTTGCGACTCATAATAGAGTATGCCTCATTAATCAAAGAGCGATATTCATTTGTAAACCGTATAGACCTTTCCTTGCTGTAATTATAAAAGAGCCTATAGAGAAAATCAACAAACTCATTAGTTTTTTTATAGAAAGATAGTGTAACAGGAGAAATATTCTTTATCCTCTTATTTTTTTCAAAAATGGAAGCTATATACTTGTACTCATCGGCTATCTTTTCAAGTTCTTCAATCACAAGGTAAATAAATGTAACCTTTTTTTCATCCTTATATCCAACCTTATTCAAGACCCTTCTGCAGAAGGTAGTTAGTCTATTATTGTTCTGCTCTAGCATAGAAGCATTCTTTAGGTAATCAAGGTTCCCACTTGATATTGCATTGTATGTTTCCTCCCCTAGACTCTTTAACAGAAGAAAACATCTTCTTAAGGAAGAGTCAAATTCCATACCATCTGTAAGAGAAAGACTCTTAATAATACAATAGTGTTCTCCTTGGCTAATAATTTCGTAACCTATCATGTCCGTGTGCAATATCCTCTGGATGTTAAGAAAAACAGAAGGATCGCTAAATCTTAATTCCAGTTCATCAATACCCACCTTATAAAAATTATTAAGGTATCTCTTCATCAAGAAAAAGTCAATCCCATTACTATCAAAAGAAAACTTCATTGGTTTCTTTCTAGGAGCAGCATTAATTATAATTGAATTGCCTTTTTCCTCTAGTTCTAGTTCATCCCCTGCCTTAAGACCAACCCTCCTAGTCCATTTAGTGGGCAAGGTTATTGTAAGAGTACCATGGCCTTGTCTTATAACTTTTCTTTTCGTTTTAAATCATAATAATAAATTACGTACAAATATATAAATTTTTCGTTAAATATTGTAAAAATCATAAATATATTTAAATAGGGAAATATATATTCATTATTGGAAAATTATATATTCTTACATAACCAACTCAACACATATGAAAAAACAGGGGGAATGATAAGATGGGAAGGTTTTATTTCGAAGATGGAAAATATTATCTAGGAACCCAAATAAGAGAAGCCCTAGTAAGGCTTGGAATTATAAAAAACCCATCAGGCATTGCAAAAGAGATTATGGACTCAGCAGATGATGAATTTAGAGAAACACTTGGAGAGAAAGGAAGGACCGAAAGGTTAGAGGAAAAAGTAAGAGCAGTATTAAGTGATATTCCAAATGGAGCAGAGGTTATCCTATCAGAAAGCGGAGCATACTATAGAGAAGGAAACAGAGAAATAAGGCTGCCTATAAGGTATTATATGGATTCCTACCAGTGTGTTGCTGAATGAGTTTGCAAAGCAACTTGTTGAAGAGTGATAAACATATTTCCAATATAGGATAACACAAAATAAGATGATTAAAAAGAAAGACATACACATTTTAATGCATTTAAGAAAAAATGCAAGAAAGAAAATAACAAAGATAGCTGAAGAGGTAAAGATGCCGGTTACAACAGTATATGATAAAGTAAAAAACCACCTAAAAAAAGGAACAATAAAGGGATGCATTACTCTTCTGGAATTTTCAAAACTTGGAATGCAGACACGGATGCAGTTTATCATAAAGGTAAAAAAAGAGTTAAAAAAAGAGCTAGAAGAGTTTCTTCTGAACCATCCAAATGTAAACACTCTATATCAGATAGGTTTTGGTTATGATTTTCTTTTTGAGACGATATTCAAGAACTTTTCTGAAAGTGACTCCTTTGTTATCAATCTAGAAAGCAAGTTTCCAATAGAGGACCTAAAGAGGTTCTACATAGTGGAAGAGCTAAAAAAAGAGGAATTTCTAAGCAAACCAGAACATTTTGATATAATAAACAAAAACCAGAATAGAGGTGTATATAAATGAACAACCCAGAGCTTGAAAGACTTTATGAATTAAAACAAAAGATAAGGAGTACAGGAATGAATCCAGAAGCAAACATAATATTGCTAGATGGAAGAGGAAAAAACATTCCAAATGGAGTAACATACGAGGTGGGAAAAGAGATTGCATTTACACTAAAAAGGCTCAATCAAGGATATTTCCTTGTTTCTGGTGATGGAAGAATATCAACCCCCCAAATGATAAGGGAGCTAACAGAAGCACTAACGGATAACGGCATCACAGTACTATACGCAGGCTATAATAATCCCACACCCATGTTTGAAATTGAAAGAGCGAGATTGGGTATAAGTGGCGCAAATATAACAGCGTCCCATCAAAGCTTTGAATACAACGGCTTAAAACTTGTTTTTGAAAGAAATGCAAATGGAAAAGAAGCAGAGGAAGAACTAAGACAAGGGATAAAACTAAGGGGAACAATAAAAACATATAATGTACAGCCCTCTCTAAGAAAGCATTATATTGAAACTTTATCAGGAAAAGTAAGAGGCACAAGGACTGATAACCACAAAGGGCTAGTATTATATGATGCTATGCAAGGCGTTTCATTTCCTTTCTTTAGAGAAATAGCAGATGAAAAAAAGATTAGATATGAAGGCTTCAGGACAGAACCTGATGGATTTTTTTCACTTACAGATGGGGGCCCAGATCCATCAAGGGTAGGAAATTACAGAATAATAAAAGAAGCAATACCAGACCTTACAAAGTATGGAATAATATGTCTTGTTGACGGGGACGGAGACAGATTCTCTGCTGCAATCAGTTCAGGACTGATAAAACCACCTGTGCTTGTAGTTATGAGAGCGCTACATTTAAGGCCAGAGAAATTTATCGCGGAATATTGCCTAGCTTCTATCATCAGAGAGTACCTACAAAACAAAGGAATTGAGGTAATAGGAGTAAAAAGAGGCAGACCAAGCCTGATATCAAAAACAAAAGAACATAAGGCACCGGGAGCTGAAATCGGACTACACCATTACAATGATGAGGGAGTAGATGATGGCATTGAAAATGCGTTTGAAATGATAAGTCTCGCGGAACAAGAAAACATAGGGAAAAGAATAAAAGAAATAGAAGATGGAATTAGAAGATTTATACCAGAAATAAGAGTTGCAACACAACAAAACTCAAAGGCTATAGCAGAAATGGTTGCTGAAAAATATGCTAGTCTATCTCCTTCTACAAAAGACGGGATGATTCTAGAAAAGGATGATTACGCGTTATATATAAGGGGCTCAAGCAATGAAAACAAAATAACTGTTAATGCAAACGCCACACGCCAAGGGACCTTGGATGGAATAGTAGAAGGAGCATTCGCAAAGCTAAGCGAGATAGAACCCGGACTTGGAGAAAGATTAAGAAAAAAACTAGAGGAGGAAACAACCAAAAATAGGTGATTAAAAATGCCAAAGCAAACGTTAACCCTTGATGGAATCTTAGAAGAAGCAACAGGCCGTGTTATATGGGTAACACAAGCAACGTTAGACAATAAAATAAAGCTCCCAAGGGAAAGAATACTAGATATCCTCAAACAAACAACAGATAAAGATGGAGGACATTATATAGGCAATCCTGAATATCAGAGAAAAGCCAACGACCTGATAAGAATACTTCAACAAAGGGATGTAGACGGTGAAATAAAAGACTTAAGAGATGAGGAACTTGAAAAAATAGAAAGACTAGCAAAAGAGTTTGTTCCAAGAACAAAATGGGTGACTGAGATAGGAGGAAGTCCAGCAATATCTGCAATAGCAGCATACACTCTAAACAACGGCCTATCGCAACAGAGGATATTCTTTATTGGAAACCTAACTGGAACAGTAAAAGATTTCCTCAGCCGTGCGCAAGCATATGGGCCACTATTTAAGTACGCAATAGATACTGGAAAAACAAGAAAACACAAACCGAGAACAACCTCGCTTGAAGAAGAAAGCGGAACATTCAAGATAATGATGGCATACTCCTCTGGAAGAAAGTTACAAGAACTCGACAGAGGAGAATTCACTCGTGGGATATTAAACGCATCCTCAAACGGAGGAACCATAACAATAGGATGGGGTGGCCTAAACAAAGGAGAGCCTGAAGAATACAAAACCCTTGTAGAAACTATTACTGATCTATTCAGAGATGGAAGAAGACCAATAAACTATATAGGCACAAATTCTTTTATGGGATACTATCCTGGAAAACTTATAAAGTATCTAGAATTGATAAATACAGCAGCAGATATAGTTTCATTTAATGATGAAGAACTAAGGCAAATCTATGATAAGCTTGGAATGCCGAGAAACAATCAAACCCAAGGAAACTTAACTGATTTACTAGTCGGCTTAGATGAGCTTATGGAGAAGAACGGGATAGAACCTAATAGAGAGCAGATAAGGATTTGTCATTCATCAAGTGGTGCAATAGCATATGTACCTGACAGACTCTCACAATATAAGAATGCAATAAAAGAGGCATTACAAAAAAGTGTAGACGGTGCAACTTACACTTACCTTGAAAGGAGAAACCCTTCTGCTAGAGATATAGAAACCTATACCCAAACAACCAATTGCAACAGAAGAGGAAGGCAAACTGCAAAATTCAGAAGAGATTTTGGGGCAATAGGCCCAAACAGTAGAGTAATAAGTGCAATAGCCCCAAAAGTAACAAACGCAAAAGGAAGTACGACTGGACTTGGGGCGGTGTTTGATGGAATACTTTCTGTATATATCTCTGCTATATATAGCCACCACTCAAGGCAACCATAAGACTAAAACTTTAAATACAAGAATAACAAAACTTGGTTTATGCAGAAAAAAACAATAAGTAAAGACATTCCACTAGCAGAGATTACTCTAAGAAGGTATGAAAAACCAGAAAATTTCAGAGGCAGGGAACTTATAAGAAAATTGTGCCTGAGCCTAGGTCTGCTACAACCAGGAGATTCAAGAGACATAGTAATTGATATATTAATTGTGCTTTTAAAAGCAAGAAAACATAACAAATTACTAACAAGCAAAGAAATAAAAGACCTTGTCATTGAAGAAAGAAAAAAGCAGAACTTACAACTAACTGGAATTGCTAGCTCAAATATCAGAAGACATCTAAGGCGTCTAAAAGAGAAATTTATTGTTGAAATAAAAACAAATCGCTACAGGATAAATGAAAACTTAAATCTAACAGAGATATTTGAGGAAAAGATAGAGAGATTTCTCCTAGACTCAATAATAAGAAGGATAAAGGAATACACTGAAAAGATAGACAAAGAATTCTAATTACAATAACTAAAAAAGCTCTTCCTTTCTTAAAACAATTGTCTGGCTTCTCTTAGGTCCAACCTTAACAATACAGATTTTCTTTCCAACTAACTCTTCTATTTTGTTCAAATAATTCCTAGCATTCTCTGGTAATTGTTCAAGATTAGTAACCTTACTTAGATCATCATCCCATCCAGGCATTTCAATATAAACAGGTTTTGCTTTTTCTAAAATTTCAAGAGATAATGGAAATCTATCTACTATTTTATCACCAACCCTATAACTAGTACATATTTTTATTTTTTTCAAATGACTCAGAACATCAAGTTTTGTGATAACAATAGAACTTAGGCCATTAATCAGAACAGCATATCTTGCAGCAACAGCATCAAACCACCCTGTCCTTCGTGCACGCCCTGTGGTTGTTCCATATTCCCCACCTTGTTTTCTCAGAACCTTCCCAACATAGTAGGGATCCCCCTCATTTGCCTTCCTAATATCCTCCTCACTAAGCCCCTCCTCTTTATTTTCATTAATGGTTTGTTCATCAGTCCCTTGCTCAGTAGGAAACGGTCCTCTGCCAACCCTAGTAGTATAGGCCTTAAAGACACCAATAACATTAGTAATCCTCGTAGGGCCAATACCCAAGCCAGTACAAGCGCCACCTGCTGTAGGATTAGAACTAGTAACATAAGGGTAAGTACCATGATCAACATCTAATAAAGTGCCTTGGGCGCCTTCTATTAATACATTCTTTCCACTGTCTATAGCCCCATTAACCACAAAACAGCTATCTTTCACCAAAGGCTTTATCCTTCTAGCAAGACTACTATCTTCCTTTACGAAATCACATATCCTTTTCCCCACTCTTGCTATCTTATCCCTATAACACGGGCCTATCCCCCTACCTGTTGTTCCTATCTTCTTTCCCCCTGCCTTATCTTCATCAATATGCTTCTTAGTGATAACATGGGCTGTTGAACTAATAATGAGGTTCTTTTCATCTATCTTAAACCCCCTATTCTCCAAGCCCTCTATCTCCTTAACTAAGACATCTACATCAACAACAGCCCCATTACCGATAATATTAAGCTTATTATGCACTATTCCAGAAGGGATAAGATGAAACTTAAATTTTTCATTGCCAACAACAACGGTATGCCCAGCATTGTTGCCTCCAGCAAACCTTGCAACCACATCTGCCTTCTCAGCCAAATAATCTATAATAGCTCCTTTTCCTTCATCACCCCACTGACCTCCAACCACGACAATTGTCTTTGACATAAGAAAGATAAAAAACCAAATAGCTTATAAATCTTCCTGTTTCCCAATATAAAAAAATGAGACTAATCGAAACATTTATAAATTAGTTATACCATAAGCTACCATAACCAAAGCTAACAGAAAAAGAGGTGCCTCTTTAGGATGTTTAAAAAAAGGAAAGCTTCTTTAAGTTTGTCAGTGAATGCTATAGTAATACTAATTCTTGCAATTGTAATGCTTGGTCTAGGTTTGAGTTTTATAAGAGGCATGTTTGGAAAAGTTTCAAAGCAAATAGAGCAACAAATAGCCGCAGAGCCAGAACCCCCTACACCAACAAGAGGAAACCCACTTACAATATCAAGAGAAAGCATAGTAACAAACCCAGGAGAAAGAGAAGTAATAAAGATTGGATTCTTCAATCCAACAAGTACACCTTTAACCCTAGTTTCTCCGGAAATAAAATGTAATCAACTTGACATAGAAGCAAATTCAAATCAAAAAACAATAGATCCAGCTGAATATAAAATATTTGATGTGATTATAAAAATTCCTTCTGCATCACCAGATATGTATCTTTGTAAGATAAATATCTCAAACTATGAGAAGGATATAGCAATAAGAATAAAAGAATAAGGGAAGTCAAAAATGTCAAAGAAGAAAAAAGGAGCAATTGAACTTTCAATAACCGCAATAATAATATTAATACTTGCAATAGTAGTGCTTGGTTTAGCTCTTGGTTTCATCAGAGGAATGTTTGGAAAAGTAACAAAACAGATAGACCAACTAATATCCGCAGAGCCAGAACCACCAATAGCATCAAGGTCGGATCCTCTAACAATATCAAGGGAGAATATAATAGTAGATCCTGGAGAGAGTAGTGTAATAAAGGTTTCGGTTTACAACCCAACAGGAAAAGAATGGAAAGGAGCTACGCCATTTGTTGAGTGCACACAGGATATCCTATCAGAAAACCAGTCACAAAAAAGGACAATAAAACAAGGAGAAGCAAGAAACTTTAATGTGATTCTATCTTTCTCAGACTCAATAGCTAAAGACAATTACCTATGTGTGCTAAAGGTTGAAATAACAAATGCAAGCAACCAAAAAGAAGTAGTTGATTACCAAAAGGATATCGTTGTTAAAGTAACAAGATAGGTGAAAAATTGAAAAAAAGATTAACACCCTCAGAAGAGTTTGAAATAATGAAGCTAGTTTTAGATAAATTCTTATGGATAGGCGTCCTTATAATGGTCTTTGGTCTTTACAAGCTATTTGAAGGAGAATCAGCAACAAAAGGACTATCTATAATAATCCTGGGGGCGATCTTCCTAGTGATATTTCTGATTATAATAGTAAAGGAATATGAAATAGTAAAATAAAATGGGGCCCCCTCTAGAGGAAATAAGGCCTAACCTAAAAAAGGCATTCTCACACTATTTCCTTAGATTCATGGTTATTATTTCTGGGGTGATAGTAGCTGTTATATACTTACATCTTACAGTAAATCTGAAAATTATACTTGACACATTCTCATATTTGGGCTTAAACATATCCTTGTTCTCTTTTCTATTCTTTTTTATTACTATAGTGGTCCTTCTAGGCATTATACTGTTCATATCCATTTATATAGCCACAAGCAAGAATAAATATCTCCTGTGTGAAGACAAGATTATATGCTACCAAAACCTATTTGTAATAGAGCTAGGTGAAAAGATAATACCATTCAACAACATCTCAAGGATACTGATTGAAAAAAAATCAATTCTAAATCCAGAGAAAATAATAATAGAATTAACAGGAATGAAAAAAAATAAGATAGAACTAAAATTCATTGAAAACCCAGTAGAGGTAGCTAATAAGATAAACAACCTAATAAGAAACTACAGAGCAAAATGCTATGCTGAATACTACCAACAACAGAGGATAGACAATATCTTAAGGAAGGTTTAAAACAAAAAACAACATAAAATATATAAACCAGACCTCAAAATAAAATAAAAAACAAAATGAGCAAAAAAAGGGGAGCCCTTCAGTTATCAATAAACCTCATTGTAATCCTAATAATTTGCATTGTAATATTCACTATGAGCATATATTTTACAAGAAAGTTATTTTCCAGTGCTGAAAAAATAAAGTTCATTTATGATGAAAGAACAGAAAAAGAGATTGAAAGGATACTAGATGATGGTTCAAGAGTAGCCATACCCTTTGAAAATAAAAAAATCTACAATGGAAAGTTCGAAACATTCGGAATAGGAATTCTAAATATAATAAACCAAGAAGAATACAATAACTTCTTTATAAATGTAACATTCAATAAAGCCTATGACAAAAGGAACAATCTACTATGCACAGCCAAAGATACATCTGGGTGCAACATAGACCCAAACAGCTGGCTAAAAACAAGGGAAGGAAATAAGGTAGAAATCTACAAAAAAATTAAGAACAACGCCCAAGAAAAATTCTTACTAGGGGTAGAAGTAAAAAATGCCAAACCAGGAACATACATATTTGACTTGAAGGTCTGTGTAGATAAAAAAACAGATATTCCAGATAAGTTATTTAGATGTCCAAATGGTTTTTATCCATATGACTACATACAACAGTTAAGAGTATATGTCCCAAGCTAACTCAAAATATAATCAAAAAACCTATTAGCATAGCTAGCTATAATATTCGGATTAAAAAAAAGATATAAAAGCAAAGCAAAAAGAAGAAGGATTATTATTATTTTCATAAAAACCCATAAACTAAATTTCCTTTTTTGTGGCTGGGATACTGATGCTACTTCTTGTTTTTGGATTATGTTATTTTCAACCATTTTTTAAAATCTCAACAAAGCTCTTTATTTTCAATGATGCTCCCCCCACTAATGCCCCATCAATATTTCCCATGGCCATTAAGGACCCTATATTCTTGGGAGTTACAGAACCGCCATATAAAATAGGCACAATACTAGCCAATTTTTTACTAAACTTCTTTCCTAAGATGAGCCTTATAAAAGAATGAACCTCCTCAGCATCTTCAGGCCTAGCTGTTTTTCCTGTCCCAATAGCCCATACTGGTTCATAAGCGATTAGTATATTACTCACTTGGTCTTTAGGAACTCCACTCAAACACTCAAAAATCTGTTTTTTAATAACGCGCTTAGTTAAGCCTCTCTTTCTCTCAACCTCTTTCTCACCTACACATAAGATTGGTTTTATTTTGTTCTTCAAAGCAGATTTTATTTTCATATTTATAAAGTTATTATCCTCATTAAAGTACTCTCTTCTCTCAGAATGTCCAACTATTACATACTCAACCCCAATACACCTTAACATCAATGGAGAAATCTCACCAGTAAAGGCCCCCTCTTCCCTACAATACATATTCTGAGCCCCAAGCTTGATATTAGTGCCCCTTATTTCTCTAGCAACAGCGCTCAAAGAAGTAAAAGGAGGACATATAACAACCACTTTTTTCACAGGTAAAGGTTTCTTTTTCAATGCCCTAACAAAGATTAAAGATTCCCTAATGGTCTTATGCATCTTCCAATTCGCAATTATTATAGCTCTCCCCATAAAAACAAAATTAAGAATACTTCTTTAAATAGTTTTTGAAAAATCCTATAGAAACTTTTAAATAAAAGCTAGCCCCTATCTCTTAATTGGGGGAGACTATATGAAGAAGGAAGAAATAGCAAAAATACTATTAAACCTAGGGGCAGTAACACTAAGAACAGATCCACCATTCAAGTGGGTATCTGGAATATTATCACCAATCTATACCGACAACAGAATAATAATGTCGCACCCGAAGGAAAGGGATATAATAATTGACGCATTTGTTGAAAAGATGAAAGAAAAAAACATAAACCCGGATTTCATAGGGGGAATAGCAACATCAGGAATCCCTTTCGCGGCATGGTTAGCAAAAGAACTCAATCTGCCGATGATTTACATAAGAAAAAAAACAAAAGACCACGGAAAAGAAAATCTAATAGAGGGACAGCTTGAAAAAGGGAAAGAAGTCCTAATCATAGAAGACCTGATATCCACAGGAGGTTCTTCAATAAATGGAGTTATGGCTGTCAGAGAATCTGGATGCACAGTAAAAAACTGTATGGCTATATTCTCATACCAATTAGAGGAAGCAGATAAAGCATTTAAAGAAAACAATATAGAGCTAGTAAACCTAACAGATATAACAACGCTAATTGAAGTTGCTATAAATGAAAATTACATTAGCAAAGAACAGAAAGATGAGATACTAAACTGGAAAAAAGATCCAAGAAACTGGAAAACTGGTGGTCAAAATGAATGAGGTTATTGCAAAAGCATTATGTGATGCTAATACATTACAATTTGGTTTATTTAGTTTTTATGGTGGGAGAAAAAGTCCTGTCTATGCTAATCTCAGAAACCTACCTTCCTACCCAGAGGCATTTAAGACCATAACAAAAGAGTTAGTAAAAGTAGTTAAAGAACTAGATGTTGATATAATTGCTGGTGCAGAAACAGCAGGAATCCCAATAGCATCAGCTATGGCAATAGAATCAAACATGCCTATGGTTTATGTAAGAAAAAGACCAAAAACATATGGGAACAAATCCTCAATAGAAGGCATCATAGAAAAAAACAAAAAAGTTGTTCTAATTGATGACATGGTAACAGACGGTAAATCAAAGAAAAAGTTTATTGAAGGCATAAGAAAAGAGGGGGCAATAGTAAAAGATGTCTTAGTTATCCTTGATAGAGAGCAAGGTGCAACTGAAAATCTAGCCAAAGATAACATCAAACTACATCGCTTAATAACATTAAGAGAACTTCTAGAGTTCATGAAAGAAAAAGATTTAGTTGATAAAGATAATTATGGGATAACCATGAACTATATAAAAAACCCAGAACAATGGAATAAGTAACCTATTTTCTCAATTTTTTTATATTAAGCGGGCAATCTTCAAATTTGCATAGAGCATTTGTAAGTTTACACTTATAGGATATCTCGGTTTGTTTATCTTCTTTTATTTTATACTTACAATCCTCCCAGATGTTTGCTTCCCACTCACCAAAGGTAGAAAAAATTTTCTTAGATTCCTTCTCTAATAAAGAGTTATCTATTTCCTTATCAATCTTTAACTCATTCAAATCAAGCTGTAAATCTTTTAACACCAATTTCTTTATTGTCCTTAGTTCCCTCATTATGTCCTCCATAGTCACCTTCTTTCTTTTCATAATCTTGTATCCTAATACACCAAATATTTAAAACTTACTGTTGTTAATCTGGAGAGAAAAGAAAAATTAATAAATCCGAAAGAATACAAAAGAAATATGCCGTTTATTAAACTAAAAAAATCAATAATCCCATCTTGTGATGTACCAAATCTGAAGTTATTAGACAAACTAGTAAAAGAAACATGTAATATTGAAGGTATAGGGGCATACAAAATAGGCCTAGAACTAGTGATAAGATACGGAATAAAAGAAGTGATAAAAGCAATAAGAAAAAGAACAAAACTACCAATTATATATGACCATCAGAAAGCAGCAACAGATATTCCGGACCTTGGAGAGAAATTCATGAAAGCAATTAATGGCGTTGATGCTGTTATATTATTTCCAATGGCTGGACCTATAACAGAAGAAAAGTGGATAAAAGCAGCATTCAAAGAAAGGCTACAGGTAATTGTCGGTGGAGATATGACACACAAAGGGTATCTAGAGAGGTCTGGTGGTTTTATAGTAAATATGGCTCCAAAGAGGATATTCAAGATTGCTGCAAACCTTGGTGTTAGAGATTTTGTCGTGCCTGGTAATAAGCCATTTATGATTAAAGAATATAAAAGATTTTTAGAAAGCTTTGGATTTAAACCAATCTTGTATTCACCAGGATTAATAACACAAGGTGGTTCATTGACAGAAGGAGCAAAGGTTGCTGGAGAGAACTGGCACGCTATTGTAGGTAGAGCCCTATACAAAGCCAAAAATATAAAAAAAGCTGCATTAGGGATGGTCAAGGCTCTTGAGAGTAAGTAAAATTTATATAACAGTTTAGAATTCTAATCCTACTAGGGGGGTTAAAATAAATAAAAAGACTTTTTTAATAATGCTATTTCTAGCACTCTTCCCTAGCCTAAGTTATGCTAGTTATGAAGAAAGGTTTAGGATTCCAAATTACAACGAAATTCCAGAACTCAACAGGCCAATTATAAATCAGCTTATAGGAAATAGCATAAACTACCAACTTGACAAATCAAAAATAACAATCAATGAATCTGGGAACTATTCTGAAATATTTGTAAAAGAAGATGGTTTTTATTACACCATAACCCCTGGCAACC
>Ga0190359_1000856_pt1 | contig 20082 bp, 18 predicted proteins | sample 48721823_MG_FD_161269 | JGI IMG/M metagenome (GOLD analysis project Ga0190359, IMG submission 161269) | Hydrothermal vent microbial mat bacterial communities from Southern Trench, Guaymas Basin, Mexico - 4872-18-2-3_MG | ecosystem: Environmental > Aquatic > Marine > Hydrothermal vents >... | reverse complement strand
AAAAGCAGCAGAACATCCAGCAAAGAATGATCCAAACAACACCACTAATGAGAAAATCAGGCTGAGCACAAAAGCAGCGATTCTCACTTCATTACCCTCTTATCATTAACACTACATGAAAAGGGCTATAATTTTTTGAGCCGTTTCTCTAGATCTAAGAGTTTCGCTTTCTTTTTGGCAATATCCGCCTTTATGCGCAATTTTTTGCTCTTATCTCCACATACCTTCAATTCAGCTTTTAGTTTCTTAATCAATATCTTGGTACCCTCTATTTCATTTTTAAGCAAATTTTTCTTCTGCTCATTAATCTTTTTATAAGCTCTTCTTTGAAGCATAAATTCCCTAATCCCCCCTTGTTTCTAAATTTCCTTTTCACTTCACTTTGAGTTGTGTATACAAATCTTAAACTTAGCTCATTGCATTCGCGGTTAAATTCTATCATATTAAACAGTTATTACAAACCTCATAAATTAACACTGCAGCAATCATTTGTGACACCAATTTATTAAAAGATAAGCAAATGCTGATTATAAAAAACAAGGTATTGGTGAATAAAAGAAAGGAGGTTATTATGTGACTCTGAAACACGTTTTTTAGCTTAATAAAAAAACAAACCCGCTCCCATAATTTGCTATTGGAGCGGATCATAAAAGCATTCAGTGGTTATATAGGTGGTCAGGGGACGGGGACTTGAACCCCGGGCCTCTGGTTCCCGAAACCAGCGTTCTACCGACTGAACTATCCCCTGGCTGGAAAAATTCTATCACAGGTTGAATGGGTTTTCAACTCTCTACGCTTTCAATAAAGGCACTTCCAAGAACAATATCGCCATCGTAAAAAACAGCAAGTTGCCCGGGGGTAATGGCGGATACCGGATTATCAAACTCTACTGTGAGTTCTTCTTCCTCGATATGCACGAGCGCATTTTCCGGCTTCATGGTACTTCTAATCATACACTGGCAGCGAAGCTCTGCATTGTCAATATCTATGAACCAGTTGGGCTTAGTTGCGATAAATCGCTTTTTCAACGTTTTTTCATAGGGACCTACGATAAGACAGTTTTTATTGGTATCTATATCGATCACGTAGAGTTTTTCTTTTGAAGAAATTCCCAAACCTCTTCGCTGGCCAATCGTGTAGAAGGAAAGTCCGTGATGTGCTCCTATGATATTTCCTTCTGTGTCAACAATATCTCCTTCGGGCAATTTTACTCCTTCAGCATTTAAAAATCGGCGGTAATCATTGTCCGGTATAAAGCAAAGTTCCTGACTTTCCCTCTTTTTATGCACCGGTAAACCAAGATCTTTTGCTTTTTGCCTGATTTCCTCTTTTGTGAGTTCGCCCACTGGAAAGAGTATTTTGCCCAATCTTTCTTTCTTTATTCTTGAAAGAAAATACGCCTGGTCTTTATGATCTGCCTTTCCCTTTGCCAGAGAAATACCATAGGTAGGATGTTTAATTATTCGAGCGTAGTGACCACTGGCAAACATCTCCATACCATCTTCTAAGGCTTTATCCATCAGTGCACCAAATTTTATATAATCATTGCATAGTACACAGGGATTTGGCGTTTTTCCGTGTTTGTACTCTTCTATAAAATAATTTATTATATGCTTCCTAAATAGTTCATCTAGCCTGATTATTTTTAGCTTTATTCCAAGGGTTTTAGCAATTTTGAAAGCGTCAGTTGTATCCGAAGGGCTGCAACAAACTTTTTTAGTCTCTGGCACTATTTCAAAGAGCCTATCGGGTAAGTTTTTCATATGATATCCCACTACATCGTGACCCATTTCCGTCAACAGCGCAGCAGCCACAGCACTATCAACGCCTCCACTCATCGCAACACCGATTTTCATTCTCTCACTCCACTTCATATTTATGGTCAAACTTTCGTTTTAATAATAGAGAAATTTTTCTCGTTTCTGTTACATCGTATCATCACTTGTCGGGATTTGTGTTTCAGATAGTATAATCTTAAAGAGGAGGCGGTTATATGAAAAAAGTCCTTATCTTTGTTTTTCTCCTTTTCTCGATTATAACCATTGCACAGATGAAGTTTGGCATAGTCGGCTTTTATAGTCCATATGAGATCAGCTATTCTGGTTGGAATTCGATTATAAGTTTCAACGACGACCAGTACAGACCATATGATTTCACCATTAACGAGCCTCCACTTCATCTCAGTGCGACTCACTCTCTCGCCTTTGGCATATCTAACAGCATTGGCATACTCAACATATCGTGTTGGCTTGATATGGCTATGTTTTTAGGCGGCGGGAGAAATGAGTTCAGGATGGGAACTGTCAGGAGAAATTTTGAAAGCGGTTACGCACTTAGAATCCTTTCATATCATTACCACAATACCCTTGTTAGCCCCTTGAGTGCTGATCCCTACTATATCACATTTAACGACCAAATATTTGATCCAACTGAAACAGACGTTACCTTTCTTCACAGGATTTATAACTTCCGTTCCGGATTTTATTCCACATTTCACCAAGGAGATTTTTGGTTATCTGTGGCTTACTATCCAGGTCTTTTAGATTTTAATATTGAAGCGGCAGGGGTAAAGATTTCAGATGGCAATCATAGTGTGTTCTTCCCCTTTAACCCCGCTGGTAATTTCAGTTTCTTAAACGACGAATTTTCTATCAGTCTGGGATTTTACTTCAGAATATTCTGACACCATTATTTTGGGGGTGAGGTAATGAAAAAAGGTTTTCTCGTAGTTCTTTTGGTTCTTCTTGCTGTTTTTGCCTTTGGAAAAACCTATACGGTTGGTACCAGTGCGGATTTCCCGCCATTTGAGTATGTTGAAAGCGGTGAATTTGTTGGCTTTGACATGGATTTGATCAGAGCGATAGCAGATGAAATGGGCTTTGAAGTAAAGATAGTGGACATGGCCTTTGATTCTCTTATTGCCGCTCTGGCTTCTGGTAACCTTGATATGGTTATTGCCGGAATGACGATCACTGATGACCGGGAGCAGGTTGTGGATTTTTCTACACCTTATTGGGTAGCCGACCAAAGCGTAGTAGTGAAAAAGGGGTCAGGCCTTAATATCACCGTTCTATTCGGTAAGCACAATGTGGGAGTCCAAACGGGCACAACGGCCGACTTATGGGTTGAGGAAAACCTTGTAGATACGAAAATTCTTACCGGACATTTCAAAAGATATGAAACCTTCGTGCTGGCTATGACTGATCTTGTAAATGAAAATGTTGATGCGATTGTGCTCGATTCACCTGTTGCGGAAATGTATGCTAAGAGCCGGCCAGTCGAAATTGTTGGCATTATCAAAACAGGTGAAGAATACGGTATAGCTGTACCTGAAGGGAACAAGGAACTCTTAAATTTGATAAACGAGGGAATCAAACGCCTTCAGGAATCAGGCGAGATAGAAGAAATAATTTCAAAGTATTTCTAATCTATGAAGAAGGGAAGGGATTAGCATCGACAAGTTCTCGCTAATATTAAATTCCTTTCCAACTCTACTGAAAGGCACATGGGTAACGTTAAAAATAACGTTCCTATCGTTGGGGTTGGGGCTGGCAATTGCCCTGCCCCTTTCCTTTGGACAAGTATACGGTGGAAAGGTATTTAAAGCTTTTGTTATCGTCTATGAGCGGATCTTCAGAAGCATTCCGGAGCTGGTTATATTATTTCTCATCTTTTACGGATTTCCGAGAGCCGGCATAAGATTTTCGCCTTTCACTGCTGTGATTCTGGGACTTGGCATCAGAAGTGCAGCTTACCAATCCCAAATATTCAGGGGAGCTATAGAGTCTATCAGCGCCACCCAGATGAGAGCTGCTCGTTCGCTTGGTATGACGAAATTTCAAGGATTCAGGTATGTTGTCCTGCCACAAGCCTTTAGAATAGCTTTGCCACCCTGGGCCAATGAATTCACCATTGTTTTAAAAGATTCTTCACTGGCATATGCTTTGGGAGTCACTGAATTATTGAGACAGGGCGGTTATATTATTTCTACCAGCTATGAGCCAATGTTGATTTATTTGACCATTGCGGCTATTTATTTCGTCATAACTTTCGCAGTAAACAGAAGCTTGAAAAAACTCGAAGAGTTTTTTTCCGTTCCGGGATTTGAGCTAAAGGAGAGTATAAGATGAAAAACAATCCTTTGTTGAGAGTTATGAATTTAAAAAAGCGTTTTGGTGAAAAAGAAGTTCTGAAGGGCGTTAGCTTCAACGTAAAGGAAGGTGAGACAAAGGTTATCATCGGTCCAAGTGGTACGGGGAAAAGCACCCTTTTGGCCTGTATAAATCAGCTTGTAAACCCGGATGAAGGCGAAGTATGGTTAAAGGATGAACTCATAACTCAGGCTAAAGATATGAACAAAATTCGCCAAAGGATTGGGTTTGTTTTTCAGGATTTTGGTCTTTTTAACCACTTAACTGCCCTTAAAAATGTAATGATAGGCCTTACAAAGGTAAAAAAACTAGATAAAAACGTGGCGAGAGAAAAGGCGCTTGAACAATTAAGGAAAGTCGGACTTGAGCGTGAAGCCGATCTCTATCCCGCACAACTTTCTGGAGGCCAAAAGCAAAGAGTGGGTATTGCCAGAGCACTTGCCATGGAACCGGAAATAATTCTCTTTGATGAACCTACATCTGCGCTTGACCCGGAATTGATTGGTGAGGTGCTTTATGTGATGAAGGACCTCGCAGAGAGCGGTATGACCATGCTTGTGGTTACACACGAAATGGGGTTTGCAAGGTCGGTTTCTGACGAGATTATTTTCATGGAAAACGGTTATATCGTGGAGCAGGGGTCGCCCGAAAAATTGTTTAAGAATCCTGAAAACGAAAGAACTCGCCAATTTTTGAACAAACTCTCGGAACTATACGGAGAAGGCGATTGATATGGTAATGCTTGAAAGGATTATAAACATTGTTGAAAAATTCTGGCCTGTTCTCCTTAAGGGGCTTGGCGTAACAATGGAGATGACTCTGATTTCGGTATTAGGAGGTTTTATTCTAGGCATCGCATTAGCTCTTTCAAGGATATATGGAAACAAATTCCTGAGGATAATTTCAACCGGATTCATAGAGATTATAAGAGGAACACCTCTGCTGGTTCAACTCTTTATCTTGTATTTTGGACTCCCACCCTATGGTTTTAAGCCTTCACCCTTTACTGCGGCTATAATAGGCTTTATAATCAACAGTGGTGCTTATCAGGCTGAGTATTTAAGAGGATCTATTCTCTCTATTAGCAGGAATCAAATGATTGCTGCGAGATCGCTTGGAATGACAAGAAAACAAGCCATCATTCATGTAATAATGCCTCAGGCGTTGAGGCGCGTCATACCTGCCTGGACTAATGAGTTCATATATCTCTTGAAGTATACATCTCTGGCTTATATAGTTGGAGCTCCTGAACTAATGGCTCAGGCAAAATTCATAGCGAGCAGGAATTTCCAGTTTTTTGAGGTTTATTTAGTTGTCGCTGTAATTTATCTTATTGTGATACTATTCTTTACATGGCTTTTCGGTCGCTTGGAAAAGAAAGTCAAGATTCCCGGACTTGAATGGGTCAGATAATACAGTAATTGGAGGTGTCAAAGTTGGTACTCAACGGGAATTCTCTTACCGTGGAAAATGTTTACAATGTTGCTTTCAAAAGAGAAAGGGTTGAAATAGCTCCGGAGACAGTTGCTCATTTGAATAAAAGCCGTAAAGCGCTTGAAAATCATCAGCTAGAGAAGACCATTTATGGTGTAAACACAGGATTTGGCATACTTGCAAACAAGAAGGTAAGCCCAGAAAAGATAGAGGAATTACAGGTTAACATTGTTCGGTCTCACGCCGCAGGTGTTGGCACTCCATTAGCCCCGGAACTCGTAAGAGCTGTTATGCTTATCAGAGCCAATTCTCTTTGCAAAGGTTACTCAGGCATTCGACCGGTGGTTGTCGAAAGAATCGTTGATTTTCTCAATCACGATATTATACCCGTTGTTCCAGAGCAGGGATCGGTGGGAGCCAGTGGTGATCTTGCACCTTTGGCACACATAGCGCTCGCACTTATCGGGGAAGGCGAAGTGTTCTTTGATGGTAGGAAGCAGCCAACTTCCAATGTATTACAGCAACTGGGCATCAAACCTTTGACACTCGCTTCAAAGGAAGGCTTGAGTTTGCTAAATGGTACAGCGTTTATGGCTGGAATCGCGAGCTGTTCTGTTCACATAGTGGAAAAACTGTTTTATGAGTCAATTACAGTAGCAGCAATGTCGGTTGACGCTCTCAAAGGGAGTACTTCTCCTTTTGACCTCAGAGTGCATGAAGCTCGACCACATCCTGGACAAAGCTTTGTCGCCAAAACACTTTTAAAAAACCTGGAAGGTAGTGAAATAAGACGTTCCCACTTAGACTGTGATAGAGTTCAGGATCCTTACACTTTAAGGACTATTCCACAAGTATATGGAGCGGTTTATGATACCATACTGTATGTAAAAAAGGTACTAGAAATTGAAATAAACTCCGCAACAGATAATCCATTGATTTTTGAAAACGGTGATGCAATTTCAGGCGGAAATTTCCATGGTGAACCAATAGCACTGGTTATGGATTTCCTGTCCATTGCGCTCACGGATATGGCAAACATGATGGAGCGCAGAATAGACAGGCTTGTTAACCCGAAATTGAACGATCTTCCAGATTTCTTAACCAGTGGTGAGGAGGGTCTGAATTCGGGTTATATGTTATGGCAATACACTGCTGCTGCTCTCGCTTCAGAAAACAAGACTTTAGCTCACCCCGCCAGTGCTGATAGCATACCAACTTCCGGGTTTCAGGAAGATCATGTGAGTATGGGAGCGTGGGGAGCGAGAAAACTCTGGAGGATTGTCAATAACTGGAGCCAAATTCTTGCAATTGAAGCTTTACTGGCTTACCGTGCCATGTGCTTTAGAAAACCCTTAAAATCCGGTAAGAAGATAGAAGAACTGTTTTTGCAGTTTCAGGGAATCTTGGAAGACCACGATAAAGACAGATACTTTGGCGAAGAATTCAAAACCGCTCTTTCATTGCTAAAAGATAGAGCCAATTTATAACAAAAAACTGGGAGCTTAACTCCCAGTTTGGTGCCGGAGGCGGGACTTGAACCCGCACAGGCATAATGCCCACATGATCCTGAGTCATGCGCGTCTGCCAATTCCGCCACCCCGGCAGGCATAAATAGTTTATCATCACGACAGGGAGGTGTCAAGAAGCATGGGGCGTATCATATTGGTTTTCTTAGCAGCTTTTATGTCTGTAATGTGCTTTTCATTATCACATCCGATTGCCCTCCTTCAGAATGATTCCGATTATTCCAATGGCAATTCTTACATAGAACAAGCCTTGAAAAAGCTGGGAGTTGATTATGTTGTTTACCGAGCTTTTCTAGGTGAATTTCCCAAAAACAGGGAATATTCAGCACTTATCATAAGCGGTGGGAACAGCATGACAGCTTATTTTACAAATTCAGGCAAAGCAAGAGATTCTATTAAATTGATAACCGAGGCCGATGTTCCAGTATTGGGAATATGTATGGGCTTTCAACTCATCGGAAGGATTTATGGTTCTTCACTTATCGTCTCCGAAGAACGTGGGTGGAGAAAGCTTAAAATCGTAAAAGACGATGTTCTTCTCACGGGTATACCAGATGAATTTTTCGCTTGGGAAAATCATCTCTTCACCCTAAAAAGCCTTCCAAAGAACTTTGAATTGCTCGCTGTAAATGACTCAGGTTCTATCCAGATGATAAAACATAAGAGTAAATATGTTTATGGTGTCCAATTCCATCCCGAAAAGGGAGATTCTGAGAGATTTAATCATGGTTATATGGTACTTCTCAATTTTCTAACGCTTGTTGAGTATCTTGATGAGAAAAAATGCAGTTTAACCTTGAAGCAGGTGCCTTAATTTCTCAATCTGCTCTTTCTTTCCAAGAACCATCAAAGATTGTCCAGATTTTATCAACGTAGATGCGCCAGGATTAAATATGCTTCTTCCGCTGTCGTTGTCGTGGACTGCTATGACAATTAGCCCGGTTTCTTGCGGGATTCTAAGTTTTCCAAGCTCAATACCCTCCGGTGAAAATTCCTCTGGAACGCTTACCTGCTCAAAATAAAGTTGGATATCACCAGACTCAACAAGAGTATCGAGGAATCCCTCTATGCTTGGGTTTAAGATCAGGTTGACCATCCTGCGTGCACCGATTTCAAGTATTGGAAGCACCTTTGAAGCACCTGCATATTCTAATTTCTTGATGCTTTCTACCTCGTTTGCTTTAGCAATTATTTCAAGAGAAGGATTCAACTGTCTTGCAGTAAGAACGACAAAAACATTATCTGCATCGACAGGTAGTGTGGTAATTAATCCTTTAGCATGATCAACACCAATCTGCTTCAATACTTCTTCATTTACCGCATCTCCTTTAAAGCAAGTAAAATCATTTGATAATTCCTCTATGTATTCCACGCGTTCTGGGTCATTATCCACAAGAATTACCTTAAGTCCCCGTTCTGAAAGCATTCTTGCAATGCTCAGACCAATTGTTCCAGCACCCACAACAATATAATGATTTCTCATTTTTACCAGCTCCTTTAACATTTTTCTTCTTTTCAAAGTCTGACTGAGCTTGCCTTCGACGATAAAGCCTGTTATTTTTGAAATGGCATAGACCCCAAGTGTAATACTACTGAAGATGAGCAAACTGGTAAAAACCTTTCCTGCGGGTGATAAGTCTCTTGGTGTTCCGTAACCAACAGTTGATATGGTAATCACCGTCATAAAAAAAGAATCGGTTAGACTCCACCCTTCTATTAATGCGTAGCCGTACATACCAGTAAAAAATACAATTGCAATGTAGAAAATCGCAAATATTATGGATTTCAAATCCTCTGTTCGATTAATCATCTTTCAGTTCTTTAACCGCCCTTTCAATCATTTTGAGTCCCCGTTTTAGCAAGGTTCTGGGACAAGCAAAATTCAGTCTTTGAAAACCTTCGCCGCCTTTTCCAAAAACCGGGCCGTGGGTTAGTGCAATTCCCGCCTTATGTATCATAAGCCTTTGAAGCTCCTTATCACTTAATCCAAGTTCCCGGAAATCCAGCCACATGAGATAGGTGCCCTCTGGTCTGACGGGTTTAACCCCGGGAATATTATCATTTATGTATTCAATTGCGAAGTTTCTGTTATCTTCGAGATAGTCGAGGAGCTCGTCAAGCCACTCTTTACCATGACGATAAGCGGCTTCCGTTGCATAGATACCGAAAATATTACCAAGTTTCAAAGAAAGTTGGTCGTAAAGTCTTCCTTCAAAACTCTTTCTGAGTTCATTATTGGGAATGATGGTTAATGAAGTCTCAAGGCCGGCGATATTAAAGGTTTTGCTTGGAGCCATACAAGTTATTGAAATTTCCGCAAGGTCATTGGATATACTTGCAAAAGGGGTATGTTTCGACTCTGAATAAACTATATCTGAATGGATTTCATCTGATACCACTATAATGCCTTTTCTAAGGCAGATTTCACCGAGCTTTTTTAGTTCAGTTTTTGACCAAACGCGGCCAACAGGGTTATGCGGATTACAGAGTATGAGCATTTTTGTTTTTCCATCTATTTCAGATTCAAGGGCATTAAAGTCCATCTCATAGTGTCCGTTGACATAAAGAAGCTCATTGGTGACAAGTTTTCGGTTGTTGTTCTTTATCACATCAAAGAAAGGGTAATACACCGGAGTTTGAACCAAAATTTTGTCTCCTGGATTTGTAAAAGCTTGTATGGCTATTGCAATAGCCGGCACTACCCCTGGGGAGTCAACAACCCACCTCTTTTTTATTCTCCAGCCATGCTTTTCCATAACCCAATCCATAAAACTCTGGTAAAATTCATCGCTCCTCGCCGTATAACCAAATACACCGTGCTTTGCCCTTTCAGTTAATGCTTCGATAACTGCCGGCGGTGATTTGAAGTCCATATCGGCAACCCACATGGGCAGCAGTTCATCACGTCCAAAAAGCTCTTTCAATTTGTCCCATTTATAAGAAGATGTACCCCGCCTGTTGATGATTTCATCAAAATCGTATTTCATAACTTTCCTCCCTTTTCTTTGTAATCATTTTAATGATATCATCTAGTAAATGAAAAACTGAAGGTGATAGCGTGATTATAATCAGTTATTTTGAGCCTTTTGGAAAGGATGCTAAAAATTCTACCGAGGTGATTTGTGAGGAAATCAAGAGTGTTAGAAAGGATATTCACTTTGTAAAATTACCGACGGTGTTTTTTGAATCCGGTAATATCCTAACCAAGCTCATCGAAGAAATGCGGCCTGACTTTGTCCTGATGTTGGGCCAGGCAGGTGGAAGAGCAGCGATAACACCAGAAAAAGTTGCCCTGAACTGGATTGATGCGCGAATTGAAGACAACAAAGGTCAAAAACCCCAAGACACAAAAATCATCGATAAAGGGCCGGTAGCATATTTATCAACACTTCCTGTAAGAAAAATCACAGAAACCCTGGTGAAAAAAGGCATCCCTTCACGGATATCTTATACTGCCGGAACTTTCGTATGCAATGCACTCTTTTATCAGGTGATGCACTTCATAAGCGAGAACAACTACACAACTTCGGCCGGGTTCATACATTTCCCTTATCTTACAGGTCAGGCTCTTTATAATGGGGAAATCCCTTCTATGGAACTTGAAAAGTCCATTGATGGGTTAAACACAATTGTTGAGTTGCTGGAGGGTCGATTATGAAAATTGCCGGTGCGTTATTCGCTCCAAGGGAAGACAACAAAGATGAAAATAAAGCCGAAGTGGCTAAAATATTTGCTGAAGCTGAAGATGTAGGCGCACGGCTGTTGATTTTCCCTGAAATGACCCTCAGTGGATTTACTATGAATCACGCTTTATATGATCCAAGCGATATGGAATTCTTCGAAAAGCTTGCAGAAAAGTATGGTATAGCTGTGCTTTTTGGGAGTATCTTCAAGCAGGGAAGCAACTTTTTCAATTCAGCTGTATTTTATGATCCAAAGAGTCTTAAAAAAGCTATTTATTTCAAAAGAAGACTTTTCAGCTACGCTAAAGAAGACGATTTTTACTCCCGGGGGAATAAACCTGTTCAATTTTCTTTTCAAAGGTTAAAATGCTCAATTGTAATTTGCTATGACCTGAGATTTCCAGAGTTATTCAGGGAGACAAAGGGCAGCGAATTGTTTTTTGTAATTGCGAGTTGGCCAAAAAGCAGGAAATTGCACTGGGACACACTTCTTAGAGCACGAGCCATCGAAAATCAGGCGTTTGTAGTGGGAGTAAACAGAATAGGTTTTGATGCAGATGGCACTGATTATGGACAGCTTAGCACGGCTTTTGACTACTTTGGCAAAAGATTGCCCAGTATAAAAACTCATCAGCTCTCAATATGGGAAATTTCAGGGAAAATGGTTGAAAAAATGAAGCATTGGAGAGAAACATTTCCGGTACTAAAAGAATAAAAAATTGCTGCCCTTTGCGAGGGCAGCGAAGCGGTCTGAGGGTTACTTCAGCAATACTATTATAACTCTTTAAGGCACATAGAAAGCCATAAGCGTTATTAGATGCCAACTATAAGCACTTGACACTCTCAACCCTACATTAATTTTGCAGTTTGTTTCATCTTTCTGTGAAGGTTCTCAACATCTTTTGATAATGTATAGGCTGAAAAAAGCAGAGCAAACGCACAAGGGAGCCAGAAAAGCGCTGAAATATTCATCGCCGCTGATAGGGAACCGAGTGTGACAGAAATGCTTCCAGCAAATACCTTTCCTAATCCAGTTCCAAGAGAATCGGTAATATTGAATATGGAAAAGATGCGCCCACGATTTTCAGGAACGTTTACATTCATCAGCATTGTTTTCATATTTGGACCTGTCATTGAGGCGGTTGCAGCAGCTATCATGCCCAGAAGAGAAATAAGAAGAAATCCCACAGAATTTTCGATTGGAGGAAGATTAAGGACCGCTAGAGCTAAAAGGGCTCCTATGGCAGTCATAATAGCGCTGAACAGTGGCATATAAGCTTTTCTTTTGTTGTAAAGAATACCTCCGACTATTCCGCCAAAAAATATTCCTAATACATTACCAAGCCCAAAGAAAATGAATACGATGGTTGCCTTACCCTGGTCAAGACCCTTGTATCTCTGAAGAAACTCTACAAGGAAATATGGAATGGCTCCCCATGGGATAGTTCCCAATATCCCTTGAATGAACAGTACTAGATTCGTCTTTATCTTAAATAAATCAAGATAATCGCTTAACCTAACCTGGGCATTGTATTTTCGACCTTCCCTCACCAGGTCTCCTACGGCAACTTCCGCGCCTCCTCTTTCAGGTTCCTTAGCAATAAGATAGAAAAGAAAAGCAAAAATAAGATTGGGTAATGAAACAATCATAAATGGGATTCTCCAGCCAAGGCTTTCACCGGTGAACCCAGCAATAATCATACCGAGTATTGCGCCAATCGAAATTGCGGTTGATAATATGGCGTTTACCTTGGCCCTTTCATTTTCATTGAAAATGTCACTCGCATACGAAAAGACGACCGGGAAGACAGCACCAATACCTATGCCTGTAAGAGCTCTTAAAAGAAAGAGTTGCGGATAGCTGGTAGCGAAGGCAGAAAAGAAGCAGGGAATTTCGCCAACGAGTACGCTGAATAAAAGAAGTTTTTTTCTTTTGTACTTGTCAGCTAAAAAACCCCAAACAAGACTCAGTAGCGCACCAATGATCGTAAAAGAACCAGCGATGTAACCAATTTCCCTGTCTCCAATTGAAAATTCTTTTTCAATTCTACCAATGTTTGGTGCCATGACCATTTGATCGGCATTTAACAAAACCATCATAAGAAGAAGTATCCAGAGGACGATACTTTCCTTTTTCATGCTTCTCCCCCTTTACTCAAGATCCTCTCTCAGGTTTGTAAAGTCCTGAATGAAATTATCTTTTTCTCGCCACTTTTTACGAACTTTCACAAATAGTTCAAGGAATACCTTTGAATCAAAAATATATTCCATATCCTGACGTGCAAGTATGCCAATCTTCTTGATCATGGCACCCTGTTTACCGATTATTATTGGTTTTTGGCTCTGGCGTTCTACAACAATATCTGCTCTGATAAACAGCACACCAGTTTCCTTATCCTGAAAATCATGGATGTACACACCAGTAGAGTGGGGAATTTCTTCCTTTGTGAGCATGAGCACTTTTTCCCTTATAATTTCAGCAGCCATGAAACGTGAAGACCTATCTGTGATAACATCCTCCGGATAAAGCATAGGCCCTTCAGGAAGCCTTTGTATTATTTCTTCCAGCAATTCATCAACGCCATCGCCTTTCTCAGCGGAAATGAGAAAATGCTTCTCAACATTTTCAAAAAGCGCGAGAGCCTTTTTGGTGAATTCATTTAAACTGGCTTTAGTGAGAGCCACATCGATTTTGTTGATCGCAAGAAAGGCGGGTATTTTAGAAGAATTGACATGTTTTGCTACCAGATGATCTGAGGCTTTTATGCCATCTTCATAATCAACCATTATGAGAAGAAGGTCGGAACCATTTAGGGCTCCGACCGCAATTTTCACAAGATATTGTCCCAGTCTGTGGAGGGGTTTGTGAATACCGGGTGTATCGTAAAAAATTACCTGCCCTTTTTCAGTGGTTACTATCCCTCCGATACGGTTTCGGGTAGTTTGAACTTTGTCAGAGACAATCGCGATTTTCTCACCAACAAGTCTGTTAATAAGCGTAGATTTTCCAACGTTGGGTTTTCCTACTAGGGAAACAACCCCTGATTTAAACCCCATATTATTTAATTTACCCCCTCATCGAGAAGCTGGGAAAAATCAGCAATTTTGAAGAATAGCTCATCAAGCGCTTTTAAGAAGCCGAGTCTGTTGAGCCTTATATCCGGTTGGTTATCCATTACGAAAACATTGTCAAAATAATCATCGATGAATTCTTTTAGCGAAATAAGATCACTTATTGCCCTATCGAATTTGTGCTCATCCAGATGTCTCTTCAGGGAATCATAAACCCGTAAATATTCGTTAAAAAGCGTCTTTTCCTCTTTCTTTAGGAAAAGTGCGCCATCAAACTTGACCGAATCATGCTTCTTGCTTATGTTATGCACACGCTGATAAGCTACCAGAAGCTTGTCAAATTCTTCGTTTCCTACAATGGATTTCAATGCAGAAGCGATGAGTTCTCCACTGTAAGGGAGATTCCACCAGGAATTGACCGCACGTGCAATTCTGATTGAATAACCTTTGTCCATTAAGAAATTTTCGTATCTGTTCTTCGTGAAATTCTCCAAAACGTCAGAAAAGTTTGAGTATTCAAAGCCATATATTTCAGCGGAACGTTTGTAAAAATCCTTCAAATCAGCATACCAACCAAAGGAGCAAAATATATTGAATATGGATTGAAACTTTTTCCGTATTCCATAAGGGTCTTTGGACCCTGTGGGAATGTTTCCAAGGTAAAAGTTGCCAACAATGGTATCAACTCTATCAGCAACGCCTACCACAGCTCCAGGAAGCGTTTGTAGTTTCAAAGCATCGTCTTCATAATGCTCTTCGATGCCCAGTGCCACCTCTTCGGCCTCTCCAGATTTTTGGGCATATATTCTTCCTATAATACCTTGCAACTCAGGAAATTCGTAAACAAGCCTTGTTGCAAGATCAGCTTTTGATAGTTCCGCGGTTCTGAGTATCAAGGCTTCCTCTTCAGGCTTTGAAAGAAGCCCTTCGGAAATCATTCGCGACAATTCCTTTACTCTCATTGTTTTATCATACATACTGCCCAGGTTGCGCTGAAACATAATTTCTTTCAGTGCTACAACGTATGTATCCAAAGGGTTTGAAAGATCCTTGTAATAGTAAAAATGCGCATCTTCCAATCGTGCGTTTATAACTTCCTCGTACCCACGTCTTACATTTCCCTTTGGATCGCCTGGACCGTCCTGAAAAGCTACGAACTTTTTGCTTAGCTTGCTGGAATGATAAACAGGAAAAGTTCGCTGATGATGTTTAATCGTAACGATGATCACTTCTGGCGGAAGCTCAAGGTATTTTTCAAGGAATTCACCAACAACCGCTGTGGGATATTCTGTAAGACTCACAACTTCCTCCAATAATTCTTCATCTACTGGAATCTTCGCATTTAGCTCAGATTCAATTCTTTCAAGTTCACTAAGGACACGAGTGCGCCTTTCATCTACATCTGATATTACAAGTGCATCTTTGAGCTTTTCGAAATATGTACCAGCTTCTACCTTAACTTCATCGAAAAAGAACCTATGCCCTCTTGAACAATTTGAAGCTTTCTTGCCAAAAGCTTCGAAATTCAATACTTGATCGTCTAACAAAGCAACGATCCATTTTACAGGACGTACAAAAACAAAGTTGTCTATTCCCCAGCGCATGGGTTTTCTAAATTTCAAGGAACTAATCAAATCTTTGAAAATTAATGGGAGTAATTCCTTTGTGCTTATTCCTGGTACAGTACGTTTAATAAATACATATGGAATACCTTTAAGTTCTCTGATTTCTATATCCTCGACTGTTGCATTATTTGCTCTCAAGAAACCCTCAAGGGCTTTTGTGGGGTTGCCGTCAATGAAAGAAATTTTCTCAGCAGGTCCCCTTTTTTCTTCAGAGAAATCCTCTTGTTTTTCGGGAAGACCTTCAATGAGCACACCGAATCTTCGGCTTCCTACGAAAACCTTGAGTTTCCCATGCTTAAGCTTGTGATTCTTTAGAAGAATCTCGAGTTTTTCATTCAATTGTTTCATCAGGTTCTTAATCTCTGTTGATGGAAGTTCCTCTACACCAACTTCTAAAAGGGCTATATGATTCATAGACAATCACTCTCCTTGGCAACATACATTTCTGCGACTTGTTTAGCCATATTTCTAATTGATTTGATGTAGCCCTGCCTCTGGGAAACGCTAATTGCGTTTCTCGCATCGAGAAGGTTGAAAGTGTGGGAACACTTTACCAGATAATCATAAGCGGGTAGAAGAAGCTTCATTTCTATGCACCTCAGGAATTCTTCTTCGTACATTTTATACAAGTTAAAAAGCATATCTGTATTGGCGTGTTCAAAATTATACACAGAAAACTGTCGTTCGTTTTCGAGAAACACATCACCGTATTTAAAGTGCTCGTTCCAGTCAATATCAAATATGCTGTTTTTCTTTTGGAGGTACATTGCTATACGTTCAAGGCCATAGGTAATTTCAAGGGAAACAGGTGAAACGTCCACGCCACCAACCTGTTGAAAATATGTAAACTGAGTGATTTCCATACCGTCAAGCCAGACTTCCCAGCCTATTCCCCATGCACCGAGGGTTGGTGACTCCCAATTATCCTCAACAAACCGGATGTCGTGTTCTTTGGGGTTAATGCCAAGAGCTTTCAGGGAATCGAGATAAACTTCCTGTGAGTTATCAGGGGATGGTTTCATTATGACTTGATACTGGAAATAACGTTGAGTTCTCATGGGGTTTTCACCATAGCGCCCGTCGGTAGGACGGCGACACGGCTGAACGAAAGCAACTCTCCATGGCTTTTTTCCGAGGGATCTCAAGAAAGTAGATGGATGAAAAGTTCCTGCACCCATTTCAACATCGTATGGCTGATCTATTAGGCAACCTTTTGAGCTCCAATATTCGTTGAGCTTTGCGATTATCTCCTGCAAGTACATCCTAGAGCCTCCATTTCTATTCCAACGAAATTAAGTAGTAGTAATATGGCTGTGCGCCGTTATGCACCTCAAATTCAACATTGTCGAAGTCGTTAGAAAGACTTTCTATGAGCTTTTCAGCTTGTTCTTCTTTGACATCAGAACCATAAAACACTGTTATGATTTCGTAATCGTCCTCTTTGCTGGTTTTTAGTATAGAACTGATGGCATCACGAATAACTTTTTCAAGTCTTCGTCCGGAACTTATGAGCCCTTCCTTCCCAATGGAAAGGTACTCGCCTTTACGCACTTTTTTTCCCTTTATACTCGAATCTCTGATGGCATAAGTGACAGAGATTGGGACTACGTGTTCCATAGCCTCATTCATTTCTGTCAAAAGCTGCTCTGTCTCCAATTCATCATCATACACAGAAAGGGCAGCGATCCCTTCTTGAACTGTTTTGGTTTCAAGGATAATAACTCTTTTGGATGGATTTTTTTCCATAACCGCAGCTGCAGCTTCTCTGGCGGTTAGGAGTATGTTTGGATTGTTGGGTAAAACAATTACATTCTCTGAATTAAGCCGTTCAATAGCCTGGAACAAGTCCTTCAAGCTCGGGTTCATCGTCTGTCCACCCTTGATTATGTAGTCAACTCCAAGACTTTTCATTATCTCACTAAGGCCATCTCCAGGTGAGACCGCAACGATTCCGTGTTTTTTGCCGATGCCATATGTCTCTTTTTCCTCAATTTTCGCATCAACTATATGATCGTGCTGGATTTTCATGTTATCGATTTTCACTTTTTGAAGTTCTCCGTGCTTAAGAAATTCTTCTATAACATCGCCCGGATGATCAGTATGGACATGGATTTTGATTAGATCATCTTGATTCACGGCAACGATAGAATCACCCATGGACTCCAGATATTTTTTTAAAGAGTCAATAACTTCGTCAGTTCCACCATTTTTATCTCTTAACTTTATTATGAGTTCGGTGCAATAGGAATATTTTATTTCCTCACGAACAAATTCCACGATCTGCTCTGCCGAAACTGCTGTGGCGGCAGGTGTTTCTAGCAGTTCAGTCTCTATTTGCCCGAGTGCGGCCAGCTTAAATCCTTCAATAATATAAGCCAGTCCCTTTGCCCCAGCATCTACCACACCAGCTTCCTTCAATTTATCAAGCATTTCAGGCGTTTCATCCACCGTTTTAAAGGCAATTTCGGTTAACCGAGTAAAGTAGTCTTCAAATTCCTCGATTTCCATCAATTCCGAAAGAGCCTTTTCTGCTAGCACCCTTATCACTGTAAGCATAGTCCCTTCAACGGGTTTCATCACAGACTTATATGCTACTTCTTTTGATTTCAAAAGGCATTCACTAAATGCCTTAGTTGTAAGGTATTTACGTTCCTTTGTGCCTTCTGCGAAACCCCTGAAAATCTGAGATAGAATAACACCAGAATTGCCACGTGCTCCCATTAGCATTCCTTTTTTCACCGCATCCACAACCTGATCGAGATCTGTTGAGTTGAGTTGTTTCAGATATTCCACAGCTTCAAGAACTGCGGCGCTCATATTGGAACCCGTATCACCATCCGGCACTGGAAAAACATTTAGAGCGTTTATCTCATCTTTATTAACGAGCAAACGCTCAGCGGCTTTTTTGAAAGCAACAATAAAGAACTTGCCGTTGAGTCGTTTCATTTAACCGCGCCTCCTATTAGTCCTGTAGTCCAACAACATAGACGTTTACCTTTACATTATTGGCCTCGGTTAGCAATTTCAGCCTGTGAAAGACGTTCTCCTGAATATTCGTAACGACCGTTGGGATTCTGACTCCATATTCAAGCACCAATTCAATGTTAATTTCCAGCGTTCCATCAATCTCTTCGGTTACCTTTATCCCATGTTTTTCCTCTGCACCAAGTATCCTCGCCAAAAAACCTTGTTGGGGTGATCCAACATTAACAGGGCCATAGGACTCTTGGACAACCTTCTTAACAATCGAGCTTATGGTCTGTAAAGTTATTTCGATCTTTCCGTATTCCGTAGTTATAAGCATTCATTTCACCTCGCAATTTCTTAATTGTACTTTCTATGCCCTCAAAATCAAGGCCGTGGTCTTTTAATATTTCCATTCTGCTTCCGTGCTCAGAGAATTTGTCATCAATACCCATTATATGGAATCTTCCATTGTAGTTTTTTGAACTTGCATAAAGCATAACTGAACTCCCAAATCCACCGAGTCTTATCCCTTCCTCTATAGTCACTATAAGCTTGTTATCTTTCAAAATCATATCGAGCGCGTTTATATCAAGGGGTTTAATAGCCCTACAGTTGTACATATTCAGCCCATACTTTGCTGCAATTTCTCTTGCAGGCTGAACCATGCTGCCAGTTGCGAGAATTGCTATCTTTTCCCTGCCTTCAATTAGTTTTTCCCATTTCCAGGGGTTTATTTTCGATATGTTTTCGACTATTTCAGACAGTATTCCATATTCAGACTGTCTCGGATATCGAACCGCAACGGGTCCTGTAAGCTCTTCATACAGCAAAAGGCTGTAAAATATATTTGCAAGTTCTTGAAGGTTCGACGGGGCAAGGATTTTCATATTTGGAATCGTGTTTAAATATGCTATATCAAAAACTCCATTGTGTGTAGCCCCATCGTGACCAACAATTCCGGCACGATCCACTGCAAAAATTACAGGCAATTTTTGCAACGCTATATCATGGATGAGCTGATCATAAGCCCGTTGCAAAAAGGTTGAATAAACGGCAAAAATTGGCTTTGCGCCTTTTACTGAGAGCCCGCCTGCAAAAGTAGCGCAGAGTTGCTCTGTAATTCCAAGGTCATAAAACCTTCCCGGGTATTTTTGGGCAAATTCCGTTAGTCCTGTCCCATCTGGCATGGCAGCAGTAATCGCAACTATTCGTGTGTCTTTTTCAGCCAGTTTTGTAATAACATTTCCAAAAACTTTGCTATATGTAATTAGCGAATCGTTGTATATTTTTTCGCCTGTTTCAGGGTCAATTTTTGAAACGCTATGAAACTTCGTTGGATCTTTTTCAGCATATTCTAAGCCTTTTCCCTTCTGAGTTACAACATGAATCAAAAAGGCTTCGTCAAATTCCTTTACTGTCTTGAAAATGGCCTCCATTTCTTTGATATTGTGTCCATCAACGGGTCCAACATAGTTAAGGCCAAAATCCTCAAAAACATTATCGCCAAGAAAAGTATGCTTTATTCCGTCTTTTATTCTCGAAAGCAAATTTTCGAGTCTTTTCATGTGCATGGTTTCAAGCGTTCCTTTGATATCTTCTTTAATTTCCCTATAAACCGGATTCA
>Ga0190359_1000855_pt1 | contig 20104 bp, 17 predicted proteins | sample 48721823_MG_FD_161269 | JGI IMG/M metagenome (GOLD analysis project Ga0190359, IMG submission 161269) | Hydrothermal vent microbial mat bacterial communities from Southern Trench, Guaymas Basin, Mexico - 4872-18-2-3_MG | ecosystem: Environmental > Aquatic > Marine > Hydrothermal vents >... | reverse complement strand
GAACGGTGCAATCACCGTCGCCGAGGATGTCTTGTCTTGCAGGTCTTGGCATGTTGAGCAGAAGAGTAAGCAGGAATCGTGCCAGAATGTGAGTTCAATGAAAACAGGCAGTTGGCGAGACGGCCGGCTACGGAGCCGGTAGAAAGTGTCCGGTTTTCGTACACCCCCCCCGCGGGCCTGTCCCCCGGGATTTTACTACTGGTGTCCGTCGACTTCCCGGCGCAGTAGCAGGGCGAAGAAGATACCGCTCAGGGAAAGCCCGGCGCAGACCCAGTAGGCCCGTTCCAGGCCGACCACGTCGGCCAGCGCCCCCACAGCCGGTACCAGCAACGAGCGGGTGAGGAACATGATCATCATGAAGGTGCCGTTGGCGGCGGCGCGGTCCTCGCCGGCGGTCTCGATCATCAGGGCCATGATCACCGGGTTGAGCGACAGGATCACCGCCCCCAGCAGCGCCAGCAGCACCAGCTTGAGAACACCCGAGGCCAGCAGGAACCCGGCCATCAGCGGTGGTGCCAGCAGGGTGGCGGCCAGCACCACCCGGGTGCGGCCCAGGCGGTCGGAGATGGCCCCGGCGGCCAGTACTCCTACCGCCGCGGCCGCTTCGAAGACGGACAGTGAGATGTTGGCCATCCACAGCCCGGCGCCCTGTTCCACCAGGAAGGTGGGCAGGAAGGTGGTCAACGACGATGACACCACCTGCCGCGCCGACATCAGGCCGGTCACTGCCAGCAGCATGCCCCGGGTACGCCGCCACAGGACGAACAGCCCCGTGGGCTTCTGCCGGGCCCGGCCGGGACGAACGTCCCGCACCTTCCACCACAGCAGCAGGCTGGCGGCCAGGCCCCCGGGAAAAAGGCGCCAGGAGCCCTCGATCCCCCACCAGGCCACCGCCTGCACGGCCACGATGGGGCCCAGGGTCCGGGCCAGTTCCCCGCCCAGCATGTGGAAGCTCATGCCCAGGCCGGTGCGGGGCCCGGCGGCGTGGGCCATGGCCACCGGGGTGGAGACGTGGATGCCGGCCACCCCCAGGCCGGTGACCAGCAACAACAAGGCCAGCGCTCCGTAGCTGGGAGCCAGCCCCACCAGCGACATGCCCGCGGCGGTGACCGTGGGAGAGACCACCACCAGCAGGCGCACCAGGTTGCGCCGGTCCACCAACCCGCCGATGAAGGGGTTGAAGAAGGTGGCTATCTGCAGGAACACCGACAGCGAGCCGGCCTGCAGCTTGCTCAGTGCCAGCTTTCTGATGAGCAGCGGCAGCCAGGGCGACAACAAGGCGGTGTAGATGTCGTGGGCGAAGTGCGCCAGGGAGATGATGGTCACCTGGCCCCAGTGGGTGCGGCCTGTGGTCGTAGCGCCTGTGGTCCTCTCCACGGTGCCGTCGACTCGCTCGTGATCGGTATGGCCAGATGCCATCACCACTCCGTAATCCTCCTCCCCCGTTTCCACGGCACTTTAGCCGCCCCCACTGAAGGTGTCCAGTGCGATCAGCGGGGACAGACCCGGGTGATTATTGTTGTATTTCATGCGGTTGGCTGGACTGCGTCGGGGTGATAGGTTTTTTGGGCAAAGACATCGGGGTGTTACCATCGAGAGGCAGCGGTTTGACAAGCGCAACATATTGATCTTCTTGAATTACCTTTGGGGCCTGTCCCCATTGTTTTGGGGGCTTGAGGATCGCTGCCGCTCCGTGTCATCCTGGGTGGCGGTTGGCCGGCGTGGACGGCCGGGTCGAGAGGAAGGACCGCCTTGCACTACCACAGACTCCATGACTGGCAGGTCACTCCCCGGCAGGGCAGTGCCCTGCAAGAGAAACTGCTGCCCCTGCTGCGCCGGCAGCCGTTGCCGCGCCGGCCGCGCCTGGTGGCCGGCGCCGACGTGGCCTTCAGCAAGCGGCACGGGGTGTTCTTCGCGGCGGTGCTGGTACTGCGGCTGCCGGAACTGGAAGTGGTCGAGAGGGTCTTCGCCCACCACCGGCCCACTTTCCCCTACGTCCCGGGGTTGCTGACCTTCCGCGAGGGGCCGGTGTTGCTGGCCGCCGTCGACAAGCTGCAACAGGTGCCCGAGGTGTTCATCTTCGATGGCCAGGGTATCGCCCATCCCCGGCGCCTGGGCCTGGCCGCGCACATGGGACTGTGGTTGCAGTTGCCCACCGTCGGCTGCGCCAAGAGCCGGCTCGTCGGCAGCTACCGCGAACCGGGCCGGCGGCGCGGATGCCGGACGCGCTTGCTCGACGGTGACGAGCGCATCGGCACCGTGCTGCGCACCCGCGACGGCGTCAAGCCGGTGTTCGTCAGCCCCGGTCACCTGGCCGACTGCGATTCGGCGGCGTGGCTGGTGCTGGCCTGCTGCAGCCGCTACCGCCTGCCCGAGCCCACCCGCCTGGCCGACATCGAGGTGGCCAGGTACAAACGCGAGTACCTGGCCGCCGGGGGTGATTGAACTTCCAGCCGGCTGCTTGCCACGCCGGCCCAGGCAGTGTAGGAATATCCCGCAAGACAGACGAGGTGGACATGCGCAAGATGCTGGTCATGGTGGCAGCGGCATTGCTGGTTGCCTGTCAACCCATGCTCACCGTCGACGATGCCGGCTACGACGCCGGGCCCGACGGCGGCGAGGAATGGGCCGACGACGGCGGACCCAGCGCTGACGACGGCGGCGCCGGCGACGAGGCCGCTGCCGGAGACGGAGACCTGCCGGGCGACGACTGGCAGCCCGGAGACGACGGCGGCAGCGGTGACGGCGACGACCCGTCGACCTGCGGCCTGGTGACCTTCAGCTACGACGCCGGGAATCAAGCGGTGAGCGAGGTGCTGGTCTCGGGCACCTTCAACGGCTGGGCCGGCACGGTGGCCGAGGGCGCCTGGCCCCTGAGCGACGACGACTCGGACGGTACCTGGCAGGTGACCCGCCGGCTCGACTCCGGGCATCACCTGTACAAGTTCGTGGTCGACGGCAGCTGGATTGCCGATCCCGGCAACCCCAACCGCGAGGACGACGGCTACGGCGGCTACAACTCGGTGCTGGACATCGACTGCGAGGTGCACCTGGAGGTGCTCTCCTACGCCAGCGACGACGTGACCGGTCACCTCGAGGCCACCCTGCGCCTGGGGCCCGCTCCGGCCGTGCTCGACCCGGACTCGGTGGCCGTCTCGCTGGATCACCAGCCGCTCGACGCCGGCGACTGGACGGTCGCCGGCAACGACATCGAGATCGCCCTCGACGGCCTGGCCGACGGCTACCACGACCTGCGGGTGGACGCCGCCGCCGGCGACGGTCGTCGGGCCGCCCAGAAGCTGCTGAAGTTCGCCCTGGGGGTTTCGCCGGACTGGCAGGATGCGCTGCTGTACTTCGCCATGATCGATCGTTTCGCAAACGGCAATGCCGGCAACGACGCCCCGCTGGCCGATGTCGATACGCGCACCAACTACCAGGGCGGCGACTTCGCCGGCCTGCGCCAGAAGATCGAGGCGGGTTACTTCGACGACCTGGGGGTGTCGGCCCTCTGGATCACCTGGCCGGGAGACAACCTCGACGGCTACGCCGCCGGGGCCCGGGCCGATGAACACTACTGCGGCATGAACGCCCAGAACATGGCCACCGCTCCCATGAACTACTCGGCCTACCACGGCTACTGGCCGGTGGAACTGGATCGACCCGAGGAGCACTTCGGTACCTGGCAGGAACTGGAGCAGCTGGTCGATGTCGCCCACGCCCACGGCATCAGGATCCTGCTCGATTTCGTGGCCAACCACGTGCACGTCGACTCGCCGCTTTACCAGGAGCACAAGGACGACTTCTTCAACTGGCCGGATAACGGTTCCCAGCACGTCTGTGCCGAAGTGGGCTGGGACGTCGAGCCCGAGACCTGCTGGTTCACCCCCTATCTCGCCGACATCGACTACCGCAACCCGGCGGCGGTGGAGTACATGGTGGAGCTGGCCCTGGAGTGGATAAGGCGGACCGGCGCCGACGGCTTCCGCCTGGATGCCGTCAAGCACGTCAACCGGGCCTTCGTCTACCGGTTGCGCGAACGGCTGGGCCGGGAGATCGAAACCACCGGCAACACCTTTTACCTGGTGGGCGAAACCTTCACCGGGGATGCCGCGCTCATCGCCTCCTACCTGGGAGCCGGGCAGATCCACGGACAGTTCGACTTTCCCCTCAACATGCAGGTGCTGATGGGTTTTGCCACCCGCCAGGTCGGCCTCAACGAGATGAACACCGCGGTGCGCCTGGCCAAGTCGGTCTACAGCGATGCCTACGCCGACAGCATCATGTCCAACTTCCTGGGTAACCACGACATCGCCCGCTTCATCTCCCTGGCCGCCGGCGACATCGCCTGCGGGGTGTGGGACGTGGTCTCCAACATCGCCCAGGGCTGGCTGGCGCCCCCCGGAACACCGTCCGACCCGGTCGCCTACGACATGCTGCGGCTGGCCTTCACCTACATCATGACCGTGCCGGGCATACCGCTCATCTACTACGGCGACGAGATCGGCCTGCCCGGCGCCGGCGATCCCGACAACCGCCGCCTGATGCTCTTCGGCGCCCAGCTCGACGCCGACCAGCAGGCCCTGCTGGAGTTCATGAAACGCCTGGGCGGCCTGCGCGCCTCCCAGCCGCTGCTGCGCACCGGTGACTGGGGTACGCCGCTGCTGGCCGAGGCCGACCTGCTGGTCTACCCGCGCAGCCTGGGCGACCGGGTGGCCCTGGTGGTGCTCAACCGTGGCGATGCCGACCGCTCGCTCGACCTGGACGTCTCGGCCTTGCTGGTGGCCAACGGCACCAAGTTCACCGATGGTCTCGACCCCACCAGCCCCCAGGCCACGGTGAGCGCCGGGCACCTGGGCATCACCGCCCGCGCCCGCACCCCGGCCATCTGGTTGATGCCCTAGCTTCTGCCGGTACCTCCAGCCGGTTGCTCAGGACCCGGCCGCCGGGTCGCGCACCCGTAAAAGCCCCATCATGGTGCCCAGCCAGGCGGAGCCGTCGGGGCCCAGGGCCAGCGGCTGGCCGAAGTTGGCGTAGTCGAGCCCGTGGCCGGTGGGTACCGAAAACACCCGTTCTCCGCTGGCGAAGTCGACGGCGGTGAGGAAGAAGTCGTAGTCGCCGTCGCCGGTCCGCTGGTAGGTGTAGAGGTAGAGCAGGCCGGTCTCCAGCGACAGCTTGGGCAGCACCTGCGACGACTTCTCCTGGCTGCGCCACACCTCGAAGCAGCTGAAGCCGCCCGAGCCGTCGGGCACCATGTCCACCCGCACCAGGGTGCCGGCGTGCTCCAGCCAGGCCCGGCCTTCGCCGAGGATGTTGTTGCGGTCGATGCCGTAGTTGTTGTCGACGATCACCGAGTACTCCAGTCCCTGCGGGCCCCGGCGCACCCAGCCGGGCAGGGCGTTTTCCGTGGTCGAGCGGCCCGCGTCGAACACCGGCAGGCTGCAGGCCAGCGAGCCGTCTTCCCGGCGCAGGAACAGCACGTTCATGCGTGGCTCGGCGTTGTCGCAGATGGCCACCATGTCGCCGAACAGCTGCGGGGTGGTGCCCGAGCCCTGGTTGAAGTTGCCCGGCTTGACGGTGCTGCCGCGGTCGTAGGGCGTACGCCAGTCCTGGCGGGGGACGCCGTTCGGGCCCAGCGAGAAGCGGTACAGGGCGTGGTCGGAGACGATGTAGGCCCCGTCCTCGCCCACGGCGAAGGAGTTTTCTATCTCCTCGCCGGCCAGCTCCACGGTCTGCACCCGGCCGCCGTCGGTGTCGATGGTACCCACCATGCCGTAGCGGGTGGTGAACCACAGGTGGCGGCCCGACCAGTCGGGGATGGCCATTTGCACGTGGTCGCGCGCCGGCGGGGTCATCTCGACGACCTGGCCGGATAGATCGTGGCGCTCCAGTTGCCGGAATTCGTCCTGTTGCTCGTCGTAGCGGATCACCTGCACGGCGTTCTCGGTGTCGGAGAAGATGATTCGTTCCCGGTCGTCGATGACGAAGTAGGTGGCTCCCGAGGTGTCGTCGTAGGGAAACAGCGGATCGCTGGGATCGCGCTGCGGCAGCGGGTAGCTGGCCAGCGGCTCCAGGCTGTCGGGATCGACGAGCAGGATGGTGAACTCGAGCATGGCCGCCGAGGTGGTGATGACGCGTCCGGCCGGATCGAAGGCAATGGTGGCGCAGGTGTTGAGCGAGTCGCCGTAAGAGCGCAGGCTGACCTGGGCCGCGGGACCGGGACCGGCCAGTTCGTAGGTGTCGCTCATGTAAGCGTCGTTGTGCATGTTGGAGCGGCCGTTGGCGGCCAGGTAGGGATGCTGCGGTACCGGCAGGTGCTCGACCAGCGCGCCGCTGCCGGATTCGCCGCAGGCGGCCAGTGCCAGTCCCAGGGCGGTCATCAAGGTCGGGATCCTGGTCACGAGGACACCTCGCTGTCGGCTGCCTGCTGGTGGCGTTCGCGGGCGATGAGCGCCGCGCCCAGGGCACCGACGATGTCGGGTTCCGGGGGTACGAAGATGTCGCAGCCCAGGGCCCGGCTCAGGGCGTGCACCACCCCGCGGTTGCGGGCCACCCCGCCGCTCATGGCCACCTCGAGCGAGGCGAAGTCGTCGGCCACGCGCCGGGCCAGTGCCCGGGTGCGGTTGGCGATGGCCCGGTGCAACCCCCCGACGATGCGGGGAATGGCCGTTCCCTCGGCCAGCAGGCTCACCACCTCGCTCTCGGCGAACACCGTGCACATGCTCGACAGGGTTAGCTCGTCGCCGTCGCGGGGGTCGAGGTCGCCCAGCTCGGCGACCTCCACCTCCAGGGCCCGGGCCATGGCTTCCAAGAAACGCCCGGTGCCGGCGGCGCACTTGTCGTTCATGGCGAAGTCGAGTACCCGCCCGTCCCGGCCCAGGCGGATGGCCTTGGAGTCCTGCCCGCCGATGTCGATGAGCAGCCGGCAACCGGGATGCAGCGAGCCGATACCGCGGGCATGGCAGGTGATCTCGGTCACGGCGGCGGTCTTGTCGGGAACCCGTTCGCGGCCGTAGCCGGTGGAGACCAGGGCCTCGACCGCTTCCGGACCGACCCCGGCGGACGCCAGCACCTCGCGGCGGGCCCGCTCGATGCTTTCCAGGTTGCGGGCCCCGGTGGGCACCACCGTCCAGGCCAGCGGCTGGCCCGAGCCGTCAACCAGCACCGCGTCGCAGGAGAGACTGCCCACGTCGATTCCCAGGTAGTATTCACTCATGATCGCTCTCCATTGCCTTCCTCCCGCTCTCCCACGCCCGGACGCCAATCTAGCGCAGATCACCTCCCCGGCCAAGGGAAAGGCCGCCGAACGGTTACCCTCGAAAAACCGCGGGCCTGTCCCCGCCTAAGAACGCGAAAGACCGCGGAAAAGCGCGGGCCTGTCCCCGCTTCACGCTTCCGCCCGGCACTGGCGTGGAGATGGCGGACGAAGTGGAAAATCCGGGCCTAGCCGGCCTTGTTGACCAGGAAGGAAAAGGAGTTGCGCGGGCCGGTCAGGGTCACCCGGATCTGGGTATCGGTGACACGCTCGAAGGATACCTGCAGGTCCTTGTCGAAGGGCGTCTGTAGGGTGTAGGCGCCCGCCTGGGGCACGGGATCGATCCAGCGCATCTCGACGTTGTCGATGTCGAGGTTCCACTGGCCGCTCTCGCCTTGCCACTCGCGCTCGCCGTCGACCTGGAAGCCCACCAGGATGCCGTCGGACAGCGGCTGCTGCAGGCGATCGCCGCTGCCCTGGCCGCTGCGCCCGTCGGCCAGGCGAGTCCAGGTGGCCGCGTGCACCACATGCCGGGAGGCCGCGCTGGCATCCCAGGTGACGGTGGCGGTGCCGTCGAGCTGCACTACCTGGTTGCTCAGTTCCGCCCACACGTGCTCCACCTGCACCACCCCGGGCTCGTTGGAGGTCACGGTGATGGAGTGCGAGCCCGAGAAGGTCTGCCCGTGCCAGGTGCAGTTGCCGGGGCGGGCCCCGTAGGTGATGCTCAGGGTGGCGCCGTCGATGGTGATCTCGGCGCAGGGAAGCTGGCTCTGGATGTAGTCGCGGATCTCCGCCGCGGTCTGCTCCACCGCCTGGCCGATGGTGAAGTCGGTGGTGATCTCCACGGAATTGGCCTCCAGGGCCGAGGCCTGGGAGGAGAGCTTGATCTCTTCCAGCGCCGTCTTGGCCTCCTCGATGGTGAATCCCAGGCAGCCGGGCAACCACAGGGTGGCAACCAGTATCAACATCACGCGTCTCATGGTCTCACCTCCGGGAATGATTCGTCGCTCGCCGTTCACTCCATTCTGGTCTGGCGGCGACAACGACGTCAAGACCTTGCCGGGACTGTGAAAATTCACTTGCGGAGGAATCGCGGCAAGGCTGCTCACTCGCGGAAGCGATGGACCAGCAGCCCCGAGCGCAGCTTGGGTTCGAACCAGGTGGACTTGGGGGGCATGACACCGCCGCCGGCGGCCACGGTAAAGACCTGCTCCAGCGCCGGCGGGTGCAGCACAAAGCCCACCAACCCCTCATCCTTGCCGCAGCGGCGGCGAATCTCCGCCGGGGCCTGCGGGCCGCCCAGGAAGCTCAGGCGCGGGTCATGGCGGGCGTCGGCGATGGCGAAGTCGGGCTCCAGAACCAGCCGTTGCAACAGCGAGGCATCGCTGGCGTCGCCACCCGGACCCGGCTCCGGCAGCGCCAGCCGCCAGCATTGCCGCTGCCAGACCAGCAGCGGCCGGCCCGGCCGCGGCCGGGCGGCTGGTGCGACCCTCTCCAGCCGCGGCCCCAGTCGCTCGAGCAACGCCGCCATGTGCACCGCCGGCTGCTCTCCCGCCGGCAGGCGCACCAGCCGGTGGTAGCCTTGCAGCAGCATCTCCTCGCCGGGAAGCACCACCGCCAGGAAACCACCGGCCCGCTGCCGCAGGACCTCGTCCCGGCCGGCGAGCCGGCTCCAGACCTGCCAGGCGGCGTGGGCCCGATGGTGGCCGTCGGCGATGAGCAGCCGCTGCTGGCCGGCAAACCAGGCGGTGATCTCCGGCACGGCTTCCGGCTCGAGGGGCCACAGCTCGTGGACCACCCCGGCCTCGTCGCCAACGGCCAGCAACGGCTGGCCGCGGTTGTGTTCGCGCAGCAGTTTCGGCAATCCGCTGCCGGGCCGGCAGGCCAGCAGCACCGGGCCGGTGTGAGCGCCGCAGGCCTCGATGTGGGCCACCCGTCCGGCGGCCTTGTCGGCCCGCGTCTGTTCGTGGCGCATCACCAGGCCCTGCTGGTAGTCGCGGCAGGAAGCCAGCCCGGCCAGGCCGGTCTGCCGCCGGCCGTTGCCGCTCATGCGGTAGACGAAGAAGGTCGTCTGTGGATGGCGCACCAGCAGGCCGTCATTCACCAGGCGTTCCAGGTTGCGCCGGGCCAGCCGGCCGGCCTGCTGGTGCGCCGCGGCGCCATCGCCGCCCAGCTCCGCCTCGGCTTTTACCACGCGCAGGAAACTGTGGGGCCGGGCGTCGATGATGCTCCGGGCCTGGTCGTCGTCGACGACGTCGTAGGGTGGGCTGGCCACCTGCCCGGCCATGTCCGGGCGGGGATGCCAGGCCTGCAGGGGCAGAAAGTCCACCATGGCGGGTTTTCCGGACCTCACTTGCCCAGGTCGATCATGCGCGCCCGGCGGATGCCCGGCAGGGCGCGCACCTGGCGGCGCACCTCCTCGTCAATGGCCCGGTCCAGCCGCGCCACCCCCAGCGCCCCGCCGCGGCCGTCGGCGCGCAGGGCCAGCTGATCGATGTTGACGCCGGCCTGGCCCAGCAGCGTTCCCAGCCGGCCCACCACCCCCGGTTGATCGTCGTTGCGGAAAAACAGCAGCCGTCCCGCCAGGGGCAGGTCCAGCTCCAGGTCGTCAACCGCCACCAGCCGCGGCGGGCGCTGCGGCCCCAGCACGGCCCCGTCGACGGTTACCCGTTCCTCCTCGCACTCCAGCTGCAGGCTCATCAAGCCGGCAAACTCGCAGGGGCCGGCGGCGCTGGCCTCCACCAGACCCAGCTGGCGTTCCGCCGCCAGGCTGCGGGCGCTGATGGGGTTGACATCGACATGACGCAGAAACGGCTTCAGCACTCCGCACAGGGCCTGGTCGCTCAGTACCTGGTAGCGGCAAGTGGCCAACTCGCCGTGGTAGGTGATGCGCAGCTGCTGCATGCGGCCGCCGGCCACCCGGGCGGTGAACAGCCCCAGGTGCTCGGCCAGCGGCAAGTAGGGCCGGAGCTGGCGGGCCTCCTCGGGGGTGAGGGAGATGTAGTTGACGGCGTTGCGCAGCTGTCCCCGGACCAGGTAGTCGGCCACCGTGCCGGCCAGGTGGTAGCCCACCTGTTCCTGGGCCTCCACGGTGCTGGCCCCGATGTGCGGCGTGGCCACCAGCGCCGGGTGCCCGACCAGCTGCGGCCGGGGATGGGGTTCCTGCTCGAAGGCATCGCAGGCCGCCGCCTCCAGGTGACCGCTGTCGAGAGCCTCGAGCAGGGCTTCCTCGTCCACCAGGCCGCCACGGGCGGCGTTGATAAGGATGGCTCCCGGGCGCATCATCCGTATCTGCTCGCGGCCGAGCAGCGCCCGCGTACGCTCGTTGAGCGGCAGGTGCAGGCTCACCACGTGGCTGCGGCGCAGCAACTCGTCCAGTTCCACCAGTTCCACTTCCAGCTGCCGGGCCTGCTGCCGGGCCACGAAGGGATCGTAGCCGAGCAGCTTCATGCCCAGGGCGGCGGCACGCCGGGCCACTTCGCAACCGATGCGTCCCAGCCCCACCAGGCCCAGGGTCTTGCCGTTGAGCTCGTGTCCCCGCAGGGCCGATTTTTCCCAGCGCCCCGCCTTCAGGGTGGCGTCGGCCCGGGTGATGCGGCGGGCGCAGGCCAGCATCAGGCCCAGGGTCAGCTCGGCCACGCTCACCGAGTTGCCGCCGGGAGTGTTGACCACCACCACGCCGCGTTCACTGGCTGCCGCCAGGTCGATGTTGTCCACCCCGGTCCCGGCCCGGCCGATGATGCGCAGCCGCTCGGCCCCTTCCAGCAGCCGGCGGTCCACCTTGGTGGCCCCGCGCACGATCAAGCCCTCGCAGTCGGCCACCAGTTCCCGCAGTCGCTCCGGCGAGGGTTTCAGCTCTTCCTGCAGTTCGATGAGCGGTTCGGCCCGCAGGCGCTCCAGCCCTTCCGCGGCGATGGGTTCCACTACCAGTACTTTCATGGGCGGCTCCTGTGTTCTTTCCCGGGTAATTTGCTGGCAGAGGCGGCCGCCAGTCAACAGATTTGCTGGCCGCCACCGTCTTGACAACCACCGCTCTCCCGGGCTAGGGGGAGGAAGCATGGAAGGCAACGCCATCTTGGTGACGGGAGCATCCGGTTTCATCGGTTCGCGGCTGGTGGAGGAGCTGTGGCGGCGGCAGCGACACCTGTTGTTGCTGTGTCGGCCGGCATCGGAGGCCAGGCTGCGACACAAGCTGGCCCGGCTGGGGGTCGAGTTCGACGAGAGGATTGAGGTCATCGGCGGTGATATCACCCGGGAGAACCTGGGCCTGTCCCCGCGGCTGCTCGAGCGCCTGCAGTGGCAGGTGGCGGAGGTCTTCCATCTGGCCGCGGCCTACCGGCTGGACATGGGGCCGGACGAGGCCCGGCAGGTGAACGTCGAGGGCACCCGGAACCTGCTGGAACTGGCCGCCCGCCTGCCCGGCCTGCGCCGCTTTCACCACGTCAGCACCATGGCCGTGGCCGGCGACTTTTCGGGAGTGTACGGCGAGGACGACTTCGACGTGGGCCAGGACTTCGCCCATGCCTACGGGCGTTCCAAGTTCTCGGCCGAGGGCCTGGTGCGGCAGGCCGGCCGCCGGCTGCCGGTCACCATCTACCGGCCCGGGGTGGTGGTGGGAGACAGCCGCACCGGCAGCATCGACAAGCTGGACGGCCCCTATTACCTGCTGCGCCTGCTGGACCGCCTGCGCGGGCTGCCCGGCTGGCGGCACCTGCCCATGATCGTGGCCCGCGAGGAGGGATTCCTGTTCCACATCGTGCCGGTGGACTACGTGGTGCACGGCCTGGTCGAGCTGGCCGCCAGCGAGCACAGCCGGGGCGGCACCTTCCACCTCATGGATCCCCGGCCTCCCGGCTACGCCGGCTTCTACCGCAAGATCCTGGACATCATGGGTTTTCGGGGCCCGCGCCTGGCCCGGCCGGTGACCCGCGCCGTTCGCCTGCTGAACAGGGGAGCGGCCCGGGGGATCACCCACCGCGTCATGGGCAGGCTGGGCGTGCCGCCACAACTGCTGGCGCACCTGCTGTACCGTGTCGAGTACGGCACCGAGCGGGCGCGGGCGTTGCTGGATCCGATCGGGATCTGCTGCCCCTACTGGCAGGAATACGTCCCCGCCATGGTGCGCTTCTTCGAGCAGAACCTGGCGGTGCGACGCACTCGCTCGGAGGTGGCCTGATGCCCGGATCAGTCGGCGGAGTCGCCGGCCGGCGACCGCTCCGGCGGAGGTGGTGAGGATTCGCTGTCGTCGAGAGACACCAGCTTCTCGGCGCTGGAGAGGCGGGCCGGGTAGGCCGAGGTGGACTTTTCTCCGGCGGCCGCCAGGGCATCGGGATGGATGGTGCCGATACGGGCCCGGTCGACCTTGCGTCCCTCCATGATGAACAGTACCAGGAGAAAAATCCAACCACCCAGTACCACCGGCACCACCAGGGCCAGGAACAGCACCAGGTTGCTGGAACTGGGACCGTCCCAGGCAGCGCTGCCGGCCAGCCCGCGCAGCCGGGACTGCACCGCGGCGACGATGGCCACCAGTCCTCCGGCCATCAGCAACAGGCACCCCAGCACCAATCCCTGGCGCCGGGCCCGGCACAGGGCGAAGCCGGCGGCAAAGCCGAGGAAGGACAGCAGCAGCGTCCCCGCCATGACCAGCAGCACCGGCCAGGCCCGGGAGGCAGTGCCCGGAGGCACCAGGAAGAGGCTGCTCCAGTGGGGATACTTGATAAACAGGTACAACGCCGGGGGCAGCAACACCAGCAGCTCGTACAGCAGCATGCCCGGCAGGTAGGCGTCACGCCAGAAGCGGGCCCCGCGGCGGACCTGCAGGTTGGCGGCGTAGGCCACGCTGAAGCCGATGAGGATTCCCAGTGCCGGCACGATGGCTGCTATCTCACACCTCGTCAGTTCGGGTCCGGCCGCCATTATCACACAGGGGGCTTTGGCAACCAAGGGCTTTTTCCTTGACACCCGGAGCCGGGATACGTTAGAAAATCACGGCAAATCATGGAATTGGAAGTGCGCGCGGGCCGCCCCGCCGCCTTCCGCGCTGCCGTGGAGAGAGGTAAAATGAAATCTCGCACTCTGTTGACAGGTGGGCTGCTGGTGGCGCTGCTGCTGGGCATGGCGCTGGCGGCCTGTGGGCCGGTGGAGTCGACCTCCGTCATCATCGAGGCCGACACCGCGTTGCACAACGCCAAGACGGCCGAGGCCGATCAGAAATCGCCCTACGAGTACACCGCCGCCGAGCAGTACCTGCACAAGGCCCGCGAGAAGTGGGGTACATCCGATTTCGAGTATTCCATAGACTATGCATCCAAGGCCCGCGATCTGGCCAAGACGGCGCGGGACAAGTCTCTGGGCGAATCCAGGCAGTGAAGCGCCGGGGATCGAGGAGATGTCCATGAACCGAATTGGGCGAGCTTCCCTGCTGTTGATGGCCCTGTTGCTGGCGGCGGCCGGCAGCGGTTGTGTATCCGGGGCCAAGATCCGTGCCGATGCCGAGGTGGTCAAGCGCGACATCGCCAAGGCCCGCAAGAGCGGCGCCTACAAGTGCGCCCCGCGCGAGCTGGCGCTGGCCGAAACCAACGTGCAGTTCTGCCTGGACGAACTTGATCAGGGCAACTGGCTGCGGGCCAACGATCACGTCAAGGTGGCCCTGGCGGCGGTCAAGAAGGCCCTGGAAGATTCCAAGGACTGTGCTCCCAAGAAGGTGCTCATCAAGCAGCCGCCCAAGATCGTGGCCATCAAGAAGACCGACCGCGACGGTGACGGCATCTTCGATGTCGACGACAAGTGCCCCGACACCCCGGGCCTGCCCGAGTACCAGGGTTGTCCGCCGGGCGACAAGGACCAGGACGGCATCCTGGACAACGTCGACAAGTGTCCCAACGATCCCGAGGACAAGGACAACTGGCAGGACGAAGACGGCTGCCCCGACTTCGACAATGACCAGGACGGCCTGCCCGATGTCGAAGACCAGTGCCCCAACGATCCCGGTCCTCCCGAGAACAAGGGTTGCCCGGTCAAGGATCGCGACGGCGACGGCATCACCGACGACGTCGACAAGTGCCCGGACGAGCCCGAGGACAAGGACCAGTTCCAGGACGAGGACGGCTGTCCCGATCTGGACAACGACAACGACGGCCTGCCCGACACCACCGACAAGTGTCCCAACGAGCCCGAGGACAAGGACGGCTTCCAGGATGACGACGGCTGCCCCGATCCCGACAACGACGGCGACGGCCTGCTGGACACCGAGGACAAGTGTCCCAACGAGCCCGGGCCGCCCGACAGCCCCCAGGGCAAGGGCTGCCCGCGCAAGTACAGCCTGGTGAAGATCAACCGGGACAAGAAGCGTATCGAGATCAAGCAGAAGGTGTACTTCGCCACGGGCAAGTGGCGCATCCTGCCGCGCTCTTTCCGCCTGCTCAACCAGGTGGCCCAGGTGCTGCGTGACTATCCCAAGATGAAGGTGGAGATCCAGGGCCACACCGACAGCCGCGGCTCCGATGCCCTCAACCAGCGCCTCAGCGAAAACCGGGCCGACTCGGTGCGCCAGTACCTCATCGACAAGGGTATAGAACCCGACCGTCTCAAGGCCGTGGGTTACGGCGAGGGCCGCCCCATTGCATCCAACCGCACGCGCCGCGGCCGGGCTGCCAACCGGCGGGTGGAGTTCCACATTCTCCAGGAGTAAGGCTCCTGCCCGCCAACGCCGACGAGACCAGGCTGGCCGTTCGCGCCTGGACGGTCTCCGCGCTGACCCTGCTCAGTCGTCTCAGCGGCCTGCTCCGGGACATCGTCTTCGCGGGACTGTTCGGGGCCGGCGCCGCCGCCGACGCCTTCAACATCGCCTTCACCATTCCCAACGTCTTCCGGCGCCTGCTGGCCGAGGGGGCCAGCGCAGTGGCCTTCGTACCGGTGTTCGGCGAGGTGCTGGTACAGCAGGGCCGCGAGCAGCTGCAGCGGCTGTTCCGGGTGACCCTGGGCCTGTTTACCGTGCTGCTGCTGGTGTTCTGCGCCCTGGGAATGGCGGCCAGTCCCTGGCTGGTGAAACTGTTCGCTCCCGGGTTCGAGCCGCTACGCCACGAACTGGCGGTAACCTTGACCAGGGTGCTGTTCCCCTACCTGCTGCTGGTGGGATTGACCTCCCTGTTCGCGGGCGCGCTCAACACCCTGCGGCACTTCGCCGCCCCGGCGGCCGCCCCCATATTGCTCAACATCGGCATCGTGACTTCGGCACTACTGTTGTCGGGGGTGGTAAAGCCGCCCATCCTCTCCATGGCCATCGGGGTGCTGGCCGGCGGCGTGCTGGGGATGTTGTTGCAGATACCGGTATTGCGGGCCCGCGGCATACGCCTGCTGCCGCAGCGGGGGTGGCGCCACCCGGCGGTGGGGCGCATGTTCCGGCTCATGGGACCGGCGCTGTTCGGGGTGGCCGTGTACCAGGTCAACGTGCTGGTGTCCCGGGCGCTGGCCTCGTTGCTGCCCGAGGGCAGCGTCACCTACCTGTACTACTCGGATCGCTTCCTGGAACTGCCCCTGGGGGTGTTCGCGGTGGCGGTGGCCACGGTGGCCCTGCCCGATCTGTCCGGCCATGCCGCCGCCGGGCGCCGTGACAAGCTGCTGGAGACGCTGTCGCTGGCGTTGCGCCTGACCCTGTTCGTGTGCCTGCCGGCCATGGTGTGGATGACGGTGTGCCGGGTGCCGCTCATCGCCACCCTGTTGCAGCGGGGCCGCTTCGGTCCCGCCGATACCCTGGTAACCGCCCGGGTTTTCCTCTTCGCCGCGCAGGGCATCTGGGCCGTAGCCATGATTCGCAACCTGGTGCCTACCTTCTATTCCCTCAAGGACACCAGGACGCCGGTGGTCATCGCCTTTTTCGCCTTTCTGCTCAACGCCGCCTGCGGGGTGCTGCTCATGGGCCCGCTGGGCCCGGCCGGCTTGGCCCTGGCCAACGTCATCTCGGCGGTCTTCAACTGCACCTGGCTGGTGATCGCCCTGCGTCGCAAGTTGGGGCGGCTGGGGCTGGGCCGGGTGCTGGCCGCCGGTGCCAGGATCCTGGTGGCGGCGCTGCTGGCCGGGGCCGTGGCCTGGCCCTTCACCGGCCTGGCGGTCTGGCGGGAGGGTGGCCTGGCCGGCAAGCTGCTGCACCTGGCCGCGGCGGCGGCGCTGGCGGGGGGGGTCTACTTGCTGGCCTGTCGCCTGCTGGGAGTGCAGGAAATGAAATTGCTCTTCGCCCGTCGCCGGGGTGTCGGAGACAACGAGTGACGGCAGGCGCCGTCAGCGTGCTTCGCGGATGTAACCGCTTCTGATCAGGTGCAGCAGGGCCTGGTAGGTTTCCAGGTCGGGCAGCAGGCTTTCGTCGAGGATGGCGTCCACCCGGCCGTGGTTGTGCACCGCCTGCAGGACGTCCAGTTGATCCGGTTCCAGGTCGCGCAGGGCCGGGCTCATGGGCTTGGCCAGGGCGTAGCGGGTACCGGGAGCCGGCAGATGATCCTTGATGCGACCCAGTTCGTCCATGGAGCGCATGGCATCCATGAGCAGCCCCTCGGTGCTCTCGTCCAGTTCCACCATGAACTTCTCTTCCGAGGGTCCGGTCAACTCGAAAAAGCCCTCCGTCCAGCCGACGATGCGGTTGAAGGCTTTTTGCGGGCCGATTTCGTGGCGATTGTCGATGCTGGCGTAGTAGACCTTGCCCTGGCGCAGGTACACCTTGCCTTCGTGATCGTTGGAGCGCACCACCAGAACGCCGCTTTTCTTGCTGGTGGAGAAAAGCTGCAGCAGGTCGGGTATCGGTACCTCGTCGATGCGCCCGGACATGGGGCTGGAGGCGCGACCCTTGCTGGCGGCCACCTGCTCCATCATGCTCTTGACCTCATCGTCGCTGTAGGACTTTCGGCCGGCGTCTTCTTCCAGTGCCACCAGCTTGAGAATGGAGGTACCGATGAGGATGCGATCGCCTTCCTTGAGCCTGGCCTTGCGAACCTTTTCGCCGTTGACGAAAGTGCCGTTGGTGGAGCCCAGGTCCTGGATGACGATCTTTCCCTCGGCGGTGGAGATCTTGGCGTGCTTGCGGGAGACCATGTCTTCCACCAGCACCATGTCCATGTCGGAGCTGCGGCCAACCACGATTTCCCGCCCGGGCTTGAGCGGGAACATGCCTCCCTGGTACTTGCCGGAAATGAATTTCAGGGCAAAACGCCTGCCGTCGCTATCGTTGAAATCGGACATGACCTCGACTCCGTACTGGGGTGGCGATTGGTCTCATTCTAGCATCCTGGCCCGCGTTGGCAAGAAAGCACGTCCGGCGGGCTTTCATTCCTTTTCGGGCCTGTCGATCAGCTTCATGTACATCTGGCAGCTGCGGTTCTCCGGATCCTGTCGCAGCACTTCCTGCCATTCCGCCAGCGCTTCGCTGGTCCGGCCCAGCGAGTACAGGGTCACACCCAGGTGAATGCGGGCGTTGATGAATCCGGGTTGATCCTGGATGATGCGCCGCAACTGTTCTATGGCCTGGTCGGCCTTGCCCTGGTCACGCAACGCCTGGGCCAGCTTGAGACGGATGTCCACGAAACCAGGGCCCAGTTGCAATGCCTTCATGAATTCCTGCTCGGCCTTGTCGTAGAGGCCGGCCGTCTGGTAGACCTCGCCGATCTCGGAATACATGTTGGCGATCTTGCCGCGCACGAAGGGATCCAACTCACCGGGAGGGACCCGGGCAGCCGACAGGGCCTGGTTGAAAACCTCCTTGGCGTCGTTGTAGCGACCCAGGTCGTTATAGGTCACCGCCAGGTTCAGGGCCGCCTCGGTGTAGCCGGGGTTGATGGCCAGCGCCCGCTCGAAGTGATGCTGGGCCTTGGAGAACAGCCCCCGGTCGTGGAAGATCACTCCCAGCATGTTGTGCACGTCGGCGAAGTTCTCTGCCTTCTCCAGTACCCGGGTGAGGTAGCTTTCCGCGCGCGAGTATTCCCTCTTGCGGTAGGCCTCGCGACCCAGTTTCAACAAATCCCTGGTCTGTTCGTCCAGCATGCCTTGGCCTCTCCTTGCCTGATTCGAAGTTCCCCGGGGAACCTCGAAAAGCTGTTTTCACCCGTCCTAGCCCAAGCCGCCGGCTATTCGCCAGCGCGAGGCCTGATAGAGAAGCTGTATCTTCTCCCGGCCCTTGATCTGCTTTTTCCGGTCTCCCACACCCAGGATCAACAGGTATGACTGAATGACCGTTGCCCGCTGGCGCCCGGCCTCGATGACCAGGTCGTTCACGACCAGTGCCCGCTGGGGACCGTGCTCCAGGTCCGACTCCAGCCGTTGCAGCAGCTGCTTCCGGCTGCCGCCCGGACCCTGGTAGTCTTCCGAGATGACGCGGCGCAGGCGGCCCAGGTCGCTTTCTTCCAGTCCCAGCCTTCTTTCCCGCAAGGTGTCCAGGATGCCCCGGGGAACTTCCAGCAGGCCGGAGGTTATCAACCAGTTGCCGGCAACCTCCTGCAGGGTGATGACCTGCGGCCCGGAAAAGCGGAAACGGCGCCCGGAGATCTGCAGGTGGCTCTCCAGCCGGTCTTCCTGCAGGCGCTCGTCCTGCCAGCGGACATCGAGTTGGCCGTAGACCGTGAACAACTGGCGCAGATCGTCCTCCAGCCGACCCCGTCCTCCCAGGGTGTCCAGGTAGCCGGGATCGGTGTCGAGCATGATGGCCCCGGCATCGCGCCGCTGGCAGGCGCTACGCAACTTGTCGAGCAGGCCCAGGGGACCGGAGCGCTGCTGTGCCGCGCAGGAGAATGAAACCACTGCCAGCAGTTCCAATAGTACCAGCCACTGGTGCTGCCGGCTGACCGGGATGCCCGGGAAACGGGCCGGTGACGGCGTACTACTCACTTCTTGTGCTCTCCCGACTTGCTGTTTTCCGGTTTCTGTCCTGGTTTCCCGTCCACTGGTTTCCCGCCCGCGGTTTTTTTGCCGGTTGACTGTTTGGCCTGGGCTTGGCGCTGAACCTGCCGTTGCACCTGCTGCAGAAGCTGCCGGGCATCGTCGGCGTACCGGCCTTGCGGAAAACGACTCAGCAACTGGGAGATGGCCTTGGTGGCCTCGCCGGGCTGCTCCAGTTCAACCAGTGCCTGGGCCTTGCGCATGAGGGCTTCCTCGTCGAAGCCTACGCCCGAGTACTTGCTCAGTATCTCGTCGGCGCGCCAGACCACCGCCTGGTAGCGCCGGCGGCTGCGGTAGAAGTCCAGCACGTACATGGAGCGCTGGGCCATGCGCTTGAGGCACTCGGCCAGCATGCGCCTGGCTTCCTTGGCCTTTTCGTGCTGGCCCCAGTTCCTGAGGTACTTGCGCAGCTTGTTGATGGTGATTACCGTCTCGGCCTGGTCCATCTCGTAGGCCGGTGGGATCAGGAACCAGTCCGAGGGAATCTTCTCGAAGTGACAGGCGGCGACCTGGAACATGGCGTAGGGCACCCGGGGGTGGCGCGGGTGCAGCTTGACGAAGTTCTCGTAGGCCTCGGCCGCTTCCAGGTACTTGTCCCGCTTGAAGTAGCAATCGGCCAGGTAGAGATCGGCCTCGATGGAGTACTTGGAATAGGGGAACTTGTTCTTCACGAACTTGAAAAACTCGATGGCCTCGAGGTAGTCCTCGTCGTCGAAGGCCTTCTTGCCCTTGATGAAGTTCTCCCGGGCACTGGTGCGGTAGGTGACCGGCTTGCGCCGTTCCGGGCCGCTCTGGCAGGATGCAATCCCCAGGGCCAGCACCAGCACCACTATCCATTTGACCTGTCGAATGGCCATCTCCTGTCTCCCAGGCTGCGCGGTTACCACCGGGCCAAGGGCACGTTAGCACGGCCTTTTCCTGCGCGTCAACGGC
>Ga0190359_1000854_pt1 | contig 20116 bp, 20 predicted proteins | sample 48721823_MG_FD_161269 | JGI IMG/M metagenome (GOLD analysis project Ga0190359, IMG submission 161269) | Hydrothermal vent microbial mat bacterial communities from Southern Trench, Guaymas Basin, Mexico - 4872-18-2-3_MG | ecosystem: Environmental > Aquatic > Marine > Hydrothermal vents >... | reverse complement strand
CAGGCGGTTGCCAGGCACATGATAGCCAGTAAGTCCGGTGGTGCCATAATAAATATTGCCTCCATATCTGCGCATCTACCCGAGGTCAACGGAGGGGCATATACTCCCAGCAAGGCTGCAGTGATTGGGTTGACTAGGCTCCAAGCCATCGAATGGGCCAAATATAATATTAGGGTTAATGCCATCAGTCCGGGCCCGGTGATGACCCCCTTACAACGAAAGGCATACCACAGCCAGGAACTGTTAGAGGCGCGTAATCGAGCGATACCAGTCAAAAGACACGGTAGGCCTGAAGAGATTGCGGCCGCAGCGGTATTCCTGGCCTCCGATGATGCCAGCTACATCACCGGGGAGGAGATTACTATAGACGGCGGTTCAAGGATTTCCATGTTTCAATTGGTTCACCAGCTTGCCAACAGGATGTAGCGTCTAGGTCTAGGGGAGGAGGAAAACCTCTTCGTTTTTCAAGTGAAGAAATGAAAAGAAGAAGGTATTAAATGCATTTGACCAATGGGGAAAAGGCCATCCTTAATGGCGAAAGGGGTGAAGCTGCCCGTCTGGCTCTATCCATATTGGTCGATCTGGGCGAGCTTTATGGGGCTGATACCCTTTTACCGGTGTCCCAGGTTCACATTGATGCCACACTATATATGGTTGACGCAGGCCTTGAGTTTGCCGAAAGGATGGCGAGTTTGGGTGCAAAGACCCGGGTACCTACCTCCCTCAACCCTAGCGCTATTGATCTAATTCGTTGGAAAGAGTTGAGGGTACCCCCTGAAGAGCTCATCAAACACCAACGCCTGGCAAATGCATATCTGGAAATGCAGGCCACCCCCACATGGACATGTGCCCCGTACCAACAAGGCATTATACCACGTTTTGGCGAACAAATCGCATGGGGCGAGTCAAACGCAATAGCATTTGCCAATTCTGTAATTGGGGCAAGGACCAATAGATATGCCGATCTTATGGATATCTGCGCCGCCATTATCGGCAAGGTGCCCAAATTCGGTCTTCATTTAAGACACAACAGAAGGGCGAGATTGTTGATCGAGCTGAGAGGTTTCACGGACTCTATGCTGGAAGATCATGCCCTGTATCCATTGCTGGGATATGTGGTAGGAGAAACCGCGTCTGATCAAATAGCTGCCGTATTGGGTATCCCGCCAACCGTGACATTTGATGATCTAAAGGGTTTCTTCGCGGGCGCGGCGTCTTCTGGGGCTGTAGCGTTGTGTCACCTAGTTGGGGTAACGCCTGAGGCCCAAGATCTGGACATGTGTTTTCAGGGAGTAAGGCCGGAGAGGACTCTGGAGATTACCCCTGGAATGGTTGCCAGGTGTGAGGAAGCGCTTTGTAGTGCAAGAGGGGAAAGTGTGGACTGGATAACGGTAGGCTGCCCTCATTATTCTCCTGCGGAATTTGCCAGACTGCTGGGACTCCTGCGGGGAAGGAAGGTTCATCAATCGGTCGCATTTTGGGCCTTTACAAGTAGAACGGTTTATGCCTGGATAAAGGCCAATGGCCTTCTGGATCTGTTAACCGATGCAGGAATAAGCGTGTTTACGGATGGTTGCCCTTTACAGTATCCTTGCAAATCATGGAATTTTTCAGCCGCCATGACCGATTCGGCCAAGTTTGCCAATTACTGCTATTCTCAGACAGCTCTGCCCGTAGCCTTTGGCAGCCTAGATGAATGCGTGGAAAGTGCTGTAAGCGGCAAGATTCAACGAAGAAAACCCCCATGGAAAAGAAACTAAAGGCCCATTGTGTCGTATCAGGGATTGGGAGGGGGCGGGTCATGGCCTCGGCTCACCCCATAAGTTTTTGGGGAGGGGTGGATCCTGGAACCGGCCGAATAATAGATCCCCATCATGACCTTTTTGGCCAGAATGTTAGTGGCAAGATCCTGGCCTTCCCTTTTGGAAAGGGTTCCAGTACAGGCTCTTTGATCATGTTGGAGCTAGCCAGGATAAATAAGGCCCCGGCAGCAATTGTGAATGTCAGGACTGAACCGATTCTGGCAACTGGCCCGATAGTGAGCAAGCATTTCTATGGAAAGCAGATACCAATCGTCACCATTGATGAGGCATCATTTGACCTAATGGAAACCGGTAAGCTTGCCCTGGTGAATGCCACAGAGGGATATATCATCCTGGAGGATTGAATCCCAGGGCAGGCTATGTGTTTATGGGCTTGTGGATCCTGTCATCCATCATTGCGCCCTCGTGGGCCTGAAGGGCCGTCTTGGCATAGAGCCCCAGGATACCACGCTGGGCCTTTGATGGTGGCGGAGACCAGGTTGAGAGCCTCTTTGAGATTTCTTCTGATGAGATACCCAAATCCAGTCTCCTTGAAGGTATGTCTATTATTATTGAATCACCTTCTTGCACTACTGCTATTGGGCCACCGACGGCTGCCTCCGGGGCCACATGCCCTATGGAGCAGCCCTCTGTGAATCCGGAAAACCTGCCATCAGTAACCACAAAAACGTCATCTGCCTTGCCCATGCCGACGAGGGCATCGGTGGTCATCATCATCTCTCTCATCCCGGGCGCCCCAACAGGGCCTTCGTAACGTATTATAATGACATCTCCAGGCCTTATCTGATCTGAGACAACCGCCTGGTACGCCTCTTCATCGGAATGAAATACCCGCGCCCGCCCGTCATGGCGCATTCTTGAGGAGGGGATAGTAGTAGTGCGGCATATGGCGCCATTGGGGGCTAGACTTCCGGAGAGAACGGCCAGGCCCCCTGACTCGAAGACGGGGTCGGTAACAGGTGCAATAACATCGTGGTTTGAGGAACTCAGACCAGCAACAATTTCCCCCACCCTTTTCCCTGATACGGTTATGGCATCCAGGTGAAGCATGGTCGAAAGTTCACCCATTAAGGCAGGAACACCCCCTGCATTGTGAAAATCCACCACCGTTGCATTTCCAGTGGGAATAACCCTGGAGATCACGGGGACCTTTCTGGAAAGAGTATCGAAATCCTTCAGGCCCAGCTCAATATTCAATTCCCTTGCCATGCTTATCAGGTGCAGCACTGCATTGGTAGATCCTGCTATGGCAAGTTCGACCATGACTCCATTCAATAAGCCCTCTCGTGTCAGCATCTTTGAAGGCGAAAGCCCTTCTTTGACCATCTCGACTATCCTTCTACCGGATTGCTTGGCAACACGTAATCTCTCGGCATAGACTGCGGGTACGGTTGCGGAACCAGGAAGTGAAAGGCCTATTGCCTCTGTTATTATCTGCATGGTATTAGCGGTCCCCATTAAGGAGCAAGCGCCAGGTCCAGGGCAGACCGAGTCCTCAAATGCCGCCAGTCTTCTGAGGGCATCCCCCTTATTTTGAGAGGCAAAAACTTCCTGGCCCAATTGCGACATGACAACCTCTCTGCCTTCGAATATGCCAGGGAGTTGGGGGCCTCCTGAAACAAATATGGTAGGGAGCCCGGTCCTTAGGGCGCCTATAATGACGCCAGGAATGATGCTGTCGCACGAGGCGAGCAAAACCAATCCGTCAAAGAGATGCTCGTTAGCGACTATTTCCACACTAGAGGCAATCACATCTCTTATGACAAGTTCGTAGCGGAAGTGCGGAGTCCCTATGGGTATTTCTCCACATGTGGAGATAGTCCTGAATTCAACAGGCGTGCCCCCAGCCTGCCATATCCCCGCCTTAACATGTTCGACCAAGGTGTCAAGGTGTACATGTCCCAACGCCGCCTCACTCCATGTATTGACCACACCTATTAATGGCGATGATAGATCAATATTGTCATACCCGCACCCCTTGTAAATGGCGCGGCGGTGAGCAGTATTGGGACCAGAAAAATATTTGTTCCTTTTTGATCTATAGGTCATCATGCCCTCCACATTGTCCTGAAAGGACCCCAAAGGGGATAGGCCTTGCAGGTATCCTGGAAGTAAACATTTCTCTTTTCTGCATATTTCCAGTAAGCTTCATGATCAATTCATTAATTACCTGTCCACAAAAACGGCCCTGGCAGTGTCCCATGCCAAGACGAGTTCTCCTTTTTATATCATTGATGTCCCTAGCACCTGCTGTCACTGCAGATCGTATCTGCCCGAATGTGACTTCCTCACATCGACAGACCACTGTGTCCTCGGTTATGAGATCAAGAAGGCCAGGCCGCGGTCTTGATAAGGCCTCCAGGGCGCGCGCGAATCGCCTATAGCGTTTCAATTTTCTCGAAGAAGCTGCAAAGGTGCTACCCAAATGATTCTTGTTATGAACACCGAGTTGGTAACAGGCCTCTGCCGCAGCGATTTTTCCTTCTTCAATGGCCGCTAGATAGCCTTTGATAGTAAGGCAATCACCAGCCACAAACACCCCTGGTCTTGTGGTTTCCATATTGCCGTTCAGTTTGGGTCTCCAGTAGCCAAGTTCTTCGTCAAAAACATGGGCACACCCGCAAAGCCTGGTTAGATCCAGAGACGGGATAAGGCCAAGACCATAGCCAACGCAATCCGCATTTATCTGCCTCTCGGAGCCTTTCACAGGCTTATGGCATTTATCCAGTTTTACTATGGTGACACTCTCAACCCCATCAGTTCCATCTATTCTTGAAACGGCATGGGAGAAATAGGTAGGTATCCTGTTGACCTTAATGTTGATCAGGTATCTCAATCCGGATTTCAATAAAGAGTAACTGGCAGATGTGAAAATGCCCGGGAGCCCCCCCACCATTTGCATGGGAGAGGCAATATTAATTATGCCCTCAATTGATCCGCCCGCCTTAAGCAAATGGTAGGCCAGGACTAGCTGCAGAGGGCCGGATCCCGCGATCAGGATTCTCTTGCCAGGCACAATACCCTTCTTGGCAAGCTTGTTCATACCACCCAGGGAAAATACCCCTGGAAGGGTCCAGCCTGAAAAGGGGAGGGATCGTTCTAAGGCACCTATGGAGATGATGATCTTCTTGGCCCTTATTTCCAGGGGTTTGGCGCCCGATATCTCTTTTCGGCAAAGGCCCAGTGTATATTCACCCTGGATGTTCCAGACCTCTGTTTCCGAGAAGATGAATATCCTGTCTTTGAAATGCCCCATTCCACGAAACAGTCGGTTTCTTATTTTCCTCTCTGATCCTTCAAGATAATTGACAGGGTACGCAAAGACCTTGCCGCCTGGCAGGGGGCTATCGTCTATTAAAGCCACCGATACACCCAGGGCAGCGGACTCTATGGCCGCCGAAATTCCAGCAGGGCCTGCCCCGATTACGGCCACATCGAATTCTTGCATCACTCCACCCTCATGAGGGATTCATCCTGAGTGAGCACCTTGCATCCTGGCGTTGCAGGTGTCATACATGTACGCACATTAGGAATACCATTTACTATCATCCTGCACTCGTAACAGATACCCATCCCACAATAGGGCCCCCGGGGGGAGCCATTCCTAGTCCTGCGAAACACCTTGAGGCCATTGGCTAGCATTGCCTCGGCAATTGTCTGCCCGGCGTGGGCGACAATGTTCTTGCCATTCACCTCAATCGTAAAGACCTCAGGATGCTCCTCTCTTTTATGGCAATGTTGATCAGCTTTCGCACACATCTTTTTTTCTTCCTTGAAAACGAGCTAAGCTCAAAGGGCTAATGTCTATGGCCAGGGATTGGTCGCAAATCATCTGTGCTATCAACTTTCCAGTGATGAGTGACAGCCCGATGCCATCCCCTTCATGACCTGCTGCCACGTAAAATCCAGGGATTTCTGTTCTTGATATGATAGGAAGGTGGTCGGGGGTATACGGCCTGAGCCCGGCATAGCTTCTGATGATATTTATGTCCTTGATGGCAGGGAAAAAACGGATAGCCCTCTGTGCAATTGCTCGCAATACCCTGATATCACATGAGGTATCCATTCCAACAAAACGTCGACTGCTTCCTATCAAAAAGTTTTGTGCCTCGGTTGGCTCAAAAACAAGGGCTACGCCAAATTCCTCCATTTCAGGGGATACATTTCGTACATAGGATCTGTTCCCGAATTTCGCCATCATATAACCAAATTCCATGACCTTTCTAGAGGCTACCGGGAAGGCACGCTCCGAGACAAGCATTTGTCCCTGCCTGGGCGTTATGGGGATGTTTAGGCCCACCATCTTACCGATGGTTGGGGCCCACACGCCTGCTGCATTGACAACGTTCTTGGTGATAATCTCGGCATCAGGTGTGATCACCTTATGGATGCTTGTTTTATTATCCGTCTCTATCTTAACCACAGGACTATATGTGCTAATCCTGGCTCCCCGTTTTTTTGCTTCATGAAGGAGCCCGTATGCCAAGCCCATCGGATAGAGGGAACCGTCGCATGTTGTTTCCATGCCACCTACAATGTCCTTGGCCAAAGCCGGTTCCATGTCAAGGGCTTCTTTCCGATCTAACATCCTAGCAGGAATTCCTTCAGCGGCTAACCGTCCACAAAACCTTGTTGCCGCCTCCATTTCCTCTTCATTTTCAATGATCAGCAGGCTGCCTTTTTGGGTCCAGCCTATATCGTAATCCAGTTGGCTCGCTACTTGAGGAAACAGGTCTAGGCTTAATTTCGCCAACTGGGAATCAAAACCGGGCTCTTTGTCGCAAACAACCACATCTCCCTCGCACCTGCCCGATGTTCCCGAAGCAATGGCCCCTCTTTCCACGAGGATGACCTCAACATGGTTGAGTGCAAGAAAGTATGTAACTGCAGATCCAATTACGCCACCGCCTATGACGACAGCTTCTACAGATTTCTTGGTGCCCATGGTATATCCTTAAGGGGGAATCATACTAAATGGGTTTGAAGGCACATAATGCGTTGGCGAGCAGACTCACCTAAACCAGACCAAAACCTGCCAACATATTGTTCAGGGCAGTCTTTTCTTGCTCATTGAGGGGGAGAAGCGGTTTCCTTGGATATCCTCCCGCAAGCCCAATCTGGTTCATGGCCGCTTTTACTTTTGAAATGAGCTGCCCTTCTTCCAGGTAACTCAGCAAGGGCAACATCTTAAAAAAGGCTTCCCTGGCCTTATCCAATTGGCCGCTGTCTAGCAGATTGAACAACTCAACGGATTCCCGAGGCATAAAATTGGCAATAGGGGCCACCCAGCCGCTGCATCCCAGTAACACACTTTCATAGATAAGGTCATCGCAGCCACACCAGACATCTATGTTATTCCCGCAGCCATGCATTATCTCGTGGATCCTTTTGACATCTCCTGTGCTTTCCTTGATGTATTGAATATTTTTGAATTCAGAGAGTTTTTCTACAGTGCTAGCCAGGAGGTCCACACCCGAATACCATGGGTTATTGTAAAGCATAATCGGTATATCAACACTTTCCGAGATGGCCTTGTAATGCTCGTAAAGGTCTTCCTGTGTGGGCATCCCATAAAATGGGGTGACAATTATTGCTGCATTTGCGCCAGCATCCTTCGCGTATCTGGTCATTTCGATGGCCTGGCGGGTGGAATTGGCAGCGGTTCCGGCAATCACCGGTACCCGCCCGTTTACTTGCTCCACGGTCAGGTCAATAACTCTTTTTTGCTCTTTAAGGGACAGGCTCGTGAATTCCCCCGTGCTTCCCAGGCAAATGACACCATGTACACCTTCTTGTATGTACCAATCTATATTGGCCCTAAATCCCTGTTCGTCTATGTCCCCTTCGGGGTTAAAGGGGGTGGCCATCACGGTAAATACGCCTCTTAATTTGCCCATCTTAATTAGCTCCTTTCAGGTTAAGAGAAAACCGTTTTTATGGGGATCCTCTGGGTCAATGACGAACTGGCTCATTGCGGTCACAAAGGCGCTTCCCGTTACCTCAGGGATAACTGCCTTGTATGGTCCCACCTTTGCTTCCTCCACGGCTCGAGCCACAAAGATACTCCCAATGATACTTTCGTGGACGAATTCTTGGTTCAATTCAAGCTCTCCCTTTGCGTAAAGGGTTGCAACCCTTGCAGAGGTCCCTGTGCCACAAGGAGAGCGGTCGATGCCACTGTCGGCAAAGAATACCGTATTCTTGAGATTTGCCCCAGGGTTGGTAGGTTCCCCGTAAAATTGTACGTGAGTGCATTCGTTTATGAATGGTTTTTCTGGGTGTTGGATATTTACCTGCTTATTAACCGCATCCCTAACTAGTTTTCCTTTTTGGATTATTTCACTGGCGTTTTCAGGGAGGATCTTGAGGCCGACGGCCTCCGCAGGGAGGATTGCGTAAACATTCCCTCCATATGCCACATCCATTTTGATCCGCCCAAATCCGGGAACAGTGACCTCAACGTCCTCGGCAAAAACAAAGGATGGAATATTTCTAAAGGTCACTGACTTGGCCTTACCGTTTTCCACGTGTACCTTCACCCGTGTAAGGCCAGCTGGTGTATCTAGACTTATGTATGTGAAGGGTTCTTCAACCTTTACAATACCGGCTTCGACCAAGGCCGTGCTGACGCCGATGGTATCATGTCCGCACATGGGTAAATAGCCCCCGGTTTCGATAAAGATAACCCCAATGTCTGCTTCAGGTGTTGTGGGTTCTGTCAGGATGACCCCGGACATCACACTGTGGCCCCTGGGCTCAAACATCAGGGATGTCCTTACCCAGTCCATATTTTCCTTTAGATAATGCATCTTTTCTACGATGGTCTTACCTGGGATATAGGGGAGACCACCAATTATGGTCCTGGTGGGTTCTCCGCCTGTGTGGGTATCAATTGTTGAGAATACTCTACTTATCTTCATTGGGACGTATCCTCCCTTGTCCTTGTACTATGATAGATCTGAGGGCCAGAAGCAGGCCCCAATGGCCGTCTAAATGCCCAGGGGCTCAAGGGCCTTCTTGAGTTCAGCCATTTCCGTTTCCGTAAGGGGCAAAACCGGCCTTCGACACGGGCCCACTTTTCTTCCCGATAGGTTGGTGGCTGCCTTGACAGCTGCATTGTAAACGTGGGTCCAGAAGAAGAGATTGGCAGGGAACATACGTTCCCAAAGCCTTTTGGCCTCATCAAGTTCCCCGGAGGTCACATGATTATAAAGTTCAACCGCCTCCCTTGGCATGGCATTGGGGGCACCCCATACACAGCCTGGGCATCCAGCAAGAAGGCTGAAAAAGGCAATAGGATCCCCACCGTTAAATACATGCCCTCCGGTGGTAAGCAACTCTTGGATGCGGATTATATCACCTGTGCTGTCCTTGATATATTTGATATTGTCTATTTCCATGAGGCGCTTGAAAAAAGGAGGCGTTATATCGATACCCGAATGAACGGGGATGTTGTAAACCATTATAGGGATATTAATGGCCTCGGAGATTTTTTCATAATGATAGTATACTCCCTCCATATCAGGGCCCTCAAAATAGGGGGGCAGAATAAGGAGACAGTCCGCCCCTTCTCCCTCTGCGTGCCTGGCATACTCGATGGCATCAGAGGTATTGATGGCAGATGTTTGGACCATAAAGGCCGCCCTGCCATTGATATGCTTGGAGGCGATCTCCGTGATTCTTCTCCTCTCATCTGGCCTTAAATACGCAAATTCACCTGTGCCACCGCATACCAGAATTATGTGAACCCCTGCCTCCAGCATGGAGTCTATGTGGTTTTTTAATGCGGTTTCATCCACCTTCTCACCATCTTCGGTGAAGGGCGTACACAGTGCCACGCAAATTCCTCTAAGCTCTTTCAATTTCTCTAACCTCCTAGGGAATGATCTTCTTCTATACAATACCGTCTATGAGGTTCCAAAGCCGTATGAGTAAGGGCTCTCGGGTTCGCCGAGGCAAAAACCCCTCTGAAATGGATCTTCGGGATCCACCACGAATCGATGGAAGGCTGTTATATATGCGCTACCCCTAATGCTTGGCACTACGGCCTGAAAACCACCCACCCTTGTTTCTGACAACAGCCTCCCACAAAACAGGCTGCCGATTATACTCTCGTGAACGAATTCTTCGCCCAATGCAAGTTGTCCTTTGGCATACAGGGTGGCCATTTTCGCACTTGTCCCTGTCCCGCACGGGCTCCTATCCATACCCGCAGGGGGCACGACAACGGCATTTTTCATGTGTGCCTTTGGATTGGTGGAGGACGTAGAAAATTCCACGTAATTCACGCAGTCTATCTCTTGTTGCTCTGGGTGGTGGACCTTGATTTGTTCATTAACAGCCCTCCAAATCCTTTGGCCTACTTCTATTACTCTTGAGGCCTGATCTTGACGTATGGCCAGTCCCAGGCGGTCTGCATCCAGTATTGCGTAAAAGTTACCCCCGTAAGCGATATCTACACTTATATCTCCAATTCCCTCTACATGTATGGTCACGTCCTCTTGATAAAGAAATGAAGGTACATTTTCTATGGTGACAGAAATGGCCTTCCCATTGGCTATTTGTACAGATGCCGTTACCAAACCCGCTGGTGTGTCCAGTAAGATCTCTGTTTCAGGCTCAGAAGGTTGTATTATACCTGTTTCAACAAGAACAGTGGATACGGCAATGGTTCCATGGCCGCACATTGTGGCATACCCGCTTGGTTCCATGAATATAACGCCGAAGTGGGCCCTTTGGTCGGAAGGTGGGGTAAGCAGCGCCGCATACATGTTGTTATGCCCCCTGGGTTCATGAACAAGGAGGGTGCGGAGATGGTCGAGGTTGTCCCGCACGTATTTCGATTTTTCCAGCATTGTTTTGCCTGGTATAAAGGGGATTCCTCCTGTGACTACCCTTTCAGGATTACCCTCCGCATGCACATCAATGGCTGTTATGAGCCTTTGAAACTTCATCTCTTAGTCCCTCAATTTAACCTCAGGAAATAGATGGGCAATCAGCCTCCCAAGAATGCCTCCCTTATTTTTTCATCGTCAAGTATAGTATTGGCAGGACCCTCGAAGTAGTTTTGTCCCATTACCAAGACATAGCCCCTATCCGAAATGCTCAGAGACCTATGTGCGTCCTGTTCAATTATAAGGATACCAATCCCTTCCTCATGTAGCCTTTTTATGTGCCTGAAAACCTCTTCAGTAACCTTAGGGGAAAGTCCGGCCGACGGCTCATCCAGCAAGAGCAGGGCAGGCTCTGTTATTAGTGCCATACTCATGGCGAGCATCTGTCTTTCCCCACCACTCAGTGATTTTGCGCGCTGCGTTTTTCTGTCAGCAAGAATGGGAAAGGCCTCAAAGGCCCTTTCCATCCCCCTTTTCACCTTTTCTTTATCCTTCGAATATCCACCCATTTCAAGGTTCTCCAGTATCGTCAGAGAAGGGAAGATATTTTCGAGCTGGGGGACATAGGCTATACCCTTTTCGACCTTCTTGTTTGGCGGCAGCCTGGTTACATCTTCTCCAGAGAAGATTATTTTTCCCTTTCGAGGTATGAGATACCCCATAATTGTTTTGAACAATGTGGATTTCCCCGCTCCGTTTGGGCCAATTATGGTCACTATTTCATCCTTGTCAACCGTAACTGACGCCCCATGTAAGATGTCGGTTTTGCCGTACCCCGATACTATCTCTATTGCTTCCAGTAAAGCCATATACCTAGAGCCTCCTCCGAGATGTAGCCTGATTAAACCCCTCCTAGATAGGCCTCCAGTACCTTGTCATTTTTTTGTATTTCCTCGGGCGTTCCCTCTGCAATTACTTGCCCATAGTTCAAGACAAACACCTTGTCGCAAATACTGCTTATGACCTTCATACTATGTTCAATGATTAGAACTGACTTATGCTCCTTCTTTTGGAGCTCTCGTATTACTTTGATGAGTTGCGTTGTTAATGTTGGATTGACCCCTGCCGTGGGTTCGTCCAACAGAATCATATCAGGGTTTCGCATAAATACCCTGCCCAAAGAAAGCAGCTTTTTTTGTCCACCAGAGAGGTCCCCCGCGTATTCATTCATCAATTCTGTCAATTTTAGAATTTCCAACAGGTCCATAGCCTTTTCAAGGTTCTTCCTTTCAACGCGAGCAATCCTCCTTCGTGCGAAAAGGGCGGAGATGGGGTTCTCGGCCACCTGGCCCTCGGCAGCCAGCAGCATATTCTCAAGGACAGTGAGTCTTTCAGGGGCCTTTGCAATCTGAAAGGTGCGGCATAGTCCCTTCTTGGCGATGGCATCAGGTGTCAGTCCATCTATCCTCTCGCCTTTAAAATATACTTCTCCCCCGTCCTTCTCATAAAAGCCAGAGACCACATTGAACAGAGTACTTTTCCCTGAACCATTGGGACCTATTAGGCCGACAACTGAATCAGCTTCCACTTCAATTGAGACCCCATCAAGGGCGCGAAGATTGCCGAATTTTTTTTGCAGATCCTTTACCTTTAACATGGGAACCTTGACTCCTAACGGATGTTTCTAGGGTCATAAACCTTTTTCTTCTCTTTGATGATTCCTTCAGGCCGGTAGGAAACAAAGATGATTATCAGAAAACCAATTATCACCATGCGTAGTGATGCCATTGAATCAGAACCCAGAGAGACATACTCACCAATGAATCGGGTTGAGACGTTAAATATCTGTATTAACGCTGCGCCCAGAATTGCCCCCGCATGATTTCCCCGACCCCCGACGATAATCATGGCCCACAGGAGGAAGGTTTCAATTGGCCAGAAGTTTTCAGGCGAAATGAATGTGACGTAATGGGCGAACAACGCACCAGCCAGACCGCCTACCATTCCACCCACCACCATTGCTTCCAGCTTTAGCTTTCGGGTATTCTTGCCAAGGCTCAGGCATAAATCCTCTTCTTCCCTAATTGCCTTGAGGTCTCTGCCAAATGGGGAATCGGTGATGAGCGCGAGGGCAAAGAAAACTATTATGACGCACAGTGTCACCAGAAAGAGGTAGAAGAGGGGATAGTTTTCCATTGAAAAAAGAAATCGGAGGGGCTGGGGGATGCTCATTACCCCAAAAGGTCCTCCGGTTAGCCATCCTTCGTTTAGAGCAACCAGCCGAAAGACCTCTGCTGCAGCAAGCGTTGCAATGGCCCAATAATCCGATTTTAGGGACTTGGTGGGTATGCTCATAACATATCCGAAAAATCCACTCACAATCATTGCCAAGAGAAAACAGAACAGAAGTGGTAGGCCCGTCTTGGTAGCCAACAGGGATGATGTGTAGGCACCTATACAGAAAAAGACAACTTGACCAAAATTAATTAAGCCTGCATACCCCACCTGCAAATTGAGGCTCATGGCCAGTAACGCATAAATGCCAACCATTATTAAAAAGTAGATCAAAAAGTTGACTATCGTCATGTTATTCCTTCCTCAACAATCCGGTTGGTTTGAAAAGTAGGACAAGTATCAAAATCAGAAAGCTCACAGCAGGTTTGTACCCTGTATTTATTTGGATGGACTCGAAATGGAACAATCCACCAAGATTTAATAGCCATTTAAGATCCAGGGCAAGGACAACGTTTTCCGCAAATGCCAGGATCAGGGCGCCCAAGACCGCTCCATAAGGATTGCCAATTCCACCCAATATTGCGGCACAAAACACAGGGATGAGGATGTTAAAACCCAGCCTGGGGTATAGGACGTGTTCCATGGCAATCATGGTGCCCCCTATGACACCATAGGCCGAGGCAATAAACCACATCCACCTTATCATCTTCTCCGAATCAATGGCGCATGCGCTTGCTAGCGCCCTATTATCAGATATTGCCCTCAAGGCTTTACCAAATGTCGTCTTGTGAAGAAGGATATGGAAAGCGACCATGGAGAGGAAGCCGACAGTAATGATTTCTAGTTGGAGCATGGTAATACGAGCGCCCAGTATTTCCAGGGGCTTCACCACTGCTATTGGATAGGTTTTTGTCTCACTTGACCATATAAGGCGAAGTATATTGCGTAGGGCTATTTCTACGCCCATCGAGACAATCATGAGAGAGACAGGCTGGACACCTATGGTCCTCAATCTCTTGTAGAGCACCTTGTCAATGCCTATACCGAACAAACCCGTTAAGCCTGCTGCTATCATTACGGAGACGATGAGGGGAAGCCCCAGTGCTTGGCTGAATGAGTAGGCCAAGAAGGCCCCCAGCAGGGCATAGTCAGTATGGGCAAAGTTGGCGAACTTCAAGATATCGAATACCATGGTGAGCCCTAGGGCAAGCAAACTTAATTCCGAAGCCCTTATGAGACTATTTATTATGATCTGAACGATTTCCATGATCCCTCAATCTGGTTTTATCTAAGTAGACCGCTGTAGCGGTAGCTGGACTGCCCATAACGTCCTGGTTTTTCTGTAAAACTTCCGCCAGCCGTATGAACGGCTGGCGGGAATCTCTTAATGAAATTTTATCCTACCAGATACCCTATTTCTTGTAAGGAACAATCTTACCATTTCTGATTATTACCTTTGCATACTTTCCGTAGCCCTGCATGCCGTCTTTGTCAAAACGCTTGTCACCACCAGTAGATTGGCCTCTGTACCAGTCATCAATCTTCCACAGAGCATCTCTTACCTTTGTGGGATCAACGGAGTTTGCAAAATTTGCGGCCATAGCTATCATGACCAGTGCATCATAGTTCATGGCAGCATAAGCGGTTATGGGTTCGCGCCCCATTTTCTTCTTAAACTTTTCCATAAACAAGGCACCGGGGGGCAATGGATTAAGGCCTTTAATGCCTTCCAAGACGTTTGGTATTTTCTTGATGGCACTAGCGAAACTGGATGTCATTTCGGGTACATACCAGGGCACCTTATTCACGTCCAACATACCCATCTCATAGGCCTGTTTTGCTGTGACCAATCCTTCCTTGGCGTAGAATGTAGCAATAATGGCTTCGGGTTTTTTTGAAAAAAGCCTCTGGAGCTCGGCCTTGTAATCTACTTTATTCAGTTCATAGACAACCTTGCTTACCACCTGGGCTCCATTTTTTTGCAGGTTTTTGAGCGTTTCATCCATCAGTGCCTTGCCGAAGGCATTGTTCATAAACATGGTCGCAAACCTGGTTTTGCCAGAGTCCTGCACAGCAAAGTCGGCTATCACTTTGCCCTTGTAATTGTCCAGCACATTGGTCAGGAAGATATAGGAACCCACATGGCGAAAAAGCGGTGAGGTGGGCGGCTGGAATACGGCCAGTATCTTGTGCTCCTGGCAGTATTTTGCAATTGGCAAAGCCACGCCACTTGAAAAGCCCCCAGAGATGATCTTGACCTTATCTACCTCTATCAGCTTTCGTGCCGCATCCATTCCCGCTGCCGGGCGGGTCTCAGTATCCTCGACAATTAGCTTTACAGGCCTCCCCAGAATGCCACCGGCGTCATTGATCTCCTCCTGGGCCAGCTTAAATCCTGTCAGCAAGTCTTCTGACATGACTGCCTGTGTCCCCGTTATGGGGCAAAGTATGCCTATCTTAACAGGCTCTTTGGCCTCTGTGGGATTAAGGCCAATAACAAGACTTAGGACGAAGGCAATTGCGATTATGAAGGCAATTTTTCTCATTCTTAGACCCTCCTTTGTTGGATGAAAAAATCATTATTTCTTCCCAAAAATGGCCACCAACCTCCTTTGTTGATCTTCCTCAACCACCTCCTTTCTCGATTGGCTCTCTCGGTTCAGACTAACCTCAAAGCCATGTTAGGCCCCAGTAGTAACTACCCTCCCCCCAGAGCATGGGGAATGAAAAAAACGGTGTCGCTCTGGGACAGGGTATGGTCCAAATGTACCTTTTTCCCGTTCACAAAAACAAGTCTTAAATACTTAGTAGGCAGACCTAATCTCAGTTTACGATAATGTCATAGCCCGCATCCTTTAGGGAAGGCCCCCAATCAGCACCGGCAGCCGTATCGCCGAAGGTACCTGTTAGGGGTGAAATCCCCACAATACTGAACTTGGCACCACCTGGTATGGGCGGCCCTTGAAAGGGTCCAGTTGCGAAAATGGCGATATTATCAGGGCCATAAGGGTCAATTTTTCCGGGCACCTCATCCAACAATATCTTTGAGGCAAGCCCGGATCCCCCGACAAATCGTCTTAGATCGTCCTCTTCGATAGGTTCGATCGAGATTTTTCTCTCTGTCAAGTCCACTCGTAGCTGTCTTTGCCAGTAACCGTTTTCCATGAGATTTCACCCCTACCTCAAATGTTTTTCCCCGATTTAAAGGCGCTTTCCGATATGACGGTCTTGAGCTGTTCTGTCACCAGTTCCAGATGATCCTTTATGCTCTCCGAAGCCCTCTGGCCGTCTCCTTTGGAAATGGATGTTATGACTTGATCGGCCGTAGAGATTACTCGGTTACGCGCCGAGGGAAGGGTGGCCCAAAACTTGTCAGCAAAGGCCTCCATCTTTTGGATCAGCAATTTCATAATCTCATGAATGACACCGTTTCCTGAGGCCTCTGCAAGCAGCAGGTGAAATTCCAGATCAGCGCGGTTTATGGCCTCTAGGCTTGCATTGGGTTCCTTCATTCTTGTCACGGCCCTTTTCATCTTTTCTATTTGAGCCGGATCTGCCCTTTCCGCTGCAAGTTGTGCACTCTTAGATTCCAGACAATCGCGGGCCTCCATGATGTCAAAGATTGGGTCTGAGTCTAAAACTTCCTTTAGACTTTCATCCGATAGGGCTGCTGGCATGCTAGTTTTTCTGACAAAGGTCCCTTTTCCAGGTAGTATTTCCAGGTACCCCAATACGCTCAAACCTCGTACTGCCTCGCGGACGGATGAGCGGCCCACTCCAAATATTTGCTGGAGTTCTTGGACGGACGGCAATCTATCCCCAACTTCTAGCTTCCCATCTTTGATCATATCGAGGATCTTTTCAATCACGAGCTCAGAAGTAGTATTACGCCTGATGATATTCGGTTTCATTACCAGACTCCGGTTTAAGCTGTAATTCTTGGGGCTTAATTGCCATATACAAAGACATCATACCTGCTGACGGTCATATCAGTATACTGGTGAGGGTACCATGTCAAGAGAAAATGCGCATGGCTTTTGATGACAAAGATGGAGAACCGGATTTCTGCAAGCGGGTAAGTCAAAGAGGGGCTACCTATTAAAGGGCCAGTCAAGTGAAAAAACACCCCTGCTCGCGATTTCGTTTAACAGGGGTGTTTGGTCTTTTGGAAAAGGATATTACTTAGTTTGTTATTCGTATGGCACCAGCTTTCCGCCCTTATAGACCATCCTTTGATAGTAATCCGTTACCTGCATGCCGTCCTTATCAAAGGTCTTGTCTCCGGTAACACCCCTGTAGATCTTGCTTACTTCGTAAAGGGCCTGGGCTATGGCGTCGGTGTTGGCACATCCCGACATGTTGAGGGCCAGCGCAGCTACCCAGGTGGCGTCATAGGCATAGGCTCCGAAAGCAGTCTGTTTAGCGTTCTTGCCGAATTTCTTTGCATACGCTGCACGGTAGGCCTTATACCTCGAGCCACCAGCAGGCCCTATCACCAAGCCCCTAATACCCTCGGCCGTCTCTGGAATGACTTCGTTACTCCACATTGTCATGTAGTCCGCATACCATGCTATACGAGGCTTCAGGCCCATTTCATATGCCTGTTTCAGGATTAGTTTGCTCTCTGTACCATATGCTGTAAAGAACACCACATCAGGATTGCCTGAGAACACCCTTTGCAACTCGGCCCGGTAGTCGGACTTCTTTTCATCGTATCTGACATCAACCAGCCATTTCTTGCCAGCCTTTTCAACGGTCTTCTTGGTCCAGATTTCAATGCCTATTCCAAAAGGATTGTTTACTGTAATGGATGCAAAAGTCTTGGCACCACTCTCCAAGGCAAACTCTGCCAGCTTGGAGCCCATAACTTCGTCAAGGCCCATGACATTGAAGAAGTAAGGGCCAATCTCTCTCAGTTTAGGGGAGGTAGAAGCCTCTGAGATCTGGATGACCTTCTTGGAGTTAGTCCACTGCCCAGTGGGGAGGCTTACACCACTCGAGTAGGCGCCAAGAATAAGGGGCACCTTGTTTATCTCTACCAACTTGTGAACAGCGGCCATGCCGCCCTTGGCACTTGATTCTGTATCTTCCCACAAGATCTTCAGGGGTTTTCCACATATGCCTCCCGCGTTATTAACCTCTTCTAGGGCCAATTGTTCACCCCTTTTCATGTCTTGGCCCTGAATAGCACTTGACCCTGTCAAGGGGCAGATGGACCCGATAACAACTTCATCCGCTGCGGTTGACAATGCGGGCGTGCCCACAACCATCAAGGCCCCAAGAAACATAATGGCTGCAACTGCGCATATAACTCTTTTCATTTCTAGCCTCCTTTCGCTCAAGATGTTCTCTGATGAAGAAACAAATCCACTGAATCCTGTACCCTTTCCGGTTGGCCGCCGTTGAGGTGGTGGCGCATGGAAAGAATGCTGCATCACCTCCTTTCCGCCAAATTATTATCCACCCAAATAGGCTTCTTTGATTTTGGGATTGGACAATATACTTTGTGCTTCGTCCTCAAACTCGTTTTTTCCCATTACCAGCACGTAGCACCTGTCAGATATACTCAGAGACTGGTAGGCGTCTTGCTCTATGATGATTATAGATTTTTCAAGTCTGCCGTGCATATCAGCAATGGTCATAAAGACTTCCTCAGAGGCCTTTGGAGAAAGACCTGCTGAAGGTTCATCCAATAACAGAAGCTCTGGATCGGTCATGAGTGCTCGAGCCATTCCCAGCATCTGCCTTTGTCCCCCACTCAATGTGCCTGCCTTTGCGCTTAATTTTTGCTTCAGGATTGGGAATAGTTCAAAAACCCTGCCCATTCTTTCTTTGATGGTGTCTTTTCCCTGGGTGAAGCCCCCCATTTGCAAATTTTCAAGTACACTCAAGGAAGGAAACACATTCCCAAGCTGGGGTACATAGCCGAAACCTTTCTTTACCTTTTGGTAAGGCTTGAGATGGGTGATATCCTCACCTTTCCATATTACTTTGCCGTCAAAGATGTTGATATACCCCATCAGGGCCTTAAGCAGGGTGGATTTTCCGGCCCCGTTTGGTCCGATAATCGTCACGGCCTCCTTATGTTCCAAGTGTATTGAAACACCATGGAGTATCTCAGATTTGTGGTAACCCGCTACTATATTCTTAGCTTCCAGTATCTTCATGGAACAACTGTTTCTTTGAGCTGCCTGAGAGATATGCCTCAAGCACCTTTTCGTTGTTTTGGATCTCTTTAGGAGTACCCTCAGCTATTTTTATACCGGAGTCAAGCACTATCACCTTGTCGCATATTCGGCTGATTACCCTCATGTTGTGTTCTACCAGTAAAATGGTTTTTCCTCTCTCATCTCTAAGCCTCTGTATGGCTTCGACAAGATCATTGATGAGCGTTGGGTTAACCCCTGCAGTTGGCTCGTCCAACAATATCAAATCTGGGTCAAACAGAAGAATTCTGGCCAACGAAAGGAGCTTCCTTTGTCCTCCTGACAGATTGCCGGCATACTCGTTGCGCAAGTGGTTCAATTGAACGAGGTTGAGCACCTCATCGATTTTTTTCAGGAATTCCCCTGTTTCCTGTTTTATCTTTGTGCCTTTGAAGAAGACATTGAAGATTTTCTCCCCCGTCTGATCCTTCGGGGCAAGGAGCAAGTTTTCCACTACGGTCATCTTTTCAGGGGCTTCTGCTATCTGGAATGTTCTTCCTATTCCACCTCTTGCTATTTCAAATGGCTTGAGATTTCCTATCTTCTGCCCCTCAAAGTAAACTTCTCCACCGTCCTTGCTGTAAAAGCCAGATATAACGTTAAAACAGGTGCTTTTGCCAGAGCCGTTGGGGCCGATTAATCCGGTGATGCTTTGTTTTTCAACAGTGAAGCTCACACCGGCCAGGGCCTGAATACCGCCAAAGCTTTTATATAGATCCACAACCTTTAACATAATCTGCCTGCGTCCTGTTCCCTTTTCCTGCCTGCAGCAGGCAGGACTACCCGCATTACCTGGTGCAACCGGTCCTTTCGCAATCGACATTCGTTATTCGATATTCATTGTTTATCGTCCCTAATCCCTGAATCCCTAAATTCGCAATCCCTCAATTCTTCAATCTTTTCCCAGTATTCCATTATTCCATTATCCCATTTAGTACACGGGTTTCTTTTCCTTTATTATACCTTCCTTCATAAATAACATCACCAGTACGATTAGTATCCCGATAGCCACCATCCG
>Ga0190359_1000853_pt1 | contig 20141 bp, 16 predicted proteins | sample 48721823_MG_FD_161269 | JGI IMG/M metagenome (GOLD analysis project Ga0190359, IMG submission 161269) | Hydrothermal vent microbial mat bacterial communities from Southern Trench, Guaymas Basin, Mexico - 4872-18-2-3_MG | ecosystem: Environmental > Aquatic > Marine > Hydrothermal vents >... | reverse complement strand
TTCTCCTTGTTTCTTGCAAACCTTGAAATTATGCCGCCCAAGAGGATGGGAATGGATAGAGAGAATGGAAGGTATATACCCACAGCAACGGGCATTATGTGTAATCTAAAGCCTGAGTGTTTTTTCTTGAGCAGAAGGTCTATCAAAATGATAAAGATGCCAAGGATGATACCAGCAGTTATCATATCCCATTCAAGCCCCATTCCCTTTGAGAATATTCCCCTTGTTAATGAGGCAAAGAGGGATGCCTGAGGAGCCTGGAGTGCACCGGGTTTCCCTGTCCCAATACCATATGCATGGTTCAAAAGTTTCAATACAAAGGGGATAACAAGTGCACCTGAAAGAACACCAAGTATCTGGACTATCTGCTGCCTCCTGGGGCTTGCTCCAACAAGGTATCCAGTCTTCAAGTCCTGGGATACATCACCTGCGGTACAGGTTGCACAGCTTACAACACCTGCAACCAGAAGGGTTGCAATCATTGCTTCAATCCCTCTTATTCCAGACAGGCCAATGATTAATGCTGCAAAAAGAAGGGATGAAATCACCATCCCTGAAACCGGATTATTGGAACTTCCAACGAGCCCAACAATATAGGAAGAAACGGCAACAAAAAAGAAGGATGCAATCACCATGGAAAGTGTGGCAAGAAGGGTTATTCCAGGATGTTTCAATATCACCAGATAAACGAAGAAAACACCTATTACTGTTAGTACGAGGATTGGTAAAAGGTGTTTTCTCTCAAGGTCTTCTGTATGCTCCTCAAATGTCCTGAAAATCCCCTGTAATCCCCTCTTTATTCCCTCCCTTATGTTGATTATAGACCATATTCCACCCACTATCATTGCACCAACACCAATAAATCTTACTTTCCCGGACCATAGGGTCCAGGCAATATCAAGGGGATGCCCTGTTGCAGGGTGTAGTGCAGAATAAATAGGTATTCCTATCACCCATCCAATAAATCCTCCGATAAAAACAAGTACAGACACATTGAATCCAACAAGGTATCCGATACCAAGCAATGCAACAGACAGGTCAGAACCCACATAAAATACAGATTTTCCAATCCTAATAGCACCCTCAATTGTTCCTTTGATGAGTCCCAGTGCAGAGGAGAGGAATTTATACACAAAACCCCCAAGGAGTGAGAGGAATATGAGTTTTGCACCAGTTCCACCTCTATCCCCTGCCTCAAGCACCTGTGCACATGCCACACCCTCTGGATACTTCAACTCCTTCTTCTCAACAATGAGCACTCTTCTCATGGGTATCATGAATATTACACCAAGTATTCCACCGAGTGTTCCTATGATAAAGGTGGTGAAATAGTTGAATTCCTTCCATGCACCTATAATGATGAGGGCAGGTATTGTGAATATGATTCCAGCGGCAAGTGATTCTCCAGCAGATGCAGCGGTCTGAACAATATTGTTTTCAAGGATTGTTCCTTTTCTCATCAATCCCCTCAATATTGCCATTGAAATCACAGCAGCGGGTATGCTTGCAGAGACTGTCATGCCAGCATATAGCCCCAGATAGGTATTTGCCATTGCCATCACCATTGAAAGGATTACACCAAGGATAACCGCCCTGATGGTAAGTTCCCTCAATTTATCCCTCCTTTTTTATTAAGAAAAGGCCAGTCTCAGAATGCATCCTTCTTATCAATCCAAAATCTTCAGGATGGATAAAAATCTCACATGTAACAGAAACCATTGCATTAAACAGATGTCCTCCATAAACCTTCATATCCTCATCTCCGATTATGCAGTGAAGGTGAACAACATACTCTCCATTTCCCTTTTTTGAAATGTTACCAGTGAGTGAGAGAAGTTCATGGCTCCCTGAGAATTTCTTTTTTATGTATTCTCTTTTTTCCGTATTGAAGGCACCTAATAAAACGTCTTCAATGGCACCAATACCTGAAACAAAACCAGAATCAATACCAATTTTTTTGCAGGCATCTGTGATGGATTCCATGAGCATCTCGCCCTTCTTCAGGACAACAAAAATTCCTTTTCCAGACCTGTATATCTCCATTGTTCCTCCTTTTTGGGATTGTATCAGTTAACTAATAATTTTCAAGTGAATGCAAAACATGTATAATTTTTGCTCTGAAAATTGTCATAATGTCAGGGTCCGGGGAGATTTGTTGACTTTTTGTTTAATGGGTTTAAAATGAAACATGCTTGGTTTGTTGATTCTTTATCTTTTGTTTCTTGGAATACTTGTATTTCTGCTATTTACCTGGCTCACATTCAGGATTGTTGAGGGTGCATTCATAAGGTCAATGGACAATCCCAATTATGGATTCTATGTCCTTTCTGGAGTAATTGCCTTTTTCTCCATTATAACGATTCTCCTTGGGGGTAAGAGTGGAATACCCGTACTTTTTATCATTGTTGTTACATATGTAATCTTCCTGATTATAAAGAAGAATGAGATTCAACAGGAGAAGAACAGGGTAAAGAGGATGATTGAGAACCTTGAAAACCGACTGAACCTTGAACCAAATGATTTCGGAACCCTGATGGCACTTGGGAAACTGTATGAAAAAGAAGAGGATTACAGGAGGGCACTTTTTTACTATGAAAAGGCTGAAAAATTGGTTGCCATGGCAGAGGAGAGCCTTGCAAAGAGGAAGGCAAAGGAGATGCGGTATTTTATTAAAACAGAGGAAGAGGAAAAGCCTGTTATCTGTCCAGGATGTGGGAAAAGGAACGCGGAGAATGCGGTTTTTTGCAGAAAATGCGGTAAGGTTCTCAGAACCCCTGTCCAGGTATGGAGGGAGATGAACAAATATGCAAAGATACTGATTATGATACTTGGATTCCAGTACATACTCTTTGCCATATTCTTCTCCTGGAAGGCAAATCTCCTTTTGTGGATATTCACACTTATTGACCTTGCCCTTTTCTATTCCACATTCAGGGAGGCATAAGTTCTATAATTCTCAATGTAAAAACAGAATATGATTCATAGATGTTTTCCTCTTATTTGTTGACAAGCATACCAAAGAGATTAAAATTAAACAAATGAGGTTTATTGATGTTTTTGATAATACGAAAAAGATAAAGAAATTGAGCAGGGGATGGGGACTTTCCTTCTTTTTCCCTGATTATCACCTTTTGTTTGATACAGGTGAGAGCCCCATCTACCTTGAGCAGAACCTGCATGAACTTGGTATCTCAAAGGATGAAATTGCCTATATCTTCCTTTCCCATGAACACTGGGACCATACAGGTGGTATGGATATTTTCAGGGACGAAAAAAGGACAGTTTTCCTGCATTCCCATTTCACTGAGGATTCTGTTGAGATGTACAGGGCAATGGGACTGAATGTGGAAGTGATTGAAAAACCCTTTGAGATTCTACCAGAGGTATATTCAACAGGCCCACTTGGGAATGTGATTAAAGAGCATTCACTCATTATTGAAACAAAAGAGGGGCTCTGTGTATTCACAGGTTGCTCCCATCCGGGTCTTGAGGATATCCTTGATAGCACAAGAAAGTTTGGAACCCGAATCAGACTTGTTGCAGGTGGATTTCACCTGCTTGATATGAATAAAGAACAGATAGAGGATGTTATTGATCTCTTCAAAAAATACAGGGTTGAGAAGGTTGCTCCAACACATTGTACAGGTGAACTGGCAATAGAGATGTTCCATGATGAATTCGGGGAAGATTTTATTGAACTTGGAGCAGGATTGGAGGTGAGGATATGAAGATACAGATGTTGAAGTCAAAGATACACATGGCGAGGGTTACAGACAGGGCAAAGGAGTATGATGGCTCCATTACCATAGATAGACACCTTGCTGAACTTGCAGACCTCCGGGAGTTTGAAAAGGTGCTTGTTGCTGATGTTGATACAGGAAACAGGTTTGAGACCTATGTGATATACGGAGGAGAGGGGGAGATCTGTGTGAATGGTGCAGCAGCAGAACTTGTGAGGGTGGGGGATAGGGTGATTATTATGTCCTTTGGCCTTGTTGAACCAGAGGAAGTGATTACACCTGTGGTTGTCAGGGTTGATGAGAAGAACAGGCCTCTATGAGTCTTCCCATCTGGATAAAAGAGGAAATTGAGAATAGAAGGGGTATATCGCCCCTTGTCCATCTTTTGAGAAAGAATAGACTTCATACGGTATGTGAAGAGGCAAGGTGTCCCAATATAGGAAAATGCTTCAAATCAGGTACTGCGACATTCCTTATTTTGGGTAATATATGCACGAGAAACTGCAGATTCTGTGCAATAAATTCTGGTGTTCCACTTCCACCTGACCCTGATGAACCTGAAAGGGTAGCAATAACAGCAGAAGCACTTGGTCTTGAGTATGTTGTTATTACCTCTGTTACAAGGGATGACCTTCCTGATGGAGGGGCATCAGTATTCATGGAGACAATTCTTAAGGTAAGGGAGAGAATACCAGATGCGGGGGTTGAGGTTCTTATCCCTGATTTTATGGGAGATATGAATGCCCTTGATAAAGTGCTCGATGCAAAGCCAGATGTGTTGAATCACAATGTTGAGACCGTTCCCTCCCTTTACAGAAGTATAAGACCACTTGCTGATTATGAAAGGTCATTAAGGGTGCTTGAATATGCAAAGAAAAGGGGATTTATAACAAAATCTGGTATCATGGTAGGTCTTGGGGAGAGTGAAAGGGAGGTTGAAGATGTGATGAAGGACCTTGTATCCACAGGATGTGATATTCTCACGATTGGTCAGTATCTCAGACCTTCACTTAAACATACACCTGTGGTTGAATACATACCACCAGAGAAGTTTGCAAAGTACAGAGAGATGGGTCTTTCATTGGGTATAAGGTATGTAGTTTCAGGCCCTCTTGTCAGATCCTCCTATATGGCAAAGGAGGCATTTAAGGAGGTGAAGCATGGAGGATAGAGGCATAGTAAAAAAAATACAGGATGGTATTGCTGTTGTTCAGATTACCAGTCCTGAAGAATGCTCTTCGTGTGTAATGAGGAAATTGTGTAATCCTTCTGGTGGAGCAAAGGAGATTCAGGCGCAGAATAGGGCAGGTGCAAAAACAGGTGATGAGGTTGTTGTATTTATTCCAGAGGGAATTGGGTGGCTCTCTGTTTTTATAAATTTTACAATCCCTGTAATACTTCTCATTGCTGGTATAATCATCGGCAAAATTTTGTTCAGGAAGGACATTTACTCCTTTTTAACAGGGATTGGTGTGATTGTCCTGTATGCACTTGTGCTTATACCTGTTGATAGGAAGATAAGGGATAAGAGATTTGTTCCATATATAAAGGAGATAATCAATCCCTCAACCGATTAGAGTTTCTATAATCTCTGACATACGATGGGCAGAGGAATCCCAGGTGAATCTTTCTGCCCACCTCCTTGCATTCCTCCCCATTGTTTTAGCAGTATCAGGTTTTTTCAGTACATGTTCTATGTATTCTGCAAGTTTTTCAGAATTCCCCCATGGATAGATAAACCCTGTTTCTCCATGAATAACTGTCTCCCTTAATCCTGGTGAGTCAGGAACAATAGATAGTGTGCCTGATGCCTGTGATTCCATGCTTGTTAGCCCCCAGCCTTCCTTTGGAGATGTATTGATACTACACCATGCCCTTGCAAGGAGCTCTGCCTTTTCTGTTTCGCTCACATAACCCCTGAAATTCACAATATCTTCAATCCTGTATCTTGAAACAAGGGTTTTAAGCTGGTCTAATGCATCACCTGTCCCCACTATCTCAAGCCTCACCTTTGTGTTTTTGGATTTTAGAATTCTCATTGCATCTATGAGTACATCAAGCCTCTTGTACTTCTTTATTCTTCCAACCGATACGATTAAAGGGGATTCACTTTTTTTCACGGGCCTGTATTTTTCAAGGTCAACACCATTATAGACAACATAGATGTTTTTTTCAGGTATCCCCATCCCTATCAGTTCCTCTGCCGTACTCTTTGAGACACATACCATTGGTATGTCCCTGTAAAATTTTGGTATAAGCCTTTCAGTGAAATATACATAGGTTCCAGATAAAAGGTCTGTTTCCTGATAAATAACCCTGCCAAAAAGATGATGGACTATTCCCAATCTCTTTGTAGGGATATAGAACCTTCCAAAGAAGGGTATCTTGTTCAGGTCCTCAATCACCAGGTCAAAATTATACCGTCTGTTTAACTCTTTGAATGAAGATGGCACAATGAAGTTGAATGTATTCCTAAGACCTCGCCTGTGGATATGTATTCCATCAATTGTTTCCTCTGGCTCTGCACCTTCAAAACTATCACACAGGAGGTGTATCTCGTATCTATCAGAAAGCCTTGAAAAGATTTCAAATAAATGAACCTCTGCTCCACCTGAAAGTGGGTTCATTATATCCTGCCAGTTTATGATGAGTATCCTATAACTCTTCTTCATCTTCTATTTTTCCATCCTTGATATGGATAATCCTTTCAGCGTATTCTGCAATGTATCTTTCATGGGTCACCATAACAATTGTCTTTCCTTCTTTATGTAAACCCTTAAAAATCTCCATAATCTCTGCACCCATCTTTGTGTCAAGGTTTCCAGTGGGCTCGTCTGCAAATATTATATCAGGGTCATTGGCAAGTGCCCTTGCAATTGCCACCCTCTGCCTTTCTCCACCAGAGAGTTCAGATGGTAGATGGTGTATTCTGTGGGATAGACCTACCTTTTCAAGGAGTTTCAACGCCTTCTCCTTTCTCTCTCTATAAGGAACCCTGTTGTAAATCATAGGGAGTGCAACATTGTATTCTGTTGATACCCTGGGAAGGAGATAGAAATTCTGGAACACAAAACCAATCTTCTTTTTCCTTATCTCTGCAAGGTTATCCTCGTCAAGGTTATGAACCTCCATTCCATCCAGAATGTATGTTCCATCTGTTGGTGTATCAAGGCAACCCATGATGTGCATGAGTGTGGATTTCCCGGAACCTGAGGGTCCCATAATTGCAATGAAGTCTCCCCTTTTTACAACAAGGTCAACTCCCCTCAGTGCATGAACATCCACCTGACCAAGGTGATACACCTTTTTAATCCCCTTGAGTTTGATTAAATCCTTGCTCTTTCTTTTATTCATATCTCAATGCCTCCACAGGGTTCAGTTCTGCTGCCTTTTTTGCCGGATAAAAGCCAAAAAAGACACCAACAAGGCTTGAGAAAAGAAAACCGAGAAGCACGATCCATATGGGCATGGCAAAGGGTAGGTTGGCAAAGATGGATGCAAGTTTTGCAAGTAGAAAACCAAGGAGTATCCCAATTATACCACCACCAAGTGAAACAATCACTGCCTCTATGAGGAATTGTACAAGTATATCCCTCTTTTTTGCACCAATTGCCTTTCTAATTCCTATCTCTCTTGTCCTTTCAGTAACAGAAACAAGCATTATGTTCATTATCCCTATTCCACCAACTATCAGTGCAACAGAGGCAACAACAATCATCACAAGGAATATGCTCCTTGTGAGTTCATTCCACTGCTTGATAAGCGCATCAGATGTATTTATTGAGAAGTCGTCTGGCTTCCCTTGTGGCACCTTCCTCACATTCCTCAATATCCACCTTATCTCTTCAATGGCTTCATCCTTATTTTCTGCAAGTGCAACAATGGTTATACTTCTCCTTGAGCCAAATATCTTCTGGTAGGTTGTGTAGGGAATTACTGCAACATTGTCCATGCTCTGACCGAATATGTTCCCCTTCTTTTCAAGGATGCCAATCACCAAAAACTTATTCCCTGCTATCTTCAGATACTGACCAACAGGATTTTCCTCAGGGAATAGATTCTCTGCAACATCTGTTCCTATCACACATACATTTTTCCTGTACCTGACATCATCCTCACTCAAAAATCGTCCAGTCTCCACATACTGTTGATTTATCTTTGGCAGGATGTGGGTTGTTCCTGTTATCTCAACACCCTCAACCTTTTTGTTCCCCCTTTTCAATGATACCCTTGAATGCATCTCTGGAGCAATGTATTTTACGGTTGTTGAATACTTCTTTAATGCATTGTATTCAGTGAAGGTTATGTCCTTTCTCTTTCTTATCTCCCACCACTTGTGTTTTGCGCCCATTACCCATGGAAACTTCTGGATATAGATAACGTCTGCACCAATGGAGGAGAATGTGTCTGTTACCTTTTTTTGAACACCGATGATTACAGATACAACTGCAATCACCGTGGTTACACCAATGATAATTCCAAGTGTGGTGAGAAATGCCCTTAGTTTATTTATTCTTATTGACTCTACTGCCGCCCTTACCAGTTCTGTAAGAAACCCTCTGTCCATCCTTTATCTCCTTTATTGCCTTGAAGGGACCAATGATAACAGGGTCGCCTTCTTTAACACCTTCAAGGATTTCAACATACCTTTCTCCAACCATACCCTTTTTTACAGGTGTAAATACTGCCTTTCCATCCTTCACAATGAATACCCCATCCTTCTTTTTGCGACTCACAAGTGCCTGTATGGGAATCCTCAACACATCTGTTTTCTTTTCCACAACAATATCACAGTCCCCTGACATTCCGGGAAAGATGTCCTCTGGTGGGTTGAGTATCTCTATCCTCACAGGGAAGGAGACAGATTCACCTGTGCTCCTGGGCTTTCCAGTGATGTTGTACACTATACCCATGAAAACAGTATCAGGGAATGCATCAATGCTTATCTCTGCTGTATCCCCCACATTGACAAGTGGAATTTCACTTTCATCCACATCTGCAACCATATCCATCTGGCGTATGTTGGTTATCGTGAGCAAAACAGTTCCAGGATTATTCATTGTTCCTGTGATGACATTCTCCCCCTCCTTCACCTTCACCTGGGTGACAATACCGCTTATGGGTGATTTTATTGTGTATTTGTCAAGCCTATCCTTTGCGGACACCACATCTGATTCAGCCTGTTTCAGTGAGTTCTCCGCAAGCAGGAGTGCAGTTTTTGCATCGTCAAATTCCTTCTTTGAGATGAGTCCCTTTTCATAAAGAACCTTTTTTCTCTGAAACTCCTCCTTTTTCTGCTGATAGTTTGCATTCTGGGATTCATAGAAACTTTTCGCCTTTTCATAATTTGCCCTTGCCTCAGTATCATCAAGTTTTGCAAGAAGGTCGCCTTCCTTTACAGTATCCCCCTCCTCAACATAGAGTTTTACAAGTTTTCCCATCACATCGGAACTGATATTCACCTCATTGGGGGATTCAACTGTTCCTGGTGCTGATACAATGTTTTTAACAACCCCTCTCTTCACCTTTTCAACCTGAACCTGAAGTCCTGAAGAGGATGCAAGATTTGCTATGATAAGGATGATTATAATTCCAACGACAACTGTGGTGATTATGATTTTTTTCTTCATATTAAAGCCTCCCTATTACCTTTTTCAACCTGTATATAGACACAATGTAATCCTTCACAGCTGACTCATAGGAGTACTCAGCATTCAAAAGGTCTTCCTCACCCGATAAAAGTTCAATAATTGAAGCCTCACCAAGTTCGTATCTAAGCCTTGAAGCCTCAGAACTCTCCTTTGCAAGTTCTAAGTTTTTTCTGGCAAGTTTTAGCATCTTTTCAGCCTCTTTAAGAGAATAATAGGCATCTTCAACCTCTATATCAATCTGATTTTTCTTCTTTTCCAGTTCAAATTCTGCCATCTGGATCTGGAGTTTTTTTATGATTGTGTTATTCACCCTGTTAAACCCTGAAAACAGCGGAAGGGATAAAGAAAGGGTGAATGAGTAGGAATCGCCAGCATCCCATTCATCCTTTGTTTCTGGTATATCTGAACCAGAATAACCATAACTTCCTGAAAAGTTTATGGAAGGAAGGTAGGAGGATAGGTTTGATGCAAGATCAATCCTGAGAGAGACAAGTTTTTCATGCAGAGCCTTTATGTCAGGTCTCTCCCTGTACGCAATGGACTTCAGCGTATCAAGGGGAAGAGCCTTTGTTTCAGGGATTGGGGCAGTGAGTTCAAGGGAGTCAGAGGTATCAATCTTCAGAAGATACTTCAGTGTTAGCAGGGCTTCTCTGTATGCCTTCCTTGCCCTTTCAAGGTCAATCTGTGCCTGATACCATGAAACCTCAGCCTTCAGAAGGTCTGCTTTTGAGGCAGAACCAAGCCTCAACATCTCATCTATCTTCTCCTTGTAGTATCCTGTTCTCTTCAGAGCCTTCTTTCTCACATCAAGCAGCCTTTTTGTAACATACGCATCCATGTAATCATTCACTGCTGTAAGCATAAGATTTGAAAGATTGTCAAGATAAGTGTAGTATGTCTCGGAGTTTTTGAAGTGTGTATTGACACCATTCAGCCAGTTGTCAATTGAAAGGTTTTGATCAAAATTGAACCTTATAGAGTAGGTATCGTATCCCCCTGGATAGGATGTGGTTTTAGAGCCAGAGGAAGATATTGATGGGAAAAGGTTTGAATAACCCATTGAGTATGTTTTTTGCTGAATCTTCATCTGAATGAGATACAGTGATGCATCATAGGATTGTTCCTTCAACCTTGTAAGTGCATCATCAAGGGTTAGAAGGAAGGAGAAGAGTATCAGCCCCATCTTCCTCCTCCTCTCGCAGCAAGAAGGTATCTTATGCCCAGCATCACAATAAAGGTTATCACAGAGACAATGGCAGATTTTTTCCTATCCAGCCCGGCAATCTCTGCGACCCCGAATGCAAGCAATGTATAAAACCAGATTGTGAAGACATTTACATGGCTCACAATAGAAAGGAGTCTTCTGTTTGTGGGATGGAAAAAGAGGTCAAGCCCTGTTTTCAGTGACATATCCCTGAAACTCATTATGTTTGATGGACCCCTTATGTAAATCCAGATAATGTTAAGGATTGCCTGGATGGACTGGACAAGGGATGCATAGGCTACAAGGTCTAAGGATTTCATAAAACTCCATCTCGCCTTGAAACCAAGGGAGATAGCCCAGAAAACAAAGGATGTAAGCATGAGGAAGAAGAATGAAGCAATAAAGATGGAGATAAGGTTGATCCATCTCAACCTTGATATGAGTTCCCGGTCAACTGTTTTCCCGAACTCCTGCATTCTCTCACTCATGAATCTTGCGAAGATGGGGAAGTTGACCAGGGATGCAATTATTGCAATTACCACCACAACAAGGAAAGGAATCCACCAATCATCCTTTTCCTTTATATGCTTGAACAACCTTCCTGGATTTACGATAGCATCAATCAGGGGCATCTTCACCTCCCTTTTTTATTTATAATATTAACAAAAAATCATTTTATTCGTTACAAAATGACTCCATAAAAAAGGGGTGGCCTTTGCCACCCCCATGATTAACCTTCAGCTTCTTCCAGGGTTATTGCTTCTGTTGGGCAGGAGTCAGCAGCCTCTTCGCAATCACAGAGGTCACAACCATTTGGATTTATAACGTGTGCCTTGCCATCATCCTGCATGGCAAAGACATCTGGACATATTGCTTCACAAACTGCATCACCAATGCACTTATCAGGGTCAATTTTAGGAATAAGCATACAGCCTCCTTTTTTGGTTTTCAATCTTATATATTAATAAAAGTAAAGGTGTCAAGGGTTTTTTTTCAAAAAATTTTGTTGACAATCCACTATTTTGGGTGGATAGTTATTTATCAAAAAGGAGGTTATGTATGATGGTCATGCTGATAATCTTTGCCTTAGAAACATGGGTTGATACAATCTTTGTTAAAGTCCCGCCAGGAGATAGTGTAATTATTGGAGAGACAGCATACCCATCTGAATTTCAGAAGGTTCCTGAATGGTTTAAAAGGGATTTTGTAAATCAGATGGAGAAACTCGGGAAAGGGCAGGTGGTGATTGATGGATGTGTTCAGCTCGGTATTAAAAGGGATGTTCTTTACTACCTTAAAGGTGATACCCTTTTCTCTGAAACAGGAAAAGGTAAAAAAGTGATTGGTACCGGTATTCACTCCTTCAACTTATGGAGAAATGACCTTGTTTATTCCCTTGAGGATGGAAGTGTTTTAAGAAATGAAAAAAAAATCGGGATATTTAAGCCCCCTGTTTTAATTGGTGGTGGAGATGTGCCTGTTCTTATGGATGGTGATGGAATGGTCTATGCAGAGTCTGGATTTCTCATTAAAAGTTTCAAACCCTGTGGAAAGGAAAGTATCCCATATGTTGTTTCAGGGAAGAAGATATATATAAAAAGAGACCATTTTTTTATGAGGTGGGAGGGATTACCTGTTGTCTCCAGAGGTGGTAAGTACGAAAGGGCACTGTTCTGGTGTGATGGACATGGGAGGGTATGGTATAAAGAATGGAACAATGGATGGAGCATCCAGGAGCCTGTGATACCTGATAGCCTTCTTCCGGAAGCAGAGATGGGGCAGGCCTTATTCTTCATAGATGATACAACAATTCTGGTCTCCAGCCCTGATGGTACAGTTCAATTCTTCAAAAAAAGAAATAAAGACTGGACTGAATTGAAAAAGATAGATAAGGGATTTTCCTTTGCCACATTTGTCCAGCATAGTGGCCTGCTTTTTGCAGGATTGAAGGATGGAAGGGTTTTGCTTGTTGACAGAGAGTTAAAGAGTGTAAAAATGGTTGATTCTGTTCCCTCCTTTGCCTCTCCAGCTTTTTTCAATGGGAAACTTGTTATAGGTGGAGGGGATGGATACATAAAAGGCCTTAAAACATCAAGGATACCACCACCAGTGAGAATTGCTTCAGGAAAAATCAATGGGGATAACAAGGATGACCTTGTTGCAATAGGCTCTGATGGAAAGGTGAGGATTTTTTTCTCTCCTGATTTCAGGGAGGACAGTACATCCCTCCCTGAGGTTATGGAGTTTGCAACCCCATCCATTGCAGATGTTGATGGTGATGGCCATGATGAGATTGTGGTCTCAACCCTTTATGGAGATGTTTATGTGTTTAAAAGGAAGGATGGAAAATTTATCAGTGTTGATACATGGAAGTTTATTCCAATGATGGGTATTGGTGATTTAAGGGCATACTTCAATAAATATCTGCCACCTGGAAGGATGTTTACAAGGGATGACCGAGTGGTTGATGCAATTAAAAAACTGCTGGATAATATTGATGAAAAATACATTGATGAGGTGGCGTTCTGTATAGCATACATGCCTTCTGAGGTTGTAAGGACAATGGTGCATAAAGGAGACATTGATGTGCTTATAAATAATGCAAGGGATATATATGAGGTGGCTAAGAGTTTACCCTATGTTGAGATTGTTGAAAAGGATGGATACACAACCCTTCTTTACGAGGATAAATACGAACTTGCCAGAGAGATTTATTATTATTATGTTGTCCTGCCAAGAATACTATACGAAATTCCATGCAGGGTGAATGTATCATACTGGAAACATCCACCTGAATTCTATGGTGTGGATTCACTAAAATGGCTTCAGAAAAGGATTGATATCTATGAAGGTGAGGGAGAATTCTGGAGGGATGTCTTTATACATGATTCCCTTTTTGGAAGAACAGTTGTAGATGCAGTTAGGGATGCAAGAACAATAAAAGAAGCAGTGCAGAAACTTCAGAGATTTCAGTCTGTTGCATACGAAGGGAACAGGATGAGGTTTGGATACAGGACACAGGACATCCAGCCATTGCAGATATATTACAAATCCTATGGTTCATGTGGTGAACAGTCCATTCTTCAGTGCGCTCTTGCACGAACAGTACTTATACCCAATTATGTTGTTGTTGATAGGGGAGAGGACCATCAGTGGAATCACTTCTGGATGCCTTATGATTATAAAAAGGATGAAATTCATTGTGGAGAGTGGCATCATCAGGATGTGAATGGAAAGATAGAATCCCATCTGGCTAATCCATGGGTTTCATCAGAAGGCATGAAAAAGGATGTTTCTGCAGTGGTGGGATGGAGGGGAGATGATTACCAGTTCCCTGTTACTCAATGTGGATATACAGAAACTGGGGAGGTTAACATTAAAGTGATAGACAAACAGGGAAAACCAGTGGATGGTGCACTTGTTGTATTAAGAAGCCACTGGAACAGAAGGAACACACCAACCATATGGGGTTACACCGATTCAGAAGGAAAGGTTGTTTTTCAGGCGGGTTACGAGCCGTATGGATACACCATTGATGTTTTATCAAGGTCTGGATTGGGTGGGAAGAAACTCTTCTGGTTGAAGGAGGGTGATACTGTTTCTATTGATATTGAAATAGATGCAGAGGGGCTGGGAAAAGTTAACATTGTTAAGGGGATGGACAGTGTAGCTGTATCAGATGCTGAAGCACTGTTCAGGGGCTTCAATTTTATAACGGGAACCCCATACAGAATATCAAGTAATTCTCTGAAGAAGCTTGGGTATGCAGGTTCTGGTATAGAGGAACTTCCCGCAGGAAAAGCAGTCTATACATTGAAAAGGAGAGATGACCATTACTGGATTGTTAACCCTATGAAGAACCTTTACATAGAGGCAAGGATTTTAATCACCCATGAGAGAGAAAACCAGGCACCAGAAATATATGTTGAACCTGAAAAACTTGAGATTTCATCAGGGGATAGTGCTGTGATAAATATCCATGTGAGTGACAATGGTAAGTTGAAAGGGGTTTGTGCCGTGATTGATGGAAGAAGGGTCTTAAGTGCGAAAAGTTCTGGAAGGTTTGTCTTTTATTCAGGTAAAGGTGGACCAATGTTGCCAGGTAGATACAGAATAAAGTTCACTGCAGTGGATATGGCGGGTAATGAAAGCATAAAGTATGTTGAACTTGTTATAAAACCCTCATCTGTGTTCAGGGATCAGATTATTCACCAGGATCCTTCTCCTGATTCCATTCCCAGAGGGAGCTGGGTATATGGACCTGTAAAGGTAAAATCCCTTCCATTCTTGATGGTGATGATAGATTCACCTGATGAAAATGTTGACCTTGACCTTTATGTATACAGGGATAAAAACGGTGATGGAAGGGTTGTTTCAAAGGAAAAAATAGCCTCTTCAACAGGTTCCACTGATAAGGAGGTTGTGTTTATTAAAAACCCAGATGATGGTGAGTACTGGATATATGTGAATGGTTGCACTGTACCTGAAAGGATAGCAAGATTCAATCTTTACACCTCGTTTATATTGAATGAAAAAGGGGAGGCTGAATAGCCTCCCCATGCCCATTTTTCAGGTCTTTTCTATTTGAGTAATGTGAATTTCTTTATCCCGGTAAAGCCTTCTGTTTCCAGTTTCAGGAAGTAAATACCAGAGGGGATTTCTGGAGTTAATGATATGGCACCACTTCCCTTTTTTATCTCCACTGCATTGGTATAGAGTTTTCTTCCTGATACATCATAGATTGTGAAGGCAAAGTTCTTTGTCCTGAATCCTGATAGATGTATATCAACGATACCGTTCAATCCATCAACAATGAAAGTGGAACCTATTTCTCTCTCTGGTATTCCCGTGGTTGAAGAATTCAGAATGTATAATGTTCCGCTGTCAGTTCCAATCACTATTTCTCCGTAACCATCACCATTAACATCACCGATGGCAGGGCTTCCCTGTGGGATGCCATCAAGCTTTACTGACCAGAGGAAGGCACCCGTATAATCATACGCCATTATCAGGCTATCAATAATTCCAAAGACAATATCCTTATCTCCATCACCATCAGCATCAAACATAACAGGTGATGCTGTAACACTGGCCATGGGGATGTTCTGAAGGATGTTTCCAGCATAATCAATAATATATAGGGCGTTTTCAGTTCCTACAGCAATTTCATCATAACTATCCCCATTTATATCATCAATTGCAGCAGTGGTCCTGATTCTACTTCCAAGATTTATTCTCCAGTAAAGGGTGCCATCACCGTGTATTGCATACAGGTATCCATCATCAGAACCGGTGACGACTTCATACTGGCCGTCCCTGTCAAGATCAGCAATAACAGGTGAAGAGTAGATGGAGTCCCCTGTTGGGTAAGACCATACAAGGGTTGCTATGATGGCGGTTCCCACTTGATGAAGTGCATAGATGGTTCCATTTACAGAAGTGACAATGACCTCTTTAATACCATCTCCATCAACATCTGCAACTGCCGGGGACGTTTTTACCGGTGCAGAATAGTTGTTGTAATACCATTTTGTTGAGAAGGAAGAGCCTTTAAGTACCCTTACAGGATAACGCTGACCAGAGGTTACAATTTCGAAATCAGAATCTCCATCTATATTTGTAAGTATAGGTGATGAGTGTGTGGTGTTTATCAATCTTACTTTTCTTATTGCATTACATTGATTGTCAAGGAAGTAAACCGTATCCCCTGCCTCAAAGGCTATTTCTAAAGTGTCATTTCTATTGTAATCTCCAATTGTTGGGGTGGCATAAATGGGGGAAGAAAGAGGTCCGTAAGAGTTTTCAATACTTCCAGTACCATTTAGAACATAAAGATAGCCATTTGTTGAAGTGGCAATAATTTCCTGTTCACCATCACCATCAACATCCCCTATTGCGGGTGATGCAATATCGCCACCAAGGGATATGGTCTGAGAGATACTTCCATAACTATATTGGAAAGCCAGGTCCGAAACCCCTGCTCTGTAATAGAAACCATGATATGTAGGCCAGTGTAATGAAGGAGACGCCTGCTGGACATTGAGGGTTACATTTCCTCCACTACTTAAATTAACAGGGGTTTCATAGGAGATATTGTAGTCTCCCCAGACATAATTATCTGTTGCAACAAAGTCAATTGTACTACTGACCCCCGAACCATTGTCAAAGACCCTCACGTAAAGGGTATCATTTCCCCAGTATGGGTCAAGATAATTAAAAGCATCGGTCATATCAAGTACTATGGGATGGTCGGGGAATGCATAAGTGCCAGAAACCCCTTTAGACCAGTTAAAGTAGTACCTTGCCCATTTGTTTGACCTGTTACCAACATAATAACGGATGTATTCTCTCTTTGTGTGATTAAGATGAATGTACAGTTTTACCTTTGGATCATAGCCTATCTTGTCGTCCTGGTAGTATGCATATCCCTGGCAGAGTGAACTTTTGATAGCGCCATAGGACATCCAGAAATATCCATTGTCACCCCAGGAAGTTCCCCAGGAGTTAACTATCTTGAAAGCACCAGGGCCGTCATTTGTTGGTTTTGAATCATCAAATCCAACGATACAAACGGCATGGCCTCCCCAGTTTGTTCCTGTTGCATCTCCTGTATCATAGACATAGTCTGAACCAAGATTGTCATACATGAAGGGGTCGTAAACCACTATTCCAATTACAGCATTATAACCATTTTGAAGGACTGTCTTGAGCTGGGCAATACCCGCATCTGTTCTAATGTAGATAGTGTAGGTTGCACTTCCTCTGTAAGGCAATGCTGCACCAAAATCTGTTTCATCTGGCCATGTGTAATAGTCTGCATCATTATAGGGGGTATAAAACAGACTGGCGCATCCAAGGTCGGATAGCAGTTTAAATCCGTCAGAGATATAGGCACCATTATCCGAACCTCTGTTAATGATGTTATACATGAATGCTGGACTGAACTGGTATTTTGTGTCAGTAACATCCCATCCGTGTTCAACCCATTCCTGATAGGTCTTGTAATAGTAGGCAGTTGCCCAAGCTACACAGGAGCCCTGGTTCCCCTGATTTCCAACAGGTGGCATATCTGGAGAGTGGTCAACAGATGCCTTTGTAGGTGCGGGAACAATATCCGAAGGCTTTATCCATTCAATCTGTGTAGGATCCTCAGGTAGACAACCCAGCCTGTGTGGGGGATCTGAACTTAAAAGAGCAAAACTCGGAAGCACAATCAAAAATAAAAGTATGTAACGCATAACACCTCCCATTTTTATTTTTTCTGTAAATATTTTAATTTTTAAAGAAGGATTTGTCAATAAGAATATTGACTTTTTCTAAAAATTTTTTACAATCAGGTAATATTAAATAGCCTGTTGTTCAGGGGAAGACCGGTGAGAATCCGGCACAGCCCCGCTACTGTGTTTGGCTACGAAATCCACATATTGCCACTGGTTCAATACCGGGAAGGTGTGGAGAGTAGGATAAGCCATAAGTCAGGATACCCTGGCAGCAGGATGCCTGAACCTCCGAGGGGAGGGTAAGGTTTGAGAGTAAAAAACCTTCCTGCCTTCGGGCAGGATTTTTTTTGAAGGAGAGAGATGAAAAAGAACGAAACATTTGCCATTGTTGTTATCATGTCTGCACTGGGTGTGGCAGGAGGTTATCTTTTTGCCTTTATACCCAATGTTGAGGTGATTTCATCCATCATCTTTATCACAGGTTACCTTGCAGGGTTAACACCTGGAATTCTTACAGGTACAATAATATTTCTTCTTTATGGTTTTTTCAATCCATATGGTCCTTCTCCTTTGCCATTCCTTATAATCCAGTGTATGGGTGGCAGTATCATTGGACTGGGAGGATATGTTCTGAGAAGGCATAAATGGGATAATCCCATTCTTTTTATGCTGGCAGGTCTTGTATTGACAATCACTTACGATTTAATCACCAATCTTGGTGGATTTATACTTTTCCCAACAGGTAAAACACTCATTGCATACCTGATTGCTGGTGTTCCTTTTGCAATCGTCCATTCCCTTTCAAACCTGATGATATTTGGGCTTGTGGTTTATCCTTTAACCCAAAAACTAAAGAGGAGGTTCTCATGATTTTGGTGTTTTTTGCCTTTGAAGGTATATTTATTCCTGGTATCACTATCTACGGTGATAGGTTATTCACTGGTTCGTACAATACAACCATTGTTGACAGTACGCTAATTGATTTATTGGGTTCTCCTGTAAATGCCCTTGATTATGCAGGTGGTGTTGAGGTTTACTCATATGGTAGTCCATATGCACTCACACTGGTTAAAGGGATGGGTGGTATGTCAGTTCAGACATCTGTTTTTATTAATGGTATTCCTGTTAATGATGTAAAAACAGGGGTTTTTGATATGAGTCTCCTTAATGGAAACATAACAGGGATTGAGGTATTGAAGGGTGGATTGATTCTTCCTGGTGTGAGCAGTACAATGGGAACCGGGATAAACTATGTAAAGAGGCCTGAAAGTAAATTCAGACTGACACTGGGGAGGTATGGTTATTTAGGTGCTGGCGTGGGTTATGAAAAGAACAATGATGGTTTCACCATTGATTTTTCCCAATACAGGGGTTTTCGTTCCAATCAGGATGGTTATTCAGGTGGTTTTGATGTTTTTTTCAAAAATCTCTTCATTACAGGTACATTAAAGAAGACAGGGGTTCCGGGACCATATCCAGGTAAGACAATCCCACCATATGGCGACTCAACCGCATACTCAATATATGATACCCAGGAGGACAGATTCTTTGCCTTTTCCTACAACACCAGAACTGAAAGATATCAGATGAACATCTATGGAATTTATACAAGGATGCTTCCATATTCAAGGTATATTGATTATTTTTCAGGGAAAGAGGTTGAGGAAAGGGATGATTACAGGACATACTCTGTGGGTATTACTGGATTTTACACATACAGCACTGTGAATACAGGTTTCAGTATGAGGATAGACTCTGCTGCATTTTTCAGGCCTGATACAACATGGGGCAAATTAACATATGCCATTTCAGTTTCTCCATCCCTTGAAAAGATGTTTTCAAACCATGCCTTCTTTGGAAGTGGTTTTAATATTGATATTGGTAAAACCACAGGAAGGGTGTGGAGCAGTTATATGGTTGCAGGATACAGGAAGGGTTTTGAGGTTTATGTTAAGGCATCAAGGGATTTCAGGAAACCCACAATAAATGAACTTTACTGGCCTCTATTTTCAAATCCAGACCTGAATCCAGAGATTTCAAGGTCTATTGAGACAGGGTTCAGGAATAATATTTTTTCCATCACAGGGTATTACAGGGATGTTGCAGATATGATCGGGTATGATGCCTCTTTTATACCAGTGAATGTGAATCGTGCATACATTAAGGGCATAGATCTTGTTCTCAACCATACAATTTCAAATGTAAGGTTTACATTTACATACAACTGGGTGAAGGGTGTTGAAAGACTCTGGGCAGTGGTATACTACGATAGTTTAAATAATCCTGTTATGGATACATTTTATATTCCCCTTGAATATACACATGA
>Ga0190359_1000851_pt1 | contig 20195 bp, 22 predicted proteins | sample 48721823_MG_FD_161269 | JGI IMG/M metagenome (GOLD analysis project Ga0190359, IMG submission 161269) | Hydrothermal vent microbial mat bacterial communities from Southern Trench, Guaymas Basin, Mexico - 4872-18-2-3_MG | ecosystem: Environmental > Aquatic > Marine > Hydrothermal vents >... | reverse complement strand
GCTTACATAATGATGAACATCAAGTCAGGTTCAGAAGACGAGGTCTGCGAGGCGCTGGCCGAGTACAAAGAAGTCGAAGAAGTAGCCGTAATCTACGGTGAGTATGACGCTCTTATTAAAGTAAAAACTGAGAACATGAAGACACTCGATAACTTCATCACAGAAACACTTAGGGCACTACCGAACATCTTCCTAACAGCTACAATGCTAATCGCGAAGCAGTTCAAGTAACAAAACACCTCTTCTTCACAAACAACTTATCCGCAAACTTTATTATACAAAACATGATTCATAGGTTCTACGCGCCCTGGTAGTATAGTCAGGCCCAGTATATCCGGCTGTCACCCGGATGATCCCGGGTTCGAATCCCGGCCAGGGCGCCAAATTTTCACTATACATTTTTACCTTAGTGTTAAGTATAACCAGTAGAATCAGATAGAGATAGCACAAAGGAGAAAAAATAGGATATGTTTATGCCAAGAGCCTACGACCGGGCCATCACCATATTTTCACCAGAGGGACGATTATATCAGGTCGAATATGCACTCGAACTAGTAAAACGAGGCGCACCAATTGTCGGAGTAGCCAGCCCAGAAGGAGTAGTGTTGGCTGCCAACGAGACCCCCGAGAGTGAACTTGAAGACCCAGAGTATTTCCGCAAGATCTATCAGCTTGACGACCACCTAGCCAGCGCAATATCAGGACTAAGCAGCGACGCAAGAGTACTCATTGGACAGGCACGTGTATACTGTCAGAGTAACAAACTCCTCTACGATGAGGCTGTAGATGTTGAGATACTTGCTCGTAGACTAGGAGACATGAGCCAAGCATATACACAGCATGCGGGTGTAAGACCTTTTGGCGTAACCATGATCCTTGCAGGCGTTGACGCGACAGGTCCAAGAGTACTTACCACTGACCCCAGTGGAGCGTACCGTGGATTCAAAGCAATAGCCGTTGGACGAAAAAACGATGAGGCAAACAAGCTGCTAGAGGAAAAATATAGTGATGACATCAACCTAAAGGATGCCATCAAACTAGCGATTGAAGCCGTGAAGGTAGCCTCTGATACAAATGTGAACGAGGACACAGTAAAAGTAGCAATCGTTCCTGTTGAGTCCAAGGTTTTCAAACGCCTAGAAGCAGAAGAGATCAAAGGTTATCTCGATTAGGTAAGTGTTCAGGAAATGATCAGAAAGGAACACGCGAAAGCGAAAGATTTCACAATAGTCCGCCACCAAATAGAAGGAGAAAAATTCGAGATTCTCGTAGACCCAGACAAGGGTCTAAAATATAAACGAGGCGAGATCGGTGAGATCAGAAACGTGTTGATGATAGACACGATATTCACCGATGCTAACAAAGGAGAAAAAGCCTCAGGAGATAAACTCGAAAAACATTATGGGACCAGCGATCCCATAGAAGTCGCTAAAGAGATGTTCGAAAAAGGCACATTCCAGTTGAACACCCAACAGCGCCAAGAGATGACAGAGCAGAAGAAAAAACAAATCATAAACATCATCTCAAAGACATTTGTAGACCCTAAAACCAAGCTGCCACATCCAGTAGTAAGGATCGAGAACGCTATGGAAGATATACGATTTCACATCGATCCATTCAAGGAGGCAGACGAGCAGGTACAAGAGGTCGTACAGGCACTACGTTCAGTGCTACCAATGAGCAGCGAGAATATACAGATCGCCCTCAAGATACCCGCCGAGTACACAGGCAAAGCATACGGCACCGTAAAGGACTACGGTACTATCAAACGTGATGAGTGGCAAAACGACGGTTCATGGGTTACAGTAGTTGAGCTACCAGCAGCAATGCAGGTAGACTTCATGGAAGCGCTAGGCAAGGATACACAGGGAAATGTGCAATCGAAGATAGTAAAATAGACGTGAGGGAGAATGAGCGCAAAATTTGAAACAAGGGACATAGTGGTCCCCGGCGACCTCCTCTTTGAGGGGAGAGCCAGAGCAGGAGATAATACCTACAGAAACGAGGGCAACATCTACGCCACAAGGGTAGGACTAGCTAACTACAACAAGGACAGGGTATCAGTAATCGCCCTAGAAGCTGGTTTCATACCCCTTGTAGGAGACCTCGTAATAGGAATGGTCACAGACATAGAACTAGGACAATGGAAAGTCGACATAGGAGCAGAAAATGAGGCAATACTTACAACGAATGACGCCATCGGAAAACCATTCAGATCCTATCAAGACATGACCAAGATACTAGACGTCGGCGACACAATAGTAGCCAAAATAGTAGACCTTGACAGAAGACGCACCCCAATTCTATCGATAATGGGACGCGATCTGGGCAAGGCAAGAGACGGCTTCCTTATTGATATAACGCCGTCCAAAATACCCCGACTTATTGGAAAGAAAGGGAGCATGATTAACATGATCCTCAAGGAGACCCGCTGCCAAGTAACCATCGGCCAGAACGGCAAGATATTGATTAGCGGCAGAAACAGGGAAAACGAGGAACTCGTTGTTAAAACAATAAAGAAGATCGAAGCAGAGGCACACACCTCAGGCTTGACAAACAGAATCCAAGAATATCTTAAAGACATTAAGGAGCAGAGAAAATGAGCAAATCAAAAACAAAAGCAAAAACCAAGACAAAGAGGAAAAGCAGGAAGAAAAAATTTGAGCGAGTAGACGGCAGAAAAGCCGATGAACTACGCCCAGTAAAGATCGAAACAGGGGTAATACCCAATGCAGACGGCTCAGCATACATCGAGATGGGCCGTAACAAGATCATAGCTGGAGTCTATGGTCCAAGAGAGATGCACCCAAAGAGGCTGAGCAAGCCACACAGGGGTGTACTCAGAGTAAGATACCACATGGCACCATTCAGCGTTGATCCACGTAGATCACCAGCGCCATCCAGAAGGGACACAGAGATCGGCATGGTCATGACAGATGCCCTTGAGCCAGCCCTATTCCTTGAAAGATACCCACGAAGCGTCATTGACGTCTACGTGGAGATAATTCAAGCAGACGGCGGCACCCGGTGCGCATCAGTTAACGCAGCAGCAGTAGCGCTAGTTGATGCAGGTATCCCAATGAAGGACCTAGTTGCATCATGCGCAGCAGGCAAGATGGAAGATCATATTGTCCTAGACCTCGGAGACTACGAGGACAAGAAGGGACAGGCAGATGTTCCAGTAGCATATATGCCAAAGCTTGAAGAGGTTACACTTCTCCAGATGGATGGAATCCTAACAACAGATGAAACCGTAGAAGCAGTAGAGCTAGCTATCGAAGGATGTAAACAAGTCTACGAGGTTCAGCGTGAGGCACTCAAGAAAAAATACGGCATGGACGAAGAGGATACAGCAGAAGATGCTGAGGAATCCGAGGAATCAGGTGAAGAACCAGCTGAATCAGAGGAGGAAGACAAGTAATGAGCAATAACATAGTATCCAGACTCAAGCGGAAGAAGATCGAGGAAGTTCTCGAAGCAGGCACCAGAATGGATGGAAGAGACCTAAACGACTTCAGAGAAATCGAAGTACGTACCAACTTCCTAGAGAAATCAGAAGGCTCAGCAGAGGTAAGGATAGGAAAGACCCACATCGTAGTAGGCGTCAAGGCTGGACTCGGCACACCATTCGATGACACTCCAGATGAGGGCGTCCTCATGTGCAACGCAGAGTACACTCCAGTCGCTCACCAGACATGGGAACCTGGTCCACCACCACACGGAGCCATTGAGCTTGCACGTGTCGTTGACCGTGGTCTACGTTCAGCTGAGATACTTAACATGGAAGACCTAGGCTTGGTATCAGGTGAAAAAGTCTACATCGTGTTCGTTGATCTCTATGTGCTTAACTGGGATGGAAACCTCATTGATGCTTGTGGATTAGGAGCACTTGCTGCCCTGAAGGGAGCAGAGATTCCAGTCTTCAAGGTATCAAAGAAGAACGAGGTATCCGAGACAGATAAGACCCAAAAGCTTGAGTTACGCTGCGAGCCAATACCCATCACAATCTACAAGATTGGTAAACACTTCATCCTAGACGCTACGGCGGACGAGGAAGAAGTAGCTGATGGAAGACTAACGGTTACACTTGACGAGAATAACAACGTCACAACTCTGCAAAAAGCTGGTCCAGTCGGCTTCACAGTGGATGAAATAAAGAAATGCATAAATATCGCTGAGGAGAAGGCGGCAGAGATAAGGTCACAAGCAGTGGCGAGTGAATAATGGCAAAGAACAAGCGTAAAAACGTTGGACTAAGAGGCAGAGGCGGAGCAACCCTCCGTAAACGATACGGTAGGATCATGAGCAGCCTCCACACATACCACAAATGCCCAAGCTGTGCAAGCCCAAGCGTAAAACGTGAAAGCGTTGGACTCTGGGAGTGCAGAAAATGCGGACACAAGTTCGCAGGCGGAGCATACACACCATCGACTAAGGTCGGTCAAGCCTCACGTCGTATACGTATCGAAAACTAATCCTTTTTTAAACCCTACTTATTCTTTACAGCACTATGAATTCAGTTGATGCTGACGTGGTTTCAGTGGTCAAACTTGAACTTGATGAGAAACTATTAAAGGCTATTGATGTAGCTTTACAGCCTGAGTCTGAAAGCCCCTCGTCAGAGAGATCAAAGACAAGTATCAGCATCGAAGATGAAAATCTAATTATAACTACTTACGCCTCTGATACGACGGCTCTACGGGCTTCAATTAATAGTTATCTCAGGTGGGTTGAAGGCATACAGAATATTGTTTTGAGCATCTGATCAGCTACGAAACCCTATATAGATAATCAGTCCCCCGTTATGTGTCACTTTAGGTGAAATAAATGAGGAATGAACTAAAACGCAGACTCAAGGCAAACGAACAACTCTACGGTACATGGATCACTGTAGAAAGCCCAATAATGACTGAGTTGATGTCAAGCCTCGGTTTCGACTACTTCGTAATCGATACAGAGCACGCACCACTTGACCCAATCATGGCACAGACACTCATGCAGGCAATGCGCCCAGACACAAAAACCACTCCAATCGTTAGGGTATGGTGGAACGATCTAGTAGCCATCAAACGAGCACTTGACATCGGAGCTCACGGCATACTAGTCCCATGGGTAAATAGCAAAGAGGAAGCAGAGATGGCTGTTAAAGCCACAAGATACGCCCCTGATGGTCTGAGAGGCTGTGGACCAAGAAGAGCAGCGTTATTCGACCCAGATTACTTGAAGACCGCCGATGAAGAAATCATGGTGGTTGTACAGATCGAGTCCAAAAAGGCTGTTGAATGCATTGAAGATATCTGTTCCGTAGATGGTATTGATGCAACATACATTGGACCAGCTGATCTTTCCGCTAGCTATGGACATCTTGGAAACATGAGTCACCCTGATGTTCAGAAAGCCATTGACATCGTCTATGATGCATCAAAAGCGGCTGGAATCGGAGCTGGAATACATGAGGCTTCTGGATCAAGCATCCCAGAGAGAATGAAGAAGGAGTATAACTTGGTGACCCTAGGTAACGACCTTATCTACGCCAAGAAGGGAGTACTCGCCCAGTTCAAGGAACTGGGAATAAACCCCTAAACACCTTTTTACTCGTATTCTATCGTAGCTGGTGGCTTTGGAGTAATATCATAATAGACTCTACTCACATTTGGACAGCTATCGAATATCTTTGATGCTGCTTCACGTAAGGTGGTCCATGGTAATCTCATCACTGATGCTGTGAGGAAATCCTTTGTCTTTACAGCTCTAATAGACACTATGAACCCGGGGGTATCACGTTTATCAACTAAGAGGAATAAACGAGTGGCTTCAGGATAGTTATCAAAGACATATTTTCGTATCTGAACCAGTTGATCATAATCAGGGTCAATAGTACGATCAGAGTCATCAACAAGAGCCATAGTTAAAACCGTACCATAAGCCCTCTTACCACCCCGTATACCAGTTGTCTTCTCCGCTAAAACTCCAGCTTTAACATGAGTTTCTGAAGACTCGATAATCTCAGCCGCATCACGACGAAGAACCTTAAGCTCTTTGGGAGCTTCACCACTGAATATCGCTGCAAAGTACTGTGATGGACTATGAGGGTTAAGCTGCTCCTCGACAATAAAAGTAGCTTTTTTCAGTTCATCTAGTTTCTCAGTTGTGAGATTACCAACTACCCTTATGCTGAGTCCGGGACCGGGGAATGGTTGACGTTCTGCGAGTTCAGGGGGTATCTGTATTCTTCTTGCTACTTCTCTTACTTGATACTTGTAGAGGGTCTTTAGAGGTTCAATTATTTGGAACCCGTATTTTTCTTTGGGATCTATGCCTATTTGTTCGAGAATATTATGTTGTGTCTTAATTCCTTCTGATGTCTCTTCTATATCTGCCCTGATGGTTCCTTGAATAAGATAATTACAACCTTCCTCTTCTGCTACATCGTGAAGAGTCTGGTAAAATGTCTCTCTGAAAGCTTTGCGTTTCTCCTCAGCGTCACTTAGTTCATTGAGCGCCTCCATGAACCTCTGCCTCTCATTCAATATTCTCAAAGGAAGGTTCAGTGGCTCTTCTGTTAGAAGCTTCTTTACTTGTTCCGCTTCACCCAGACGCATGAAGTTATCATCAATAAATACACAGACAAGATTATCTCCAATTGCCTTGTGAGCAATAACCGCTGATACAGTGCTATCCACACCTCCGCTTACAGCTACCATGGCTTTTTGGTCGCCTAGGAACTCACGGATGGCCTGTGCCTGCTGTTCTATGAACGTGGAGACATCAAAGTCTTCCATAATTCTCACCCACACAAGATTATGTCTTGCATAAAAGCTTTCTAAGAACTATATTAAATTAGTTAAAAATGGGTTATAATTTGCCTATTTTTTACCTACGAATGCAATGTTTAAGTAGCCTAAAGCTGTCAAAACCAGTTGAAGATGTGAAAACCATTGGTCGGAACGGTAACAGTAATCGGAGCAGGCGTCATAGGTGGCGCAATAGTAAAATGCCTAATAAAATCAAAGAAAACTGAGAGCGTAATAGCCACTAGAAGAAACCTAGAGACCCTCATACCGTTAGCCGACCTAGGAGCAAACATCTCTGACAATAATCAAGTAGCTGCAAGAGAGGCTGAAGTTGTCTTCATATGTGTAAAACCAAATGACATAGAACAGGTCTTAAACGAAATCAAGGAAGAGATCGAGGGAAAACTAGTCATATCCACAGCTGCGGTAATTCCAATAGCATCACTGGAAGCCATCATGCCCAAAGCAAGATACGTTAGAACCATGCCGAATATAGCTGCAATGGTTGGAGAATCCTTCACAGCATACACTATGGGCTCAACTACTTTACTAGAGGATAAGACGACAGTAGAAATCCTCCTGAGTACCATGGGTACATGCATGGAGATCGAGGAAAAATACATGGACGCAGTGACAGGATTAAGTGGCAGCGGACCAGCCTTCGTTGCAATAGTAATAGAAGCACTAACCTACGCAGGACTCAGAGTAGGGCTCCCACGAGACCTCAGCAAAGTAGCATCAGCCCAATCAGTACTAGGCGCAGCTAAACTAATTATGAACGATGTACTGACTCCAAGTGAGATAGCCGAGATGGTTACAACTCCCGGAGGAACAACTATTGAAGGCATTTATCAGATTGAGGATGGAAAACTCCGTACTGCTTTGATGAACGCTGTTCAGGCGGCTACTGAAAAATCAAGTAACATTAGGTCTAACTGGGCGAAAAAATAATCCTACATCATTAGTATTAAATCTCTTACGCTGGTTCTATTCTCTGTGAACCATTTTGGAATATGACATTTTAATCAAGAATGGAAAAATCATCGATGGCGCAGGAAACCCATGGTACAAGGCAGAAGTAGCAGTAAAAGATGGCAAAATATCTGCAATAGGTAAATTGGGTAACCCGGACGCCAAGAAAACAATTGACGCATCAGGACATATCGTTGCTCCGGGATTCATCGACGCTCACAGTCACGCTGACTACAATACTTTGCTATATAGGGACATGGAGAACATAACCCATCAAGGAATTACCACTGTAGTAGCTGGACAATGTGGAAGCACACCTGCACCCCTAAGCGAACTCAGTAGAGCAAACATGCAGAAAAACTTCGATGACGATACGCCAGAAGGCTATGAACTCAAACTAACCTGGTCAAGCTTTAACGAATACCTCAAAGAAGAGGAAAAAGAAAACGTCGGAGCAAACGTAGCCCACATGGTAGGACACGGAGCAGTAAGAGCTGCAGCTATGGGATTCGAGGCAAGAGCTCCTACAAGTGCTGAGCTAGATAAGATGAGAGATTACGTCGCAGAGGCGATGCAATCAGGTGCTTTTGGTCTAAGTACAGGACTAATCTATCCCCCAGGAATTTACGCTAAGACAGATGAGATTATCGAGTGTGCAAAAGTCGCAGCCAAATATGGAGGGATCTATGATAGCCACATCAGAGGAGAAGGCGCGACACTGATTACGGCACTTGAAGAAGCGCTCGAGATAGGATTCAAAGCAAATATCCCAGTTCAAATAAGTCACCACAAGGTGGCCATCAAAGACCTCTGGGGAAGCAGCGAGAAAACACTCCAGATGTTCATGGAGGCACGAAGCAAAGGACTTGATGTTACAGTGGATCAGTATCCATACAAAGCTGGATCAACCAGCCTCATGACGCTCCTACCTCCATGGGTACACGATGGTGGACGAGAAAAAGCACTAGAAAGACTCAGAGACCCAGAGCTTAGAGCACGTATGGAGAAAGAGATCAAGGAAGGAATCGAAGGATGGGAAAACTTCGCAGGCAGTCTCGGTTGGGAAAACGTCTACGTGACATCAGTAATCACTGACGAGAACAAGCCAGTAGAGGGCATGAACATGGTGGAGATCAAGAAACACCGTGGCGCCAAAGATGAGTTCACGGCACTTTATGAACTCCTATTGGAGGAAGAAGGAGCGCCTGGAATGGTTATCTTCTATGGTCACGAGGACGATGTAAAACGCATCATGAAACACCCACTCCACATGGTGGGGACAGATGCTGGATGTTGTAATGTCGAAGGCCCATTCTGCAAAGGAAAACCACACCCAAGACACTACGGAACATACCCCAAAGTCTTAGGAAAATACGTCCGTGAAGAGCAGCTAATAACATGGGAGACAGCTGTACGCAAGATGACAAGTTTCCCAGCCCAACGCTTTGGATTATTGGATAGAGGTTTACTCAGACCGGGCATGTGGGCTGATATCACTGTTTTCAACCCAGAGACCGTAGCTGAACTTGCTACATACAAGGAGCCTCATAGCTTCCCAGCAGGTATACCCTTTGTGATTGTGAATGGTTCGGTAACTATCACTGATAGCGTATTCACGGGAGATCGCTCTGGTGTAACCCTCAGAAAAACAGTCTACTAATTTTTTATTACCTAAACCTTTATTGTATACCTGTACATTTTCACACAAAATTGTATCTGGTGAGATGATACGGGTAGCTTTCTAGTAGTCGGTGGAGGTCTTGCAGGACTTGGCTTTGCGCTTAGGGCAGCTGAGAAGACAAGAGTTTCCTTAATCACAAAATGCAAACTAATGGACTCTAATAGTAGTCTAGCACAGGGAGGAATCGCAGCTGTAATGCGTCCCCCAGACACGTATGAGAAGCACATCAATGATACTTTGAAGGTAGGACAGGGTCTCTCAGACCGGAAAACAGTTGAAATTCTTGTGCGCCACGGGCCAGAGCAGATAAACTGGCTTATGGAGCAAGGCGTAGATTTCTCAAAACATAACGGCATGCTTGACTTGACTCGTGAGGGTGGTCACAGTAGCCGCCGCGTAGTACATGCAGGAGATATTACTGGATTTGAGGTGCAAAAACAACTCGTTGAGAACGTAAAAAACAACGCGAATATCAAAATCTATGAGGAAACTACAGCCATCGACTTGATTACGAGTGAGGATAAATGCGTGGGCATCAAGGCACTGGATAACAATACATCTGAGATAATTGAGTTCTACGCGGATACAGTTGTTCTCGCTACCGGTGGTGCTGGTCAACTGTATTCTAAGACGTCTAACCCTCTTGTTGCTACTTGCGACGGAGTAGCAATGGCTTGGCGTGCAGGTGCAATACTCCGAGACCTAGAATTCGTTCAATTCCACCCTTCAATACTCGACCATGGAGAAAGCCCATACTTCCTAATCAGTGAAGCAGTAAGAGGCGAAGGAGGAGTTCTGGTGAACTCTGAGAAAGAGGCCTTCATGACCAGATATCACCCAATGCTTGATCTCGCGCCTAGAGACGTGGTCTCAAGAGCCATCGTCGAAGAACAGAAAAAAGGCCAAGTCTACATCGATATCAGAGACCAGGGGAAAGAGTTTCTAACCAAACGTTTCGCTGGAATCTACGCAGCTTGTCTTGAAAGAGGAATCAAGATGGATGAAGACCTGATACCAATCTCCCCCGCTGCACACTACTTCTGCGGCGGCGTAAAAACAAACGAGTACGGTGAAACAAACATATCTGGACTATTAGTCATTGGTGAATCTGCTTGTACAGGAGTTCATGGAGCAAACCGGATGGCAAGCAACTCATTACTTGAATGTCTGGTTTTCTCGGATATGGCTGTCAGTAAAATAAACGACAGAGGTGATTTCTCTGAAAGAATATCGACGGGAAAGATTTCAGACACACAAAAAACCAATGATTACAAGAAAAATCTACAGAATATCATGTGGAAGCATGTGGGGATAAATAGAAACATATGGGACATTCATTACGCGAGAGAAGAACTCGACCAAATATACGCCGAAACACAAGAACGACTAGAAGAAAATATTACTGTACAAAACATTGAAGCTAGAAACTTAGCATGCGTAGCTAGACTAGTAGCACATGCAGCTAGTATCCGCACTGAAAGCCGAGGAACACACATGCTTACGGATTACCCAGTACGGAATGATGAGTACTGGCTAAAACATATCGAGTTTAAGAAAGAAAAAGTGACCCTCGCGGATCACAAATAACGGGTTTATTTCACGTATTTACCGAAGTGGCTTGGTGTAGCATGTGGTGGAGGTAGCTCCGCCATTGTCTTCAAACCTGGCTCAGCGTTTATAACGTGTGGAATCATGTTGGTGGTCATGGCGATTGTGCCGTGGTCACCGTGGACACATGGAGTGATCTTGTTATTGATTGGTGGAACACCCTTGATGCTCACACTATCAAACTCTTCATCTGCTCCAATGTATGCCTTGAAGTCCATGGTGATGAGGGTCTTGCCTCCGCTGATACCGTAAGCCATCTGTTTACCACCTGCGGCATAACCTGCTGGGACCTTGATAGCATCACTCTTGACCTCGTGGTCAAAGGTAACTGGTTCTGGCATATCTACTTTGATCTCATCAAGTGTCCAACCTAGTGCATCAGCGATCATCTGCATGCTCTGCTCCAAGCCAACATGTCCAGTTATCTTATGGTTATCGATTGCATCGCGGTACTCCGCGACAGACATACCTGCACCAATCTTCTTCTGGAAGGGGATACGGCGTGTAGCTGCGTCCATTTGACGAGCGATATACATTGATTCTACTTGCTCACATGGTCCTGATAGGAATATTGGCAAGGTGTCCATAAGGAAACCGGGGTTAATTCCTGTTCCTAACATAGTTGCTCCTTTCTCCTTTGCTAGTTTGTCTAGTTTTTTAGCTAGCTCAGTGGCTTCCTTCTCGACATATGGATAACCTAGCTCCTCGCATGTGCTTATGATGTTTACACCGTGCTTGAGGATGCCTGCGAACTGGTCGTAGGTCTGGCGTAGATAGCTCATAGTGGTATGGCAGACTATATCTGGCTTGGTCTCGCTGAGAACCTTATCCACGTCATCGCTGATGATGACACCGATCTTCTTCTTGCCTAATACTTCGCCAAGGTCTTTACCCACTATGGCTGGGTTGATATCGATGGCTCCAACAATCTCTATACCTTCCTTACTGAGCAGGTAAGTTGCGAGTCGTTTACCGATTACTCCGATACCATATGAAACGATTTTGACATTCTTCACATTAGTTCAACGAATATGCACACTTAGGGTCCTTAAATCTTTACCGAGAACAGAGCCTAATTATAGTATGTAGATACGTGGTGCAGACATTTTGCTAAATAGCGCATTCGAGACGTTTTGCTCGTACCCCAAAGCGGGGAGGAGAAAACAAAATGAAACTAACCAAGAGAAGCGGTATGACCGGACTCGAAACTGCAATTATACTAGTAGCATTCGTTATAACTGCTGCTGCATTCGCGTTCGTAGTTCTTAACATGGGATTCCTGACAGCTGAGAAGGCGCAGTCGGTCATCTCATCTGGAATGAGCGAGGCAAGCAGTGCGCTACTTGTTGACAGTGGAGTCATCGGACAGTTCAACGACACAGGTGGAGACCAGGCAAACATTGACCTAGTACAGCTGACCTTCTACATCAAGCTCAGCCAAGGTCACGAGCCAGTAGACCTAGACGATAGCAAACTAGTAGCCACTTACACAAACGCAAGATGCCATGGCGAGATCTATAACGCCAACGGTACATGCATGACCATCATCGGCGTTAACGACGACGGTGACAGTCTTTGTGAGACAGGCGAGAAGTTCAAGGTATCTGTAAACTTCACTGAACTGCTCTTTGACTCAATGGTTGACCCAACTCCAGTATCACAGGATGATGTATATGCACATCCATACGAGGAGTTTAGGATCGAGCTACGCCCATCAGCGGGAGCAGTCTTGACAATCGAGCGTCAGCTACCAGCGGTCTACAGCACCATAATGACACTTGAGTAAGACTAACCTCTTACCCAATCTTTTCTATTTTCTAATAAATTATGAGTTAATACCCCGAATTTTATCACTTAGGTTTTTTACTGGTTCAACATTACTTCGTTTTGCGTATAATAAACCAAGAAATAGGAGTATACCGGGGCCTATCCAAAGAATTATGTGGCTGAATGCTTTTTGGAATGAGACAGTTTCTTCCATCAGTAGCCAGGAGATTGGTACTGTGCTTCCTTGTATCATCCACCAATTACTCGGTGTGATTCCTGTTGTCCACCATACGAGATCACAGGCTATGGGTAGCATCAATAATACTAGGTGGTATAGCCAGAACATTAGCCCCATATCGTCATCTTCTGTTGCTAGGGGTAGTGTTAGGCATCCTAGGTACCACGTGATTATGGCTATTTGTTCTAGTATTTGGTGGCTTGATGGTTGGACCCATATTTTCAGTATTATCGCTGGTGCAACTATGAAAGGCGCTATGGCTAGATAGTTGAAGCGTCCGTTCTCTTCTCTGTTTTCTTTCTTGGGTAGTATATTGTCATAGAAGAAGGAAACTGCCATTAATCCGAGTACTAGTCCGAAGCCTTTCATTGTTTTGATGAAGAGACTGAAGTAACCTACTATGGGAATTCTATTGATTACTCTTCCCTCGACAAGGTCTTCAGTTACCTGAAATCCATCTGGGAAAGCGTTGTGGTCTCCTTTGGTCTGATAGACCCAGCCATCATCTGCCTCATAACCGTTAATCACCCTATGCACAATGTATTCGTCGCTAAATCCAGGTCGTAGAAAAACTAGAATATCACCATACGGCGGGTCTCCGATGTTTACATCATCAAAGTCTTCTATGGCTTCAATGACGATAAAATCGCCTACTCCGAGAGTGGGTACCATGCTCTGACTGATTACGACCATCATTGGTTTTGATGTGCCTAATGTATTGCTTAGGACGTATGATCCTCCGTAAAAAAGAGCGATTAAAGCAACGAATGTTACCCCGTATCTGAGTATCTCTTTGATGTTATCATCCAAGGTCTTCGTCTCGCGCTTCTACCTGTATAGTTTCGAGCCGGGGATCAATCCAAGAAGTCAAAAATAGACATACGTTTGGGTCTATGCTTCCTCCACGGAAGCATTTGTCTACCTCTGGACAGATTAGACATGGGCACCCTTCGACTGATTCTAGGGTTACAGGCTCTTTCTTAAAATAGAGTTTATAGGTCCATCTTCCATCGTTCAGCACCTTTTCGCGTACTACCTTACCCTTTTCCTCGAATTTCTTGGCTAGTCTGCTTCCCTCTCTGCTGCTTACGTCCAAGAGTTTCCATAGATCGGACTGGAGTAGTCCTTCTTCTCCTGCCTCAAATACTAGTTTGAGGGCTTTCTGTTCTGTTGTATCTTTTGAAGGCATTTTGTAGACCTCTAATCGTAATAGATTAAGTCATAGTCTTGGAGTATCTCATGTAGTTTTTCAACTGCTTCCTTGACTATTTCTTCGTATTTTGCACCTGTGCATACGAGTTTTCCCGATGCGAATAGTAGCATAACTACTTTAGGGTCCCCCATCCTGTAGATAAGACCAGGGAACTGCTCAGGCTCATACATTACGTTCTCCATAATGTCAGCGGCGGTTTCTAAGTCTATCTTTCCATGTAGGTTTGCTGAGGCTACTATGTTTTGTATGGTTATTGTAGGTTTACCTAATATGATTATTCCACCGTTTTTGAGTTCACGCACTACTTTATTGACGGCTCGTTTAGCCATTTTTTCGCTTTTTGCCCCGGTGCAGACCATTTTTCCTGAGCCAAATATCAGGGTGGCTGTTTTTGGTCTTTTGAGTCTGTATACTAGACCGGGGAATTGTTTTGGTCGGTATTCCACGTTACGAAATACTTTCATTACTGAGAGCAAGTCTATTGTTTGATCAAGACTTGCTGATGCGACGACGTTTTCGATGTTTATATCCAGATCTTGTCCTATCTCGTTGTGTTCGAGTTCCTTGTCATCGAAGTCGAGCTCCACATCGTCTTCAAAGCCCATAATATCTTCCCCTGATTATTGGTCCAGCTAAAGTTTCTTGAGAGCCTCAAGAGTCTCCTCGGTGATCAAATCTTGTTTTTTAATCTCAATTACTGGGAAGCTGTTTATATTGGGTTCTGTAGATACCTTTTCGCTGACGCCTATTTCTCCGCTATAGCTGTTGTATGTGATGAAGTTTCCCTCTAGCGGCTCGTCATGTTTTACGAGGTACATGAATACCTCACTGAATGTACCTCCGATGACGAAGTATATGTGCCCATGGTTCTCGAGGTGCTGAATGACGTTTGTTGCAGGCGAGCTTGCGACAAGCATGACTAAGTCTCGTATGGTTTTTAACTGGACAAATTTCATGTCTTTCCTATTGTATTTCTTTGTTCATGTATATAAACTATTTAAATATGGAAAAATCGATTAAATCTAGTTATTTTTGATAGTTTTGTGAAGCCTGTATCTGGTCTTATATAATATGTCTGTGTAGTTTCTGCTTAATGACTAAAATAGTGACACCGGAAGAGTTCTATGGATTCAAACCGGGTACAGATAGAAAACTTGTCCGTTGGGACAAGGTTGTGGAGTATTTCTGGAAGCTAGACAAGGCTTCTGACCGGATCAAAGTCTTTGAGGCGGGTAAAACAACTATGGGTAACCCTTTGCTTGTGGCTTATGTTTCTTCTAAGGAGAATCTTGCGAATCTGGACCAGATTAAGCAGGATACTTGGAGGATTAGTCACCCAGAGGACTTGACTGAAACAGATGTAGAGCAGATAATCAAGGAAGGTAAATCAGTGGTCGCCATGACCATGAGTATTCACGCCAGTGAGGTAGGGGGTACTCAGATGGTAAGCGATTTTACGTATAATCTATTGACCTCTGAAGAGCCATTGGAGCAGCGTATCAGGGATAATGTAGTATTGGTTTTGTTCCCTTGTGCTAACCCTGATGGTCAGATCATGACCGTTGACTGGTATAATGAGTATCTGGGTACTGAGTTTGAGGGTGGTGGTATGCCTTGGCTGTACCACAAGTATGTTGGACATGATAACAATAGGGATGCTTTGACTCTTACACAGGTTGAGACTCAGATAATGAATAGGATTATTCTGAAGGAGTGGTTCCCTCAAGCCTATCTTGATATCCACCAGATGGGTTTCTATGGTTCAAGGTTCTTCATCCCACCCAATAGTAACCCTGTGAACGAGGTTGCTGATCCCCTTGTTTGGGTTGAGCAGAAGCATTATGGCGCCCAGATGGCGATCCGTATGGAGTCTAAGGGGATTACTGGCGTCGAGCAGGCGGCTGTGTTCCCAGCTGATTTTATGCCGGGTTTCAGCTTGGTTTTCCCTTGGTTTAACATCTGTGGAATGTTCACTGAGTCATCAAGTGTCAAGGTTGCGACACCTGTTTACGTACATTATCATCAGCTTCAGCCTCATCCACGTGGTCGCCCTGAGTACAGGGCTTCGGTGAATTTCACGCATCCTTGGAAGGGTGGTTGGTGGCATCTATCCGATATATTGAAGGGTCAGATGACTTCCGCTTTGGCGACTCTTGAGGTAGCGGCTAATAACCGTGAAATGATACTCAAGAACATGCACACCAAGGCGGTGAACAGCATCACCAAGGGAAAGGAGGAGGCTCCTTATGCCTTTGTTTTCCCACCGGGTCAAGCTGATCCTAACACGGTTTACAGGTTCTTGAAGACTCTGAGCGATATGAGCGTTGATATCCATAAGGCGGATACCGAGTTCAAGATAGGTGAAATCGTCTACCCAGCAGACAGCTATGTAGTATTCGCTAGCCAGACGGCTAGAAACTTCCTGATTAGCCTGCTTAGTAGAACCTTCTACCGGGATAATATCTGGGTCAGGACTCCTGATGGTGTACCTATGATGAACTATGACTTTGCTACTCAGACTATGGCTGAGTTCAAGGGTGTAGATATCATCGAGGCGATGGAGGTTCCTGACGGAAGCTTCAGTAAGGTAGAGCCAATGCCCCCAGTTGGAGGTTTAGACGGTAAATCCAAGCTTGGATACTTGATTGACTGCAGAATTAATGATAGCTTCAAGGCTGTAAATAAGCTGAGTAAATCTGGTGTCAAGGTGGATCGCTTTACTGAGTCCATCAAGGTGGGTGAAGAACAGTACCCTGCGGGCATGTGGCTTGTAAGTGGTGACGAGAAGAAGTTAAAGAAGGTCGCTAAAGAGACTCACCTTGAGCTTATTCCTGTAAATGAGAAGATAGAAGCTGAGTCCAAGGCTGTGAAGCCGCTCAAAGTAGCCATGTATCAACGTTACTGGGGTGGAAACATGGATGAAGGCTGGACAAGGTGGCTGTTGGAGCAGTTCGACTTTGAGTATACTACGGTTAAGGATGATGAGGTCAAAGCTGGACTGGAAGATTATAATGTATTGATCTTGCCCAGTGATAATACGGCACTCATCACAGGTGAGGGAGTCGAAGAATACTACGAGAAGAGGTACAAAGGAGCCTTTTCGCCACCAGTGTTACCAGAGGAATACAAGTCGGGTATCGGTGAGGAAGGGGTCAAGAAGATAAACGAGTTCATTGAGAACGGTGGCACAGTCATCGCTCTCTATGAGTCCGCTGGCTTCGCTACAGAGAAACTTGGTATTGCGGTTCGTAACCCGTTGAAGGATATGGAGCCTAAGAAGTTCCACTGTCCGGGTAGCACTATATGGGTGGACATTGATAACAAACATCCACTTGCATATGGTATGCCCGAGAAGGGATTGATCCTATTGCGCGGTAATCATGCTTACTCAGTAAAGGGCAACCATAACAATGATCACTATAAGGTGGTTGTCAGTTACCCAGAGGAGAACATGATGCAGAGCGGATGGCTTATCGGCGAGGAGCATCTTGCTCGTAAAGCAGCCATGATAGAGGCACGGAAGAAGGATGGTAAGGTTATCCTGTATGGTTTCCAGCCACAGAACAGGGCGTTAACTGATGCCGCCTTTAAGCTGTTCTTTAATGCCTTAGTGGGATAAAATAAAGAGATTAAATCTCTTTTACCTTTATTTCTCTGACTATTATTTCGCCGAAGAGTTCTCTTTTTACGCCACAGATTGGACACTTGTATGGTGGTTCATCTCTGAGAACAACGTATCCGCATTGTTTGCAGTAGAGTAGTTTTCTGTCTGTAGGTTCTGCTTCACCGGTTTCCAGTGTTTCCGTTGTTTCTTCGCCCATTCCAAGTGCAGCCATCTGTTTCTCCATTGGACGACGTTCTGGTATTGAATGAATTGGTTCTTCGCCTTTGTGGACCGCTCCGCTCACGTATAATGCACAGTAACATTGTCCGTATTCTTCAACATCTGGGTCTCGATAGTCGCATGGGCATAATATGTCGCGGTCTGTCTCTAGGTTGCCTGATGCGATCCTACATGGACAGCTAGGGTACCCGTATCGTTTTTCGTTCTCGGCTAAGCCTTCCAGTAGTTCTTGTAATAGTTCTGGGTCGGGGCAGAGGTGCATTCTGTTGCGGAGAGCGTCTCTTTCGGCTCTTTTACGCGCCTCCTCAACTGTTATCATTACTTTATTTCCTCTAGTATGTCGTCTTTCTTGAATCCCTGTATTACTTTGTCATCGTTTACGACGATTACTGGGAAAGCAACTGGGATTTTTTTTCTCTTTGAGTATCTCTATAGCTTTTTTCTGTTCTTCTTTACTGCATGTGTCTAGGTCGATGTATTCGTAGGCTATCTCTTTGTCTTTTAGTAGTTGCTTTGTTTTTTTGCACCATCCACATGTGCTGATGGTGTATAGGAATACCTTGTGTTTGGTGTTTGATCCTTCTACTTTTTTGGTTTCCATTGATTATAAACTCCTTAGCTGTATTTGGTTTTCGCGTTATAAATACCCACGCGTTTGGTGCATTTTTTATGCGGTATTTACTATGTTTTCTTGATTACTTTGGGCGGCGTGAAGAAATATAACGGCTACAAGGCGTATGATTTCCTTGAATCGGGTTTTGATTTTCATGAGTTCAAGCTTGTGAAGCATCCACGAGTGGAGCCTTACTATGTTCCACTGAGCAAGACAGAGGAAGAAAGGTTTCAGGAGTTAGTGGAAAAATCAACGGTAGTTGATTTACATGAGCACCCGGTACTTTATCCTGAGGATATGAAGGAGTTACCAGAGCTGGATCATCTTGGACGTCAATTCACAGCTTATGAGGCGCTGAGTACTAGTCATCTTGACTGTGTTTTTGATAACATGATGGATGGGATGACGTATATCACAAGCTTCAGCGGATGGAAGTTTGACGATATAGTACATGATCTAGGCATCAGGCTTAGTGACTTGGCGCATCAAGACATGATAGTTCACTGCAAGACAGTCAAGGACATCAGGGAAGCGAAGAAGAATGGTAAGATCGCTTTGGTTTTCTGTATGGAGTCGGCTACTCCTATCGAGAACGAGCTTGACCGTATTGATGTGCTCTATGGTTTAGGTGTTAGAAGCATGGGTATCTGTTACAGCGAGTCTAATATGCTGGGCGGTGGGATGAGTGAGACCTATCAGGATACTGGTTTGACGGATTTCGGTTATGACGCGGTTAAGCGGATGAACAAACTGAGACTATTGATTGATATTGGGCACACCAATGATAGGACGGCGTTAGAGACCATCGAGGCTAGCGATTGCCCCATCTATGATAGCCACAGTGGACCCGCTGCGATAGCACAGGGTCATATCAAGGGAGATGAGGTGCTCAAGGCTTTAGCTGAGCATGATGGTGTTCTCGGAGTGGGTGGTGCGGGTCAGGGATTACGTACAAAGAAGCACCCGGTGGGTAGTATTGAAAGCTACATGGAGTGCGTCGAGTACTGTATTGATCTCATGGGCATCGATCATGTGGGGTGTGGACCGGATACATTGTATGGCGCACATCAGAAGCTATACGAGGTCTGGTTTCCCAGACGTATGGGGCATTATGATCGTCTGGGTGCTGAGAAGATTAAGTCTTATCCTGTACCTGATGGCATGGTTGATCCAGGTTACGTGAAAGGAATGGAGAATCCAAACGAGTTCATCAACGTTATGAGGTGGATGATCAAACACGGGTACAGTGACCCCGAGATACAGAAGATAATCGGCGGTAACGCGATGAAACTTCTTAAAAAAGTATGGAGATAACAGGTTTAACGACACGTTTTTTGTGCCTATAAACCCGTTACTCATACACTTTTTTGTACTGATTTGGATCGAAAATAAGCTGTTTTAAGGTTTCTTTTAATTTAAAAACGGGTATTCAACGCGTTTCGTGTTACCCCCTCCCCCCTCCCTG
>Ga0190359_1000850_pt1 | contig 20196 bp, 15 predicted proteins | sample 48721823_MG_FD_161269 | JGI IMG/M metagenome (GOLD analysis project Ga0190359, IMG submission 161269) | Hydrothermal vent microbial mat bacterial communities from Southern Trench, Guaymas Basin, Mexico - 4872-18-2-3_MG | ecosystem: Environmental > Aquatic > Marine > Hydrothermal vents >... | reverse complement strand
CATCATAATCCGGCTCTGTGGCGCTTCCGGGCATCCAGAAGACCTCAGGATAGAGAGAGAGCTTGTTGTAGGCGTCTTTGAGGTCTCGGGCTGAGATTCCCACTTCTTCGAGATTGCGGATGAGCGGGGCGTATTTTTTTTTGGCTTCGATCATGAATTCATCCCAGCATTTTTCTCTGTAAAGCATGTCTTGCACTTCTTCCATTTCTTCAAAATCAGGATTGAGCGCGATCTCAACAGGACGTTCTCTGAGGAGCTTGGCGCAGAAAGAATGGATGGTGCCGATAAAGACCTGCTCCAGGTTGTGTATGGCCTGGGAGAGGCGTTTTCTTTGGGGGTCTGTCTCATCCATACTTAGGGCTGTCTTCTCCAGTTCTGTCTGAAAGCGGCCCTGAAGCTCTCCGGCTGCTTTTTTGGTAAATGTGACCGCAGCCAGGTTGTCGATGCGGCATTTGTCCTGCTGGAGGAGCGCGATCATGCGGTTGACCAGGTTTCGGGTCTTTCCGGAGCCGGCGCCGGCTTCAACCAGAAAAGTGGTATCCAGGTCCTGAGTGATCTGCTGTCTTTCCTTTTGGTCCGGTAAGGGTTTTTTTTCAGTCAAAATCTTTCAGCCTTTCAAATATGGAGTATTCCTCGACGCCTAAATTTTTCTTTTCTTTGGCTCTGGATGAAGCATCTCCGCACAGAGGAGCCAGGTCGCAGTATTCGCATATGGCATCCGGATGGGGCACAAAATTACCTGTTATGATCACAGCTAAAAGCTCTGTGAGGAGGAGTCTGAATTTGAGGCGATCAAAGTCCGGAAACGTGATTTCTCTTCCCTCCCCTTTTCGTGTGGGAAAATAATAAGCTCCTTCTTTGACTGTGGGGGACGGGTCTCTGCCCAGTGTTTTGAGGATCTTTTCCGCAGCCAGAGAATAAAGCGCGTGCTGGAGGATGCGGCCTCTTCCGAAATATTTTATTCTTTCATAAGAGCTCGATCTTCCGGATTTGTAATCGATCACCCGGTAAAGCCCATCGCCTAGCCTATCGATGCGGTCGATACGGCCTTTTAAAAGAATTGAGGTCTTGGGGGTTATTTCAATAAGAACCGGCGTGTCCGTGCCGTCGCCTTTACCTGTGCCGGTTCCGAATCCGACTTCAAAGAGGATTGGTTCTATCTCCTCATCTCTTTTTGATTCCACCTCTAAAAAGATGTCAAGAGCCTGCATCAGTTCGTTTTTCTGGAGAAGAAAAACATCTTCTGATGGGGGCGGGATTTTTTGCTTAAATGATTGGATGAGTTTTTCGGCAATATCTCTGATGAGGGTCCGGTGTTTATCTTTTTGGGGCTTTTCGCCTCTTTTTTTGATTTCCGTCATGAATTTAAAGAGCACTTCATGTACCAGAGTCCCCCAGTTTAGGGGATCGAGCCAGCGGGAGGGGTCATACTCTATTATCTCTGGTTTGCGCACACCCAGCACATATTCCATAAAATACTTAAACGGACAAAATGCCAGGCACTCCAGGCGTGAGGCTGAGAACACGGTTTTTTCAATAGAGAGAAGAGGGCGTGGGGTTTTTTCAGAAGATTTTTCGCGGGGAAAGATAACACCTTCATAGGGATAAGGGCTGGAGAGGAGGCTTTTTCTCTGGGTTAAGGCTTTGATCCCCTGGCCTAGGGAGGGGAAATTCACTTTGACGGCATTGATGCCGTTTAAAAGGCCCTGGTCTTTGGCAATCTTTTCAAGCCACCATTCGGTTGAGTCCAGGGTCTTTTCTTCCTGTGTGGGAAAAAAGCCTTGAGTTTCTTTAAAGGAATTCATGAGATCGGAATAATCCAGCCTGGGTTTGCCCTTGATGAGGCGAAAAGCTTGAAGCACAAGAGAGGAAGGGAATGATTCTCTTTCCCCTAAAATATCATAACAGGAGTAGCTGAGATGAATTTTTCCGCGTAGAGAGGAGATGAGCCTGGCCATGGAAAAGAGATTTTCTCTTAAGGAGTCCCTGGTGGTGCGGAGAGAGGGCGAGAGTTTTTCCCGTTCTTCATCCAGAAGGATAGGGTCCTGAAATCCTGTACCCGGAAAGTTTTCGCGGTTAAGACCAAGGATAAAGGTATGGGGGCGCGCCGCAAAGCCGCCTGATCTGTAAGCGGAGATGTGGGCGTGTCCTGGGGCGGGTCCTGAAGAGCCCACTTTGATATCCGTTTCCAGGGAGCGAAGCCGCTCTAAGGCATCTTCTTTTTCCATGGGAGGAGTATCAAAAGAAGCCAACTCATCCAGTCTTGAATACAGGGCAGAGACGGCTTCAGCATCCTGGGGAGTTTTTACGGAGGCATATTGGGCGAGGAAGTCGTGTATGCCGCGGGCAAGGTTTTGAAAGTCGATGGGCTCTCTTCCGTTCCAGGCGTCAAGGAATCGGAATATTTTTTTTATTTCAGGTTTGATTTGATTTAGGTGACGAATGCTTGGGCCGGCTGCTTCTTCTTTTAATCTTTCTAGACAGGTTAAATATCTCTTTTTTCCCCAGCCGATTCCGGCTCTTTTAAGGAGGGCGCTTATTTGATGGGGCGATGGGAATGATTTGTCCTTTTTTTTAAAGCTCAGATGGCCGCTCTCCAAAAGGTCCCGGAAGATAGAGTCTCTGAAGTCACTTTCCATCCAGTTAAGAAGGAAGGAAAACAGTTTTCCGGGAGATGTGAAACCAATGCCCAAGCCTTCGCCCAATGTGATGGGAATGCCTGTTTTTTGAGAGAGAGTGAAAAAAAGCGAAGGATAGACTTGGCCCTGAGGGCAGATGATTTCCGTTTCATCTACCGGGATTTTATCCTGGAGGATGAGGCGGAAGACTTCTTTACATTCGTTAGAAGGTCCGACGGCTGTAGTGATGGTAAGCGTTCCGTCGTTTAGAGGTTCAGGAGCTTTATAAGGGGCAAAAAGCCAGGCAGCCCTTTCAGAGTCAGCGGCAGGTTGTTCAGGGGCTTTTTCAGGCTCTGTGACTTTGTGGAAGCGGCGGGGCTTTTGAATGCCGAAAACAGGATTTCCGGGCAGGATGATGAGACGGTCCTTTGAGATGTTTTGAAGGAATTTTTTCTCAAGCGGAGTCAGGGCCTGGTCTTCAAAACAGAGGAAATACTTATTGTGGGCAAAGTTTTGAGGGAAGGATTTACAGGCTTTTAAATAAAGACCGGGCTTATCAAGAAGTTTTTTGTCCTGGAGCAGCTTTTCATACTCAGAGAGGAGGAGATGGATTTCTGTTCCTTTTTTCTTGTTTATGAATCTATTTGCGAATTCTTGAGGGGAAAGTGATTTGGATGAAATCCCCTGCATGCGGAGGATTTGGATGGAGCGGGAGAAAGCTTTGATGATCCCGGGTTTGGCATCCAATGCTTTAAAATAATCAAGGTGCCCGTATTGTTTTAAATTGGTGAAGGCTTTTTCCACCAGAAGAGATGTGGTGTATGGGGTTATTTGCTTGAGTTTTGCTCTCGCAATCTCTTCAGCACAGACTTCATGAGCCAGAGAAGGGAGTGTGGCAAAACGAAGATTGACCCAGGAATGGCCGGCTTTGGTGAGGGACTCTCCGATCTGGCGGCCTTTTTGGTATGAGGGGACAATGAGTATTTTCTCATCCAGAAGATGCTGAGAGCAGAAATCAGCCAGGAAGGATAAGGTTGTGTTTTTTTTGTATGATGAGCTATTTTTTGGGCTTGCTGGCATTGTTCGTCAGCTATTATCTATCTCTGGGGCTTTGTTGTCAATTTTGCTTTATTCATTGGTCCCATAAAAAAGCAAAGCCCTATAGTACTGCCAGGGGAAATTTTTGATTCCCCGGGGTTCACATGGGACGTTTTCTGCCTCATTAAAGAGTGCAGCTTTGAGCTGAAAATGTCAAATTTTCATCTACACGAATACTAAATATAATCTCTTTGGACCTCATTTTCGGGGGTAAAAAAGGGCCTCAGTCACCTAAGCGACATGAGCCATTTGATGGCTTCCGGGTGCTTCTGCCAGGCAGGACCAATTTCCTCTGCACATTGGATCGCTTCACTCTCCTCTCCTGGTGTGTAGTAGGATTGCTTGTATTTGAGCGGATACTTTTTTCTGCCTATAAGATAATCGAAAACATGGGGATTTTTTGAATTTGCTTCTCTATAAAGGCCAGCTGCCTGTCCAAGTTTGCCGGATAAATAGCGTTCCAGCACTTGTCCCCAGAGAAAGGTGGCCATGATTTGGTTGGGATATTTTTTGATCAATTTTCTGGCACCCTTTAAGTTTCCAGTTTCAAGATACATCCCGAGCAGCGAATCCCGTATTCCTTGATTATCATTCGGATTCAACTCAAGCATTTGTTCAGCCTGTTTAATGGCTTCTTTGAGCTGTCCGGCGACCTTAAGAGAAGTGGTTAAAAATTCCTGGGCTCGCATGTATGGCCGTGTCTCAACCAATCCCCAGAAATGGCCCTTGTTTTCTTCAAAGTATTGGCGGCCTAATTTTTGCTCTGCGCGGGCGATGATCTTTTTTAAACTGTCTATGACATCTGGTATGGAGCGTGCTGTGAATTCCACTTTTATCATAAGGGCATCAATACAATCTGGATCGAGCTGAAGTGCCCTATCAGCTAATTCCAGGGCTTCATCAGGATTTTCCGTATCCATTGCCTTATAGGCCAGTTCCTGCGCTTCTTCTGAAGGCTCAAAGTCAGTTAGAGCCTGAACTTCCTCTACAGACTTCCCCATAATTTGATTTTGAACGAACTGTTCTGCTTCTTTACTGCTTTTAAAATCGTGCTGATCCATAAGCCTACCGATAGCCCGATGCATCCGTTCACTTTGGTATGGAGAGGGTAGAGTTTTTGGGAAAATATTTTTCTCTTTTTCTTTCTGCTTGGAATTATCTGGCGACTTTAAGCTTGAAGGAATCTTAGCGTATTTCTTTTTTTTGCTTTTTTTTGCTTTTTGTTTTTTCTTTGACATTTTTTCCTTTTTGATTTCAAAAGATATGTATTCACAATTATAATATATAATATGAAGAAGCTGGTTCAATATAAAATTTTAAAATTACGGGTTTGGAAATATCATTCTCTCTCATCAAATATTTTGACCAGTGGTTCTTTCCAGTCAAAGCAGGTTTCTCTGCTGCAAAGATTTTCAAATGTGTTAATGCATTGAGGATATGGACTTAGATGCATAAACCGAGACTTATTTTCAGGGCTTTATTTACATCTTTCATGATAGCTGGACGGAAATGGCCTAGGTTCACTTTGATTCTCTCTTTTGCAATGGTCCTTATTTGGTCGCATTGGATTATGCTTTTTTTATCCAATCCCCCCTCTCCCATTTTGATCCACACATCGGTGGGATATTGTTTCGAAATCTCCTTTTGACTGGTGATTACAGCTACTATGGTTACCGGGGAATATTTGTTTCCTATGTCATTTTGAATAACCACACAAGGCCTTGTTTTTCCTGTTTCAGATCCTCGGATAGGTTCCAGGTCAACAACAACGACGTCCCCTCTCTTGAGTTCAGGATTCATTTATGTTTTCTCCATTCACATATTTGAAATTCCTGCAGATTTTTTTGTTCAATTCAGCTTTGGCTTTATAGCCCTGTTTGAGGCTTTCCTCAAGTTTTTGCTTTTCTATTTTTTCTGCTTTTTCCCTTGCAGCGTCTCTTACAAACTTGCTGAAATCTGTGTCTTCTTTGACTTCAGAGATTTTTTTGATCAGGTCAGCGGGGAAATTGATATTTTTTCTTACTGTTTTTGACTTGGCCAAAGGCTCCTCCATGATGTATCGTAGGTATATATATTAGATATGTATGTATTATACACATGGAGAGGTATTTTTACAAGTCTCTCATTCATACCGGATCGCGTCTGCAGGATTTTGGGTGGCGGACCGGAACGACTGATAGCCAACGGATATGACAGCGACCAGCAGGGCCATACCCAGGGCAGCGGCAAACAATGCAAAGTCCAGGCTGGTTCGATAGGCATACCTTTTGAGCCAGTTGGTCATGATCAGATAAGCAGCAGGCCAGGCAATCACATTCGCCAGAAGCACCAGCAGGAAAAATTCCCGAGCGATCAACGCCAGGATCTTTGGTATGCCAGCTCCGAGGACCTTTCGGATTCCGATTTCCCGGGTCCTCTGCTCTGCAGTATAAGAGGCCAGGCCGAAGAGCCCGAGGCAGGCGATGACTACGGCAAGCACAGCGAATATATTCAGCAGGGTTCCCATCCGCGATTCAGTGCGGTACATCCTGTCAAAGTTTTCGTCGATAAAATGATATTCCAAAGGATAACTGGGAATAATTTTTTTCCAGGTATCCTTGATAAAATCCACGGATGCGCTGATATCATGGGGCGGGATGCGGATAAGCAGAAACCGCACATTATCCGGGGCCAAGATGACAGCCAGCGGTTCGATTTTGGTGCGCATGGAGGAATAATGAAAATTTTTCATAACCCCCACGATTTGTCCGTCAATGCCTGCAAAATGGAAGCGTTCCCCCACCACTGAATCTTTTTCCATCAAAGCTGCTACTTCCTCATTCACCAGGAATCCATGCCGGACATCGGAGGGGTATTCAGGGGAAAAGTGCCGGCCTTCCTTCATTTCAATACCCGCGGTCGGGATATAGTCGTAATCCACATAGGTCTGTCCGATAAGGACATGCAGGTCCGGGTCCTTGCCGTCCCAGTCAGCCCCGCCCGAGTTACTGCCGATGCTTGAAGGCAGATGCCAGGCCGCAGAGACATACATCACCCTCGGGTCCTGTTTCAGGGCCTGTTTCAAGGGTGTGTACACATCCCCTGCTTCATCGGGCAGCGTGGCATAAATCAGGTGTTCTGAGTTCCATCCCAGGTCGCGGCTGCGCATGTATTTGACCTGTTTATACACCGCCATTGTGCCGATAATAAGAAGAATGGACAGGGAAAACTGCACCACCACCAGGATTTTCCGGAACCGTGCGCTGCCGGAAGGAGTTCCGAGCCGTCCTTTAAGCACCAGGGCCGGCTGCATGGATGAGAGCAGCAAAGCAGGATAACTTCCAGCCACAAGCCCGGTGATGAATATGATGAGCAGCAGTCCGGCAGCCAGAGTTCCGGCACCGGCTACATTCCAGGAGAGTTGCTTTCCGGAGAGTGTGCTGAAAGCCGGAAGCAGAAGCGTTGTGATGCCGGCAGCAAAGACCATGGCGATCAGGGCGAAAATGATGGATTCCCCGTAAAACTGACGGATAAGATGGCTTTTGGTAGCACCTACTACCTTACGCAGGCCCACTTCGCGTGCGCGGTTTGCTGACCGGGCCGTAGAGAGATTCATGAAATTGATACACGCAATCAAAAGCACAAAAGCGGCGATAATGGAAAATATATAGACAAATTGAATGGCTCCGGGGTCATGCTCGTATCCCCAGTACGCATGCAGATGCAGGCGGGTGTAAGGCATGAGCATCAATTCCGTGGTGGTTTCCTGGATTTTTTCTTTGATGAATCCCCTGATCTTGGGATTGACCTGGTCCATGTGGACGCCGTCCTGAAGCTGGACCAAGGTGGTGATGGAGTTGGCGCCGAAATGGTCGTTAGTGGCTCCCAGCCGTTCCATGAGTTTGTAGGGGACCAGCATGTTGAACTGCAGGGTGGAATTATGCGGGACGTTTTCCATAACCCCGGTGACTGTGAGTTCATGCTGGTTATTTACATTTATGACCTTGCCCATGGGATTGTCGTTACCAAAGTATTTTTTGGCCTGGTCCTGGGAGAGAATCAGCGAGAAAGGCGAATCCAGTGCTGTATCCGGATTACCGTGGACAAGAGGAAAGGTCATCATGTTCAGAAAAGACGGGTCGACAGCGCGCACTCTGTTCTCATAAAACGCCTGGTCGTTGTAGCGGAACAGCTGGTTGCCGGCCCAGACGTAGCGGGTAGCGTCAATGATTTCCGGGATCTCTTCCACGAGCGCCGGGGCCAGGGGGTGCGGGGTGACTGTGACATGATATATCCGTCCGGAATAATCCTGGTCTTCTTCCACCCGGTAGAGGTTGGGGGCGTTTTGGTGGAACTTGTCAAAGCTCAGTTCATCCAGAACCCAAATGCAGATGAGCAAACTGCAGGCCAGGCCGAGAGCCAGTCCGGCGACATTGATGAAGGAATAACCTTTATGGCGTTTTATATTGCGCCAGACAACTTTAAGATAATTTTTCAGCATAGTCTATCTCCTCTCTATTTATGACGATTGAAGCTGAAAAATAGTTGGCATCATTTTCGGTCTTTGACCTCTCCCCTGCTTATTAACCTGTATGATGAACGAGTCGAGGTTGCTATGTCATTCTTGAAATAATCTTGCATATCGATGGAACAAAATGAATAATAAATACATCGCCCTTTTTTTATGAATAGGTCAGGTTAGCTGATGCAGCAGGTTATCTTAAAGATGCGATTTTTGGGGGCAGAAAGCATTGATTTTGGGGTGAAAAACTGTGGAAAACTATGGTTATGTTATTGATTATAATAAAGATGCCTGGGCCCGACCCCCCAAAGTAATATAAAATGAATGGTTTATCAGCTGAAAAAAAGAAAAGAATCGTTAAAATTTATTATCCGTCCAAGAAAACCAAAGAAAAGAAGGGAGCAAACTTAGTTGAAAGCTTCACTTCAGGAATAACAAGTTCAAAAGAAAAGAATATTTATGATATAGTCGAAATTTTTAGAGAAAAAATGTTTGCTGACAGCCTAACAATAAAGAAGAATTTAATTTTAGAGTATTACAAAAACAGAATTCCTCTCAAATCATTGATTAACCTTCACAATGCTGATGGGATTAAAAACACAAGCCAAGTTAAAGAAATGATCGAGAAAATCAACTCAGGAAAATCTATTCTGACTCCAGAGCACCTGCCCAATATAAAATTAGTTAAAACCCTGGATAATGAGTGGGTCTTATTCGACGGGCATCATTCCATGCTTGCCTATATGTTCGCAGGCAAAAAATATTTGGACGAAACCCCTCATCTTATCGTGCTGGACAGAGAAAATAAAGGATTCAAAGATGAGGAAATTCATGTCTTTTTTGGTAAACACGCTCCCATGTTAAAAGGTAAAAATTGGCGTTTCTTTGTCATAAACTGGGAGGCATCTGACCAACACCAACTCCAAAACCGCCGCCAAAAAAACATGGGAGAGCTTTTTAACTCTTTTAAAAAAAGAATCCAATACTTTTAATCTCCTCATGCCGGCCCTCTCTAATGATAGCCGCTCTATCACATACGATTGGTTTGTTTTACTCATTGTCTGTGACAAGATGATTTACCAGAGAATCAATGAGCAGGTCAGCGGCTTCACGGAAGATGTCTTTCCCGATAAAATCTCTGTGCATGAAGACAAAATAAAGGGATTTCACGGCGCCTACGATGACTTCAGGATCATGGCCGCGGATAAGGCCTTCATGCTGCCATTTCTTGATGAGATTTGTGAAAAATTCATTGGTGCTTTCTTGATGCAATCTGAATTGGTCCGCAGGTATTTTATGAGAAAGCCGTTCAAATTCCTCTTTATCTGAGGCGAGTTTCAGCATTGGGTCCGTATCAAAAAGGTCAATAACATAGAGGAGAAATTCCTTGAATGTATCTTTTGGGTTTTTGGATTTTTCCAGTCTCCTGGCTGCTTCTTTCTGCAGTTGTTTATCAAATTCCTCATTTATGGTCAGAAACAGATCTTCTTTGGAATCAAAAAAAAGATAAAAAGTCCCTTTGGCAATCCCGGCTTCCCTGGCCAGGTCAGCCACATTGGTTTTTCTAACTCCAAAGCGGTCAAAGTGTTCCCTCCCCGTTTCAATGAGCTTTTTTCTGATACTCTGTTTTTCTTTTTCGGTAAATCCTTTGGGCATTAGGCTGACCTTTTATATTTTTATGACCAAAATAGTCATATGGTCAAAATAATTTATTATCAGGGTCTTGTCAAGAGGGAAATGTTAAAAAGGGCTTCCCCCATTTTGCTGTTATCTCATTTCAGGAATTTGCCAGCCTTGTTCTTCCTCCATCGTTTGATGCTTTCCATAATATGAAGACTAAACGATTTTGGCCTAAAAAATCATCATTTAAAGCAAGAAGAACTGTGGAAAAATATGGTTATCTTACAGATTATAAAGGAGATGCCTGGGCCCGACCCCTTATTCTTGAGTTTGAGTGATTGATGTACTTGTTCGTTTTCGATACACTTATTGTTCGCTTGTGAACATAGGCATGTTCCTAAAGAGCTCTTCGAATGGATATTCTTTCCATTCCAGATAGGGCGCATCCCACATGTTTGTTTTGAGATCATCTACAGCCACCCAGATTCTCATCTGATTGGCCGAGAAAATGACAGAATACTCTGTGCTTCCATGGGAGACGATTTGGAGAAGTCTTTTTGCTTGAGGTATTCCCAGAGGTTTTTTCTGGCGGGCCCAGGCTTCCAATTCATGCATTCCCGCTTCATAGCGCCAGAGAGAGGAAAAAGAGACCCTTCTGCCAAAGGAAAGCTGGGGGCGGTCAGAATCAAAGCCGTAAACCTTATGATGATTGGAAGCCATGATAGTGTGAGGATGGGTTGGCCGGACTTCTTCAGGACAGCGCATTTTTCCGCCAAAACGGTCCCCTTCATAAACAAATGCGGGATTTTTTTGTCCTTGAAAAGGCACAGCCCAAAGGATAATTGAACCCGGAGCTGTGACCCCTCCCCCGTCACACTGGAAGCGATTCATCTCTTTCAAAATTCCGGAGGGCGTTATGGTTGGGATTTCCCGTTCCAGGATGTCTCTTTGAATCCAGGAGCATGGAGTGATATTTCCTTTGACCGGTCCGGGGCCTGTTCCTCCGGCATTCTCCATGCTGTAGAGCCCGTCTTCATTTATTCCGGATATGGTGCCTATGAATCCCGGCCACATGAACGAAACCCAGCGTTTATGTCCGGGTTCTGATGGGTCCACTGCAAAGATCAGGAAATGGCTGACCGTGACTTTGCGTACATCACACTCCCCGTCCATGTTACGGGCTGCCACCAATCCTCCTTGAAGCGCGGTTTCTATAGTGAAATCTCCCCAAAATGCAAATTGGGTGCAGGAGGAGGGAGAAGAAACCGGGAAAGCCGCTCTTCGTTCGATATAGGCGTTTATGGCTAAAAGGTCTGTTTGGTTGAAATCGCGGCTCAGAGATTCAACGCCCATGTCGATTCCGGAATCTTTCATTCCTTGAATGAGGGCCCGGGACTCTTTTTCGAAATCCGGAGGGATTTTGAAGTGTGTCTCAAGGAAAGGAACATAGATATCCGTGTAGTTTTTGGCTGACTGCCAGACGTCCTCAATGACATAAAATTCAAAAAAATCAATGATCTGTTTCCCCAGAAGATAGCCGTGGGCATAACCTCGTTCTTCGCCTGTACCCTGTAGCTGGAGAACGGGAAGCCCGTTGATCCATCTCAATGCTCCGTGTTCTCTTTGGATGTCTTTTTCAGGAAAAGGAGTGGGAGTGCGGAGGAGGCAATCCACGTTTGTTTGGTTTTCTTTGGTAAGGTCAACAGGGGAAAATCTGGCTCCCGGGTGGGAGGCATACCATCCCAAAGGTTCGATAGGTTTGAAATCAAGCTCACCGTCTTTGTCCAGATCCATATAGGCTATGATACTGTAATGAGCGGGTGGGAGCTGGGAAAACTCATAAGCAGAAGGATCGCTCAGAGTGATTTCTTTAAGGGGCTTTTTGGCTCCATATATATCCATTTTACTGAGAGGGCGGGCCTCTCCTTGTGCGGAAACGTCCAGTTTGTATAAAAGGATATGAACTGTGCCTTTTTGATTGCCTCTATACTTGATGTTTCCTGAAAGGGTTCTGTACTGCTCAGGAGTGACTTTACAGGAAATGAAAAGGATAATGATAATAATGGTTACGAGTTGTTTTTTCATTAAAGGGTATGATTATTTTTTGCATGACTTTTTGCAGACACCCCCGCCGCTTCCGCTGAAAAAGATCATCACACCCAGGATGAATCCGAAGTTATACCAGTTACCGCTGTTATGGACTTCATACACATTGACTTTGTCTGTGAAGAGCGAAATGATAAAGGTGAAAAAGGAAATGAACCCATGCCACAATCCGGCCCAGAAACCAGCCACCTTTCCTTGCTGGTTCTGGGAATCTTCCATACTATTGGGTCCAGCTGCACATGAGGTCATGAACAGAAGGACGGCCATCATAATGATAAAAACGGCCACATTCTGCCGGCTGAGTATTCCCTTGCTGTTACTCGATTTTTTTAACATATAAGCCTCCTATGTATACTCCCAAAGCGAATCTGAAGCCCATATTACACGCAAAGTACAAGTTCAGTCAACGGGAAATCCTTTTCCACATCTAAAAAACAACCTGAATTAGATTGTGAGAAGTGCATTTTGGGCCTAAAAAACCACTGTTTTCAGGGTAGGGATTTGTGGAAAACTAGGTTATTCTCTTGATTTTAAAGGAGATGCCCGGGCCCGACCCCCCTAAAATTGGATCGCTTCATCACAGGGAAGCCTTCTTTGGAGGCTATAAAATAAAGCCTTCCCTTGGAATCTATGGACGATGGAAATCCTTTAACATCCATAGAGTGTATGAGCTTTTGGTTTTTATAGATTTGCATCTGGCTTTTGCTCTCTTCTTCTCCGATTACAGGAAGCCCTCGGATGGTGACACAAATCATATCTTCATGCATAAGAACTGAGACAATAGGGAAAAAGACGCTCATATAACTTTTCCCCCCTTCTCCTTTCCCTCCTTGGATTGTCATCGGTCTGAAAAAATCACTTTTTCCCTTTATTTTCCCTGATAATTGGCCGTCTTTATAGATAAGGATTTCATATTTGTGGGGATTCAAAAGAAATAGGGTTCCGTCGCCCGAAGAGCTGAATTTCATTGGAAATTTAGTAAACGGGGCATCTTTGTACTTGGACATTCTTGAAGGAAGAGAAAACGGCTCTGCAAAAGAGAAAAGCCTGTCTCCTTTGCGGCTGTAAATGTGAATACCCAGGTCATTGTCGAATCCCAGAATGGCGATTTGACCATCCTTGTAGTGTTTGATATCAAAAGCCTGAAAATCCAGCTTGAAATAATTTTGACAGGTTCCCTTTTCATCAAAATTCAAGACTTTGTTGCCGGCTCTGTCATAGATGGAAATCAATCCATCCGGATGAACAGCAAATCCAAGGAGCATGGAGACTTCTTCAGGCCCCTGCCCTTTTTTTAGGGGAATGCTTCTCAGAAATACGCCCTGGGGGTCGAAAACTTGTATCCTATATTTTTTTCCGTCAAGAATATATATATTTTCTTCTGCATCCAATTGGATGTCACTGATACTGCCGAACATCTTGTGTTCGTCTCCATAATCAACGCCGATGGATAAGTCCTCAATAAGAGAGACGGATTCTTCATCGGATAAAACCATGGATGAAAAAAGAAAAATCATACCCAAGAGGATAACTGAGAGTCTTAAACCTTTATTATTTTTCATTGTTCGTTTCTCCAAGATATTTTATACAATTGCCTTTTAGATATAAACCCAGAAACTTTGAAAAGGTTTCGTTTTAAATATCTTGGAAGGCTGATTTTGAAGAAATCAAGAAATAATTGCAGATTTTTTTTGAACTAATTCTTCAGCATCTTTGATTATGATAAACGGAAGGTAAGCTTTTTTGTTTTGATATTCATCCATGAGGAGCTTTTGAAATTCAGGATCTTTAAAAATAAGAGCCCAAAAAACTCCTTGAGCTCTTTTTATGGCAGTATCCATATCACTTGAGAGGTTCAGTTTCTTTACTACCTGGATTGGTTTGTCAGTGATAGGTTTGAGGGATTCGTTTTTAAGGGCATTCATGACTGTATCAAAAGTGAAAGCCTCGAGTACGGCATTTCGAGCGCTATAGTCAATAAATCCTTCGCCGGCCACGCAAATTTTGTACATAATCTGGCCTTTATCAGTGAATTTTAAAGGAAGTATGTTTCTTACTGCCAAGGCTTTGAGTTCAGAAAGAGTGATTTCTTGTTTGGATGATGCCTCTATGCCTGTGACTTCCTGGCCTTTCCATCTGATATAAGAAACGAACATAGAGATGACCGGATCCAGCTGTTCTTTATTTTCATTTATAAACAGTGTGTAACGGGCGGTGATCTCATCGGGTTCTTTTATGTTTTGATTTCTGGTTTTGAGATATGTGACCATGAGATCTTTAAGCATGTAATCTACAAAAAGAAAGTTTTCTGTAAGAAAAGAATCGCAAAGTCGGGAAAGTGCATCCGTAGATTCGGTTTTATCAATAATTTTCATGCTGAAGCCGCTTCCTCCCTCATAGACCGTATGGTTCAAAGAAAAACGGCTTAAAATCTCTTTCTCTACATCTTGTTTTTGGATGGGATAGACATAAAGAATGGGAAAGATGAGTAATGATCCAAGAAGCAGAGAGAGTATCTTTTTTTTCATGATTGTTCTCCTTTTATAGTGAATTTTGGCGGATTTTGCTGGTCTCTGTCTTTTGAGAGATATTTCCCATTTTACAAACAGGAACGAGATAAAGTCAATGGGAATTAAGTACCATTCTTCCCTCTTTTTGTGCATATACGGACAAAGGATGTTCGGTTATGGACATATGGAACAAAGGCTGAACGCGAATTCCCCATAAATGACTATATTGGCATGAATTTTGCTTAACTAAGAGGTAAAAAGAAAATATCATGCTGAGAAACTATATTAAGGTCGCTTTTCGTAATATCAAAAAGTATAAGGCCTACTCCTTTATCAATCTGGCAGGGCTTGCTGTTGGTATGTCCGCATGCATTTTGATACTTCTCTGGGTCCAGAATGAGCTGAGTTTTAACCGGTTCCATGAAAAGGCAGACCATCTCTATCGTGCTGTTGAGCATGAAAGAATGTCAGATGGAAGGATCCTCTCTTATCCCCTGTTTCCCACGGGATTTGGTCCTGCTTTAAAAAAAGACTATCCGCAGGTTTTGGAAACGGTCCGCTTTAGGCGTTACAGGGGAAGAATTGTTAAGGTTGGAGATATCAGCTTTTATGAGAATAAATTTGCTTTCGCTGATTCCGAGCTGCTCAAAATATTTACATTTCCTCTCCTTAGAGGGAATAAGGACACAGTTCTATCAGATCCATCATCTCTCCTTCTGACTGAGGAAATGGCCAAAAAGTACTTCGGAGAAAAGGATCCTATAGGGCAGGTTGTTAAAGTGGACGAAACCCATGAATTTCAGGTCACGGGAGTTCTGAGAAACATTCCGCAAAACTCAGATATAAAATTTGATTTTGTCGTTCCTTTTGAAGTTCTGAAAAAATATGATTGGGAGATGAACGATTGGGGAACATTTGGGATTCGTACCTATGTACTCCTCAATGAGCACACAGATTATCAAGAATTCAATACACAAATTGAGGATTTCTTAAAAAAATATAGTGAAGACACTATCATGACTGTTTCGCTCCAGCCTTTGACTAAAATACATCTTTATTCAGCAGGGATTGAAGCCTCCGGCACGGAAGGGGATATCAAATATGTCTATATTTTTTCTATGATCGCCCTTTTAATTCTCCTTATGGCCTGTGTCAATTTCATGAATCTTTCTACAGCCCGCTCTGAGAACCGTGCCCGTGAGGTCGGAGTGAGGAAAGTAATCGGGGCTAAGCAGAAAAATCTTATTTTACAATTCTTTGCTGAATCCGTACTGCTTGCTTTATTGGCACTCCTTTTTGCAGTTATCGTCGCTCAGCTGGCTCTGCCTTCCTTTAATTCTCTGACTGGAAAAGAAGTGAGCCTAGATATATTTTCCCCTTCATTACTTGTTCTCGGTCTTTTGGGGATCGCTGTTCTGACCGGAGTGATTGCCGGAAGCTATCCTGCTTTTGTTCTCTCATCTCTACAGCCTGTTCAAACACTGAGGAGGAGATTTTCATATGAAGGCAGTGGAGGGTCGTTCCGAAAAATACTGGTTTTATCTCAGTTTGTTCTGACCATCTGTTTGGTTATTGCAGCCATAGTTTTTAACCGCCAGATGCATTATATACGAAATATGAATTTGGGAATCGGAAAAGACTATATTGTCTGCCTGGATATGAAAGGGGGCCTGGAGGAAAAATCTCAGGTCCTTAAAAATGAAATTTTAAGAAATGGCTCAGTCATATCGGTCACAGCGGCTTCTGACTCTCCGGCTGGTAACACTATGTCAATAAGCCTGGATGACTGGGAAGGGAGAGATACAGATGCTAACTATCTGTTGCATCTGCTCTCTGTTGATCATGATTATCTGAATGTTTTTAATATAAATCTTGTTGAGGGCCGGTTTTTTAGAGAAGATGAAACAAGCGGGGATGAATATCCTATTGTGCTTAATGAAACAGCCATCAAAGCCATGGGCATGAAGGATCCTATTGGAAAAAGGGTGCTTGATGATTTCCGTATCATCGGAATTGTAGAGGATTATCATTTTGAATCTCTTCATGAAGCCATTGCGCCACTTGGGATAATCCATACTCCGGTCGATTATGACAGACTTTTGGTTAAGATTCAGTCACAAAATCTCCCTAAAACACTTGCGGCAATCAAAGGAAGCTGGATGAAGGTCGCACCGGAATATCCTTTTGAGTTTCGGTTTCTGGATGAGGATATCAATGATCTCTATAAAAGTGATCGAAAAGTGAACACAATCATCAACATCTCAACGTTTTTAGCTCTTTTTATAGCATGCCTGGGGCTTTTCGGCATGGCTTCCTATACAGCGGAACAAAGAACAAAGGAAATCGGGATCCGAAAAGTCTTTGGGGCTTCTATCCCTTCTATCTTCTTTCTTCTCTCCCAGCAGTTTTCAAAATGGATAATTGCATCCAATATAATTGCCTGGCCGCTCGCCTATTTTTTAATGAAAAAGTGGGTGTCAAGTTTTGCTTACCACGCTTTACTGAATATCTTTATTTTTATTTTTGCTGCAGTGATTGTTTTGATAATAGCGATGATAACGGTTAGCTTCCAGACTCTTAAAGCTGCATTGGCAAATCCCATAAACAGCTTGCGGCATGAATAACAGGGAAAGATCCATTTTATATGCTATACATTATAATTACTTAGAACTATGATTTTGGCCTCAAAAACATCATTTTTAAACGAGGAAAACTGTGGAAAAGTAATGTTATTTTATTGATTCTAAAAGAGATGCCCGGGCCCGTCCCCAGAATTCCGAATTGTTTCCACTATTTTGTATTCATAGACACAAGATTCGTTTTGAGAGTCTATAAGATAGACACGGTCATCATAGATGGAGAACTTGTCGAACATGACATTGGGAAAGGAAACATTGAACAAAAGAATTCCGTTTGAATCAAACACATTGAATTCATAACATTCAGTAAGGTTTTCTCCCTCATCAAAGGTCAATAATTTATTGGGCTGTTTGAGATAGGTCAAGACCCAGACTCTGTTTTTATTGTCAATCCCTATTCCTTTTGTCACTGAAGATACCGACGGCCAGGGAATCTTTATCTCTTTGTCACCACTTTTAAACAATTCGTATTTCGTGATATTTTTTACTTCATAAGCAAGAGGGCGGTCAGCGGAAAAAATTAATTCTCCATCAGTGGAGTATTTATCAATTCTGTTTTGATGGCGGAAGGCAACATAAATATGACCTGTGCTGTCTTTATCAAAATAGAAGATATTAGCATTCAGCATGAGAAGTGAGTTCTCATATTTTTTTGGTGTGCCGAAAGAACGGATAAGGGTGCCTTTTTTACCATACATTGATAGGAGTTTAGAATCCCCTGAATCGACCCATATCGAAGGATGGCTCGGGAGGACCACACGAGAGCCGGAGAGGACGGTCATGCCAGAGTTTCTGTATTGGTCATGGATCCAGCTTCCTCCTATTCTTTCAGGCTTAAAACCGCCTTCATATTCCCCTTCAATAGAAAATATGGAAAGAGAATAATCTGCAACATATAACTTTTCCTCACTCAGTCTCAAACAAAAAGGAGACAAAAAGTCACCGGGGCCCCGGCCTTTTTGTCCGAAAGACGAAATATATTCGTAATCTTCACTATACCGCTTTACAGTACAGCTTCCCCTCTCCAGAATGAGGATATCTCCGTTGGGAAGCCTGGCGGCATCAGCTGGTTCATAAAGAAGGTCTTCTTCCTTTTTAGCCTCCAATTTCCCGATTTGTCCCAAGAGCTTAAGACTTGCTTTCGAGGAATTGTCTGATTGAGGGCCGAAGTTGTGGATGTATTTGACTCTGTCGATAGTCTCAATGGAATACGATGATTGGTCATGGTGTGATTTTTGGCATCCTGTTAAAAGAATAATGGCTGTTCCCGCAACGATCATAATAGAGGACAGAACTATTTTTTTGATGATTTGGGCAGTTCTCATTTGCCCTCCTTTAATGCAGTTGATTTGTCATTATGATACACAAAATGTTTGGCCCAGTGCAACTCCAATATAAAATATAAAGCGAAAATAAAATGAAAAGGCAGATTTTGCTTGTTATTCTATTTTACTGACCCTAAAGACCATAGCCCCACCCGAGGTGCTGAATGCCTGGGGCCGGTCGTTACTGCCGGGTTCAGATAAAGCTAAGGTGAGAATAATATCTTCGATTTTATAAATGCCGAGAGATGTGCGACCCTGGTATTGGGGTGATCCGGATTTGCTTATCTTGATATCTATTTTTTTTGGGTCAGCTGATGGATCTGAAGTAAACGTACCCTCCATAGACATTCCAGGACTGGGTGCTGTTATCTTGACATTATTGCCGTTGAATTCAAAGGACCAGCCCTGGTGAGGGTCTTTCCATATCCCTTCTAACTCATTTGTATCATAGGCCTGGCCTAAGCACACAACGAAAATGAATAAGCCTATGATCAGGACACCAAAAAAAATGGTTTTATTTGATGGTTTGGACACTATTACCTCCTTTAAATGACTGTTTCATAAATGATAAACCTAAGTTATCAGCCAAGTCAACCGGAAATCATTAAAGCGCTTACAGATATAAATCAAGACTTAACAGGATAGAAAGTCGTCGTGAATTTTTTCAAATTCAGACTTATAGACTATTTGAAGAAGATGTCCCGCTTTTTCAAATACTTTTATCTGTGGGTCAGGAAATTGAGCTTTCAGTTTATCGAAATACTTATAGCTTGGATCATCTGTATCAGTGACAAGCAGGATTTTACCCTTCCAATCAAGAAAATCATCCGGTTTAATGTTTTCGTTCAAGTCAAAATCCACTACGAGCATCAAAGATTCCAGTATATGCCGTTTACGGACTTTAGCTAATCTCTCATGAACCTGCATCATGAGGAAATCAATCTCGTCTTGCTGCTCCTTGGATAATGGATGATTCTGCTCTCCAAGCTTGCTTAGTTTTTTTAGCATGATTTTTTTAGCCAGTTTCTCAGGAACTACTTTCAATAGAAGTGTGAATAATCTTACCTGACGCCTGTCTTTTTTGGTGTATCGACCTTTAGGGGGAATCGCATTAATCAAAACCATTTTATCCACTATTTTATAATTGCGCTTAAAAAACGATTGGGCAATAAAGGCGCCAAAGGACCCCCCTCTGACCATGATGCGTCCCACCTTTTCTCTGCGTAAAATCTCATTTACCGCATTGGATATCTCATCTGGAGATCCGAAATCCCGTATAGTGGGGGTGATGACACGAAAGCGATCCTTCAATCTGAGTATTTCATTATATGGCGTATCTGCAGAGCCAAAGGCTCCATGAAACATAAGGAGTGTTTTCTCCCCTTTGCCTGCAGCGATATACTCAACCGTTTTCCCATTAAATTCAAACCGTTTAATATGATGTTCCTTACGGAATTCAAGAAGTTTCGCATATAAGTTCGGTGGCGCATCCTTATAATACTTTGGAGTGGCTCTCTTTGTATCCATGTGAAGGTCCTCTTATAGTGTCTTGTCACTCATAGTACTCTTATGAAACAAGTCCAGTCAAGAGGCATGGATGTGAGATGTGTTAGATCTGTATTTAGGGTGTTGCAGCCCGTTTATTCCTTTATCTGGATTATTCACGAGTCGAGGTTGCTGCAGAGAAAAGAGCTGCTGTCGTCATTCTTGAAATAATCTTGCATATCGCTGGAACAAAATGAATAATGAAAACATCGCCATTTTTTTATGAATAGGTCA
>Ga0190359_1000849_pt1 | contig 20214 bp, 20 predicted proteins | sample 48721823_MG_FD_161269 | JGI IMG/M metagenome (GOLD analysis project Ga0190359, IMG submission 161269) | Hydrothermal vent microbial mat bacterial communities from Southern Trench, Guaymas Basin, Mexico - 4872-18-2-3_MG | ecosystem: Environmental > Aquatic > Marine > Hydrothermal vents >... | reverse complement strand
ACTGCTTTTTGCCTTCTGGGTGCTCTTGCGCTTGACGGTGCGCTTGGCGGTCTTGCGGGTACCGCTCTTTTTCCTGCCGGTGCCCTTGCTCGACTTCTTGCCCGTGCCCTTGCCTTTGGTGCTCTTGCCCACTAGCAGTTTCTTGGCAACGGTCTGTAGCCGCTTGGCCAGGTCCTGCAGGGGCTTGGGGGCATCCAGGGTTCTTTTTTCTATCAGCTTGTAGGTCTCCTCGCCCAGCTTGCGCAGCAACCGGTCACGCTCGGCCACCAGCCGGGCATGGTCGCTGCGCAGCCTCTCCACCACCGATCCCAGTTTCAGCGACCTGGCCATCTCCTCGATCTGGGCGCTGGTCCGCGACCACAGTTCCACGATCTGCTGGGCTACCTCGTCTTTGCGGCTCATGGCTTCTCCTTTCTGTATCCCAAATTACACTCGACAAATAGCCTACTTGCCGCACCGTGTCAAGGTAAATTTCACCCTCTTTCCCACCCTTGCGCCCCCTCTCCGTCACGATGGCTTACGCTAGGTACGACCGGCTTTTTCTTTCAGCACGCCCTCGGCAACCAGTCGCTTGTGAATCTGCTCCCGGGAAAGAGGCTGCGGCGGTGCCACCGCCAGGCGCCGCCGCCACAGGTACAATCCCACCGCCAGGGGGATCAGCACCAGCCCGATGATCTGCGACGTCGACAACCAGGGAGCGGCGTGGTTGCCCAGGCCGCCGCGATCGTCGTCTCCCCTGATGAACTCCAGCAGGAACCTGGCCACGGCGTAGCACACCACCATGATCAGGAACGACTGGCCGGTGAACTTGCGGCGGCGATGCAACCACAGGGCCAGGGGAAACAGGGCGAAGCCCAGCAGGGATTCGTAGAGCTGGGTGGGATGAACCGGCAGCGACGCGCCCGCCGCGCCGGGGAAGTTGTGGGAGGCCTGGCTTCCCGGGGGAAAGACCACCGCCCAGGGCAGCTCGCTGGGCTGGCCGTGGCAGCAACCGGCCAGGAAACAGCCGATGCGCGTGAAGCCCAACCCCAACACCATGGAAGGAGTGGTGGTGTCGAGCAGGTTCCAGACGGAGGATTTCTTCAGGCGCAGGTAAGCCCAGGCTCCCAGGATGCCGCCGATGTAGCCCCCGTAGGCCACCAGCCCCTCGCAGCGCGAGGAAAACAGCGCCGGGAGAAAGCCGGTGGAAAAGCGCCAGGTACCGGGGTTGGAGATCAGGTGGGCCACGCGGGCGCCCACCAGGGAGCAGACCACCACTACCAGGTAGGCGTTGTTGACCGTCCGGTAGGACAATCCTTCCCGAAGCGACAGCTTCACGCCCAGGTACCAGCCGGAGACGAAGGCGATGCCCAGCATCACCCCGTAGGCATAGATGTGATGTCCGCCCAGTAGCGGCAGCCAGTCGGGAAACGTGAACAACACCGGGTGCATGGCAGGCATCATGCCGCGGCCGGGAGCCGGGGTCAAAGGAAATCCGGCCCCTCCCCCCCGGCTCCGGGCGGCGGCGTGCCGCCGGGCGATTGGTTGGCTGTCGGAAAAAGGTTTGTAAAAAAATTGTAGGCCGCGCCGGGGTGGAAAATCCCGGGCCGGGGAGCCAGGTTGACAGCGCCACTGCACCCGGGCAAACTTGCGCCCGGGTCATGGTGTGGACATGAGCTTGCAGAAACGCCTGCTGATACTATCCGGCCTGATAGCGCTCATCTTTGCCGGTGGCACGCTGGGCTTTTATTTCCTGGGCAACCTGGCCGGTGGCCGGCCCGGCCTGCTCGACAGCCTGTACCAAACCACCATCACCCTGACCACGCTGGGCAGCCGGGAGATGAAGCCGCTGACCGAGTTGTGGTACGGCAAGGTCTTCGTCATCGTACTGTTGTTTGCCGGCATGGGCGTGTTGTTCGTCTTCGCCACCTCGCTGACGGCCTTCCTGGTGGAAGGGGAACTACGCCACATTTTCTGGAGAAGGAAAATGGACAAGCTGCTCGAAAAGCTGGAAAACCACATCATCGTTTGCGGTGCCGGAGCCACCGGGACGTTCGTCATCGAGGAGTTGCTGGGCAGCGGTCACGAGGTGGTGATAGTCGACGCCCAGCAGGAACGCATCGAGCGCATCCTGGAAGCCCACGCCGACAAACGTATTCCCTACGTTTTGGGCAACGCCGCCGACGACGAGGTGCTGGAACGAGCCGGCGTGGTGCGGGCCCGGGGCATCGTGGTGGTCCTGCCCGACGAGCGGGACAATCTCTTCGTCACCGTCACCGCCCGCCAGCGCAATCCCCGCCTGCGCATAATCACCCGCTCCTCAGATGCCCAGGACGAGGCCCGCCTGACCCGCGCCGGCGCCGACGTGGTCATCAATCCCAGTCGCATCGGCGGCCTGCGCATGGCCTCGGAAATGGTGCGTCCCCAGGTGGTCACCTTCCTCGACCAGATGCTGCGCGGCCAGGAGCAGACCCTGCGCATCGAGGAACTGCCGCTCACCGCCGGCTGCTCCATGGTGGGCCAGGCCTTGCGTGACACCAACCTGCGTCGCGAGGCCAAGCTGCTGGTGCTGGCGATTCGCGACGCCAGCGGCCAGCGCACCATCTATAACCCGCCGCCCGAACAGGTGCTGGAAACCGGTGACACCCTGATCGTGCTCGGGCCGGTCGACTCGGTACGAAGGTTGCGCCAGAAGATGCGCTAGCAACCACGAGGAAGGAAACCGCCATCATGCGCTGCCCTGCCTGTGACAGTGAGAATCCTCCCGGTGCCCGCACCTGCGGCTCCTGCGGTCAGCCGTTGCCGGCGGCCGCCGAAGCGGACCTGTTGACAACCGGCGTCGTCTGCCCCAAGTGCGATACCTTCAACGAGATCACCGCCCGCCAGTGCGTGCGCTGCGGAGAACCACTGGCAGCCATCACCGACCTGATTCCGGCCGTGGCCGGGGGAGCCTCGCCAGCGGGGGAAAAAACCGTGGTGGAAAAGGCCACCCGCCCCGACCTGGCCTCGCCGCCCGCCGGGCAGCCTCCGGGCAACGCCTTCACCCCCGTGGCCAGGCCCCGGCGGGCCACCGATTCCCTGCCGGCCGTAACCGCCGCCGGCCCGGCCAACGTCCAGCGTTGTCGCCACTGCGGTGCGCAACTGGGCGGGGGGCAGGCGGAAACCTGTCCCGCCTGCGGCCGCCGCCTGTCGACCCGGCCCCAGGCCATCACCCAGCCGGAAGAAGCCAGCCTGCGCCTGCGCCTGATCAGGGGCTTCGGCCAGGAGGATGCCACCTGGCCCATCGGCCCGGCCGGAGTCACCGTGGGACGCAACGCCGCCCTGATCAACATCGAGGCCGATCCCTACTTGTCACCGGTACACTTCCGCCTGGCCAACAACAACGGTCAACTGTCATTGCAGGATTTCGGCGGGCGCAACGGCACCTTCCTGCGCGCCCGCGGCAAGTCCCTGGTGCGCCAGGGCATGGAGTTCATCGTGGGACGCCAGCGCCTGACCGTGATCGGCCTGGGTGGTCCCACCACCGACCGCCGCCTGCCCGGAACCGGCTCCAGCCGCATCTTCGGCTCGCCCGCGGGCAATCATCTCTACGTGGCCCTGCGCACCCTGCACGCCGCCGCGGACGGCAGCGTACAGGCGGCGCCGGTGCTGCTGCGAGCCGGACCGGTGATAACCCTGGGCCGGGAAGGATGCGACCTGAACTTTCCGGACGACGGGCGCCTGGCCGCACGCCACGCCGAGATCCACGTCAAGGCGGCCGGGCTGGAGATCCTGGCCACCGGCTCCACCGGTGTATTCGTCCGCCTGCAGGGCGAGCAACCCCTGCAGAACGGCGACGAGATCATGGCCGGCGAAGAACTGTTCCGGGTGGAGATTGACTGAACCCTCCCCATCCTGCCGGGGAACTCACAACGACTCGATCAACTCCCTGAACTGGGCGGCGTCGGGCGCCCGGGGGGCGTATTTCAGGTAGGCGCGGAAGCTTCTCTTGGCACGCTTGATCCGGCCCAGGCGCATGTAGCAGGTACCCAGGGCCTTGTGAGCGGCGGCAAACCCAGGGTACAGCGACACGGCCTTGCTGAAGGCCTTGATGGCCCTGGGCAGGCGGTTTCTGACCATCAACTCCTTGCCGGCCAGGTAGAACTGGCGGGCCGCTTCTGGTATCTCCCCGCTGCCGTCGCCCGCGGTCGCCGCCCGGCCGGCGTCGGCGCCGCTGTCCGCAGCCGCGCCGACTGCGCCGGAAGCAGGTCCGCCATCCACCCCGGCGTCGACCGGGCGGACCGCTTCCTCGACCCCGGCAGCTCCGCCGGCGTCAACCACGCCCGCCCCTTGACCGGCATCCGCTCGTTCAACCTTCCGGCCACCCAGCACGAAGTAGCCCCCGGCGGCCAGGGCAACCAGCAACACGACCGCCAGCACCAGCCACGGGCCCTTGCGGGACGACGTGCCGGCCGGCCGTTGCTCCACCTCCCCGCCGGCACCCGGCCCGGGTACCGCTTCCGGCCGGGGTGCTTCACCGCTGGCCTCGGCCGCGGCGAAGAGATCGTCGTTGCCCAGCACCTGCTGCTGGGCCGGGGCCACCATGGGATTGACCACCCGGGCCAGTTCCTGCTGCATGGCCAGTGCCGTGGCCGGCCGTCCCTCGCGGTTCTTGCTCAGGGCCTTGAGTATCAGCTTCTCCAGCGCCGGCGACACCTTTATCCCGGGAACCTGGCTGGGCGGCAGCGGCGGCTCGGTCAGGTGCTTGGTGACGATGCCCATGGCCGTCGGTGCCAGGAAGGGCAGCTTGCCGGTGACCATCTGGTAGAGGATCACCCCGGCGGCGTAGAGGTCACTGCGGGCATCCAGGGGTTCGCCGCGGGCCTGTTCCGGGGACATGTATTCGGGGGTGCCGCATACCATGCCCACCTGGGTCAGGCCCGGCTCGTTGGTGGATTCCTGGATCTTGGCGATGCCGAAGTCGAGCACCTTGACGAAGTCCCTGGTACCGCGTAGCTCCGAGACCATGATGTTTTCCGGCTTGAGGTCGCGGTGGATGATGCCGGCAGCATGGGCATCGGCCAGGGCCGACATGACCTGGTCCATGACGTGGACGATACGCGCCTCGTCCAGGGGAAAGTCTTCGCGGATCACCCTGCCCAGGTCGCGCCCGGCCACGTATTCCATGGCCAGGTAGAGGGAACCGTCGCTGCTGTCCTGCCCGAAATCGATGACGGTGATGGAGTTGGGATGGTTGAGCCGGCTGGCGGCCCGGGCCTCGCGCTGGAAACGCCCCACCAGTGTGGGGTCGGCATTCATGCCCGCGTGCAGCACCTTGACGCAGACAACCTTGTCGAGACTCAGCTGTCGCGCCTGGTAGACCCGGCCCATGCCTCCCAGCCCCAGCAACTTCTCGATGCGGAACTTGCCATCCAGGGTGCGGCCCAGCAGGGGATCTTCCTGCTGGCCGGCGGCGGGGCGGGGCGCGGCCGCCGCTTCACCCACGGCCGCCCCGCAGGCCGGGCAGAAACGCCCGCCCTCCTCCACTTCTCTACCGCACTGGGGACAGAAACTCATTCCAGTCCCTGTCTATAGCGCGATGACAGCGTCCACGCAATCCTCTTTTGAGAAGCAAAGGGGATCTACAGGGTCGATTCGTTCTCCCGCTCGAGGACGAAGAACGACACGAAGATCCGCCGCGGCCCCAGCGCCAGGTAGGCCTTGCCCAGGTAGAGATCGGGGTTGTCGGGATCGGGCTGCACCAGGTAGTCGCGCAGTACCCGGGAAGGATCCCAGGCGGGATTCCGGCGCGAGGCGTAGTTGAGCAGCAGGCTGTTGGGATAGAGGTTGTCGCGCTCTTCCGCCCGTACCGGGTAGACGTCGTAGAAGCCGTGCTTCACCGACTTGCCGTTCTTGACGACGTCGATCCAGGGATCGGCCAGGCCCCCGGGCTTTATCTTGACGTTGTAGCCGCGCAGGTCGGCACCGTCGCGATAGAAGCCCTTCTTGAACTTGGGAAAGCCCAGCAAGGTGGTCAGGGTCAGGGTGTTGAAGCCGCGGAACTCCCAGCCGGCCAGTTTCTCGGCATCCGGCTGTATCCCCTCCCGCAGCACCCGTTCCAAGAAGTCGTTGCTGGAGGTGGCCAGGGTCAGGTAATCGAGTTTGTCGCCGGTCATGATCTCCGCCTCCTTGCCTGCGCTCACAGCCAGCCTTCCTGGCGGTACCACTGCAGGGTATCGCGCAGGCCGGGCCGCGGATCGGGGTAGACGAACCGGTAGCCGGTGGCCTTGAGCTTCTCGTTCGAGTAAGTGAAATCACGGTTGAGATACTGGATGGTATCGGCCTCGATGGGACTGGCCGTGTGCAACACGTCGCGGGCCAGGTACTGCACCCAGGTGGCCACCTTGCCCACGCCGGAGCGGATGAGATCGACAGGCACGGGCGGCAGCTTGACGAACAGGTGGCCGGTGAGCTGGGCGAAGAAGCGTACCAGTTCCACCTGGGTCATCTGGCTGTCGTCGTTGACGTTGTAGGGACCGGAGATGCCGTTGCCCTGCTCGGCCAGGTGCAGCGCGGCGCCCACCACGTCGCGCACGTGGATGAAGGGGACCCGGGCGGTGAAGTTGGCCGGTACCAGCGCCGGGTTCATCTTGGCCATGCCCATCACCAGCTGGCCGCCGCCGTAGACGGCCCGGGGCCCGTAGACGGTGGTGGGTCGCAGTACCGCGTGCGGCAGGTCGTGCTTGTCGCAGAACTCCATGACCTCCTTCTCGGCCAGATCCTTGGAGCGCAGGTAGTCGTTGGGAGGATTGGTGGGCATGTCCTCGCGCAAGGGCAACATGTCGGCGGTGGGCAGGCCGTAGACCCCGCCGGCTCCCCACATGATGAACCGCTGCAGGTCGCCCTTGCGATCCAGCGCCCCGAGCAGGTTGCGGGTGCCTCCCTGGTTGACCGCCTGCAAGGCCTCCCAGGTGGCCGAGTACTTGAACAACCCGGCGATGTGGAAGACCCACTGGACCCCCTCGCAAACCTGCTCCAGCGATGCCGGATCGGTTAGATCGGCGGCCACCAGCTCGGCCCCCGCCTTGCGGGCCACGCTGGGAAACAGCCCCCGCTGGCGGTCATCGCCTTCGCAGGCCGCCGGCAGATCGGTGGCCCGGACGCGGTAGCCGTTTTCCGCCAGCAACTCCACCATGTGACTGCCCATGAAGCCGCAGGCACCGGTTACCAGGCAAAGTGGTTTCTCGCTCATCACTACCTCCAAATGTAGTTGTTATACAATATCTTGCCGCAGCCAGTCATATTGTGGCCCGTTGGTCGGATTTCTACCACCGGCTGGCCTCCAAGTCAAGGGTTCCGTTCCGGCCGGGGCCGGTCACCAGTCGGCGGCCTTCCAGCGCCGGTGTATCCACAACCATTGCTCCGGTCGTTCCATTATCCTCTGCTCCAGCCACTCGTTCAACTGAACCGTCAGCCGGCGGATCTCGTCCCGGCGCCGGGCGCGGGTGTCTACCCTCAAGGGAGGAAAGATCCTCACCCGGTGCCGTCCCCGCGGCAGCCGCTCGGCGCACACCGGCAGCAGCGCCGCACCACTCTGGTAGGCCAGCAGCGCCGGCGCCGGTGTCGTCGAAGCCCGCCGGCCGAAGAAATCCAGCACCAGGCCGTGGTGGGCGGGCATGTGCTGGTCGATCATCAGGGCCACCACCTTGCCCCGGCGCAGCAGCCGATGCATGGAGATGATGGACCGGCGGGCCGGCAGGAAATGCAGTCCGCAACCGCGTCGCCGTTCCATCCAGAAGCGATCCACCCAGCCCAGGTGCTGGCGGCGGGTGACGATGTACAGCTCCAGCCCGCGCAGGGCCTCGCTGCAAGCCATGAGATCGAAGTTGCCCAGGTGGGCGGTGGCCACCACCACTCCCCTGCCGGCGGCCAGGGCGCGCTCCAGATGCTCGCCGCCTTGTCGCTCCACCACGCCATCGAGGCAACGGCTTTCCAGGCGCCACAGGCGCAGGTACTCCACGCCGCACTGGGCCAGGTGATCGAAGCAGCGCCTGGCGATGAGCCGTCGCTGCGACGTGGAAACTCCGGGCAGGGCCCGGGCCAGGTTGTCCCGGGCCACCGCGCGCCGCACCGGCACCAGCCAGTACCAGAGCCACCCCAGCAGGTGGGCGATGGCCCGGGCCAGCCAGCCGGGCAGCAGGCCGAAGAGCCACTCGGCCGGTCGCAGCAACCAGGTCACCGGACAGTTCTCATTTGCCCGCCAGCACCTTGGACAGGGATGCTTCCAGGTCCTTCTCCAGGCCCACGAAGTTGGCCCTCACCACCGAGTTCTCATCGATGAAGAAGATGGCCGGCAGGGTGACGCTCTCGCCGCTGGCGATGTACTTCTTGGCCACCGTCTCGTAGGCGTCCACCAGCACCGGGAAGGGCAAGGGATTGGCGGCCAGGAAGCGATCCAGCTTGCCGGCACCGTCCTCTTCCTCCAGCAGGGCGATCATGAGCACCTGCACCCGCCCCTGGTGCCGGCGCTGGAACTCGATCACCTGGGGCAGTTCCCGGCGACAGGGTTCGCAGTCGGTGCGGAAGAAGTCGATGAGCACCTGGCGCTTCTTCTTCCAGGCCGGTGCCCCTGGGCCGCAGGCATAGTCGCTCAGCCTGACGAGGTTGCTCTGGCGATCCCGCAGGGAAAAATCCGGTGCCCGCTGTCCCACCTTCAGGGGCAGTTCCACCTTCGGTCGGGCCGGGGGAACCCGCACCTGGCGGCTGGTGTTTGCGATACCACCGCCGGCACCCTCGGGCGCGCTGTCGTCACCGGCGCCGGACCCGCGGGCGGCACCGGCCGCCCAGCAGGCCGTCCCGGTACTCAGGAAAACCACCAGCCCGCCCAGCATCAAGCGGTGGTGCATCATCTTTGTCAGTGTCATCGGTAGGTTCCTTTCCGCTTGCCCGTTGTCTTGTTGAATCCCCCGGCGTTCATCCGCCGGCCAGGCCGGCCAGGGACTGCTCGACGGCCCGGTGCAACGACCGCTGGCCCAGCTTCTTCACGCTCAGTTCGAGCGCCTGCCGCCGGGAGTTGGGGTGACCTTGTTTTTCGGGCTGGAGTTCGACGACCTTGATCACCCGGCCATCCTGCGAGCGCAGCAGGCGAAAGCTGCCCCCCGCCTGCGCGAAGTGAATACCGTCTTCAGCACCCAGGTACTCGCTGTGCACATCGACCACCGCCAACCAGCCCACTCCCCGACAAGCCGCGGCCTGGACGGCCGCCTGCCGGTCGCCGGAGAGAATCGCCTGCAACGCCTGCGGCGCGATCCGACCGGGCTTGACCTGGAAGCCATGTCCCTCGAACCACTGGGCCACGCTGGTGGCCAGCGAGCGGGTCAAGGCAGGTGGCGGGTGGTTGCCATCCTGCCGGTACTCGAGCACCACCAGGACGGTCTTGCCGGTGCGCTGCAACTCCCGCTCGGCCCGGTCGAGTTCGCTGCGAATCTGCTCGGCCAGCACCTTGCTGTCGCCGACGCCCTCCAGGACGATGGGTTCGCGCAGTCCCTCGACCAGTTGCAGGGCCAGGCGCAACTTCTCGGCCGCCTGACCCTGGCAGCCACGGCCGGCGGCCTGCCGGGCCTCGGCGTACAGGGCGGCTGCCTTGCTCACCCGCTCGGCCTGGGCGCGGCGGGCCATGCCCACCAGGTTCTCGTATTCCAGCCGCGGGTAGACCAGCATCACCCAGCAATCGGTACGGGCGGCACCGGCCCGGCGATAGCTCTCGTACCAGCGCTGGTCCTCCCACACTCCGCGCAGGGTAAGCGGCTGGCTGGCGGCCCCGCGTAGTTGGAAGCGGTAGCCTCCGGCGGCATCCCTTTCCAGGCGGGCATCGACCTTCTGGCCCACGTGGCGGGTGAGCTTGCCCAGGGCGTCGGCGTAGGCGGCGGCGCAGGCCTGCTTTTCATCGGCCCGGGCGCGGGCCTCGCCGCAGAAAACCAGGTTGTCCTTGTCGGGGGCGGGACACTGCTGGATCCACATGGGCTTGACACCGGGGGACCGGGCCACCAGCTGCCGCTGGCTGGCCCGCGATCCGCCGCAGCCGGCCGCCAGCAACGGCAATGAAATGCCGGCCACCACGATGGTATGCAGGAACAGACGTCGCATCGCCAGCTCACCTCCTCGCCAGTGGCCGGCATGCTAGCAGAAGCCGGCCCGGGCTTCAATCCACTCCCGGCAGGTCCAGCCGCTCCAGGGGATCCACGCTCCAGCGGGTCCGCAGGCGCAGGGCCAGGACGGGCAGGTCGCCGGCCAGACCATCCAGCTTGACCAGATCTTTTTCGGTACAAACACAGGCTCGTGCTCCCAGGCGGCGGGCGGAGCGCAGCACCCCCTCGATCTCCCTCCGGCTCCACCAGTGATGATCGCGCCGGAAGCGGCTGCCGGCCACCTGCAGCCCGGCCCGGCGACAACTGTCGAGCAGTCCCTGGGGCCAGGCCACGGCGGCAAAGACGAACACCACACCGGCGGGGGCGGGGCAGGTCTCCAGTTCGTTGCCCCTGCTGAAGCCGGCCGGCTCGAAGTCACAGGCCAGCAGCGGCCCGTCCCCGTCGATACCGTGGCGGGCAGCCAGGGTCGCCGCCGGCTCGCCGCCCGAGTAGGTGAACACCACGGCATCGGCCCGGGCCAGCGCCTCTGCCGGCTCCCGCAGGGGTCCGGCCGGAAGCAGCCGGCCGTTGCCCAGCCCGCGGCGGGCATGGATGGCCACCACGTCCAGCCTGCGTCCCAGGCGCCGGTGCTGGAATGCGTCATCGGCCAGTACCAGGTCCGGGGCGAACCTGGCGACGGCCAGGCGGGCGGCCGCCACGCGGTCCGCTCCCACCACCACCCCGGCTTGCGGGCAGCGCCGCACCAGCAGGGCCGGTTCGTCACCCGCCTGCCGGGGCGGGGCCGGAGGCAGGCCGGGGCCCCCGGCCAGCAGCAGTCCCCGGCCCTGCCGGCGATATCCGCGGGAGACGATGGCCACCCGCAGGCCCCGCTCGCCCAGCCGGCAGGCCAGGTCGATCACCAGCGGGGTCTTGCCGTTGCCGCCCACGGTGAGATTGCCCACCGAGATCACCGGTACCCCGATGTCCACCGGCTTACCCCGGCGATGGTGGCGCCGGCCCAGGGCGTAGAGCCCGGCCAGGGGACGCAGCAGGGTGCGGCCGGCCCGCAGCGCCGCCCCCCCGGCCGGCTCGTACCAGAGCCGCTCGAGCCAGCCCGGGCCTGGCTGTCGCTCAGGCGGCATGAGCCAGCACCTCTTCGAGCTGCTGCCAGACCAGCTCGGGGACGAGCTGCTGCATGCACTCGTGCGTACCCAGCGGGCAGTGGCTGGAACCGTGGTTGCTGCAGGGCGTGCAAGGCAACTCGAGCCGCACCACCCGGTGCCCGGTTCCCCAGGGCGCCCAACGCTCCGGGCTGGTGGGTCCGAACAGGCTGACCACCGGGATCCCCAGCGCCGCCGCCATGTGCGCCGGGCCACTGTCGACGGCCACCACTGCCCGCAGGCGGGCCAGCACCGCGGCCAGCAGGCCCAGGCTGCCCCCGGCCAGGCTGGCAACGGGCGCCTGCCCGAGCTGGCGGCCGATGGCCTCGATCAGGGAAGCGTCCTCGGCCCCGCCCAGCAGCACCGGCCAGGCCCCGTGTTGCCGGCAGTCACGGGCCAGCCGGGCCCAGTGCCGGGCCGGCCACTGCTTGGTGGGATGCCGCGTGCCCAGCACCAGGCCAACGGGCATACCGTCCGGCCGGCCGATTACCGCCTCGGCCTGATCGCGGAAGCGCTCGTCGACAACCAGGCGGGGATCGGCCGGACTGCCGGCACCGTCCAGCTCGTCCAGCACCCGGAGGTTGCGCAGCACCTGGTGGGGGGCGCGCAGGATGGCATCCCTGCCGATAACCGCGCGCAACCAGCCGAAGCCCGGACGCTTGACCAGCCGCAGCCGCCGGGCGGGCTGAAGCTGGGCGGCCAGCAGGACGGTACGCACCTTGTTCTGCAGGTCCACCAGCAGGTCAACCGTTCCCAGCCGGTCGGCCAGCGCGGCGATGCCACCGGGGCCCCGGTGTCGTCCGCCATAGTCGAACTCCACCACCTCGTCGAGGTGGGGATTTCCTTCCAGCAGCTGCCGGTAACCGCGGTCTACCAGCCAGGTGAGGCGCGCGCGTGGAAAAGACCGGCGCAGGCGGGCCGCCACCGGCGTGGCCAGGACGATGTCTCCCACCGCCGACAGTCTCACCACCAGGATGTGGCCGGGAGTGTTCATGGCTCACGCTTCCCCGCCTCCAGCAGCGGGGCCAGCTGCCGCCAGCAGGCCTCGGTGGCTCCCTGCGACTGGCGCAACGCCTGCCGGGCCAGCCGGCCCAGCTTCTGCAGCTCCCGCGGGCGCCGCAGCAACTCGGCCAGCACGTTGTACAGCTGCCCGGCATCACGCACCTGGATGCCGCCACGGCCCAGCAGTGCTCCCAGTGCCGCCCGGAAGTTGTACATGTGGGGGCCGAACAGCACCGGCTTGGAACAGGCGGCCGGCTCCAGGATGTTGTGTCCGCCGCGGCGAACCAGGCTGCCGCCCACGAATACCACCGCGGCCAGGTGGTAGGCCAGGCGCAGTTCGCCAACGCTGTCGAGGATGATCACCGGCTGCCGCCGCCCGGGGCGGGAACGCAGGCTCCAGCCCAGCCCCCGTTGCTCGGCCAGGCTCTTTATCAGGGACACCTGTTCCAGGTAACGCGGGGCGATCACCAGTCGCAGCCCGGTAAACTCGTGGCGCAGGCGGGCAAACACCTCCAGGACCATGTCGTTTTCGCGGTCGTGGGTGCTGCCGGCCAGCCACACGGTATCGTCTGCGGCCAGCCCCAGCTCCCGGCGCAGAGTTTCCACGGCCGGGGCATCGGCGGTGATTGTTCCCACGGCATCGAACTTGGTGTTGCCGGTAACCACGATCCGTTCCGGCTCGGCCCCGATGGACCGGGCCCGGGCCGCCTCCTGCTCGTCGCGGACACAGAGGCGGTCGAGCAGGCGCAGGGGATTGCCGATGAGCCGGTACAGCAGCCGGTAGCGCCAGACGTTGTGCTCGGAAAAGCGTCCGTTGACCAGCACCACGGCTGCTCCCGAACGCTTCACCCGGTGGATCAACGCCGGCCACAGCTCGCTGTATTCCAGGACCAGCAAGGTGGGCTTGATGGCGCGGACGAAGGCATCGACCGCCCAGGTGACATCGTAGGGAGCGTAGCCGTATGCCGGTCCGCCGGCCAGGCCGCGCCGGGCCACCTGGTAGCCGGAATTGGTCACCGTGGTCACCACCAGCCGGGCGGCGGGCAGGCTCTCGGCCACCCGGGCCATCAACGGCTCCAGGGCCAGCAGGTCTCCGGCCGAGGCGCCGTGAAACCACACCACCGGTGCTGCCCGCCCGCCGGGCCAGTCCGCCGGCAGGCGCCCGCAACGGAACAAGAAACCGTCGCGCAGCTTGGGATGCAGCAACAACACCGGCAACAGCAAAAAAAACACCAGCTGACCGACGATGACGTAGAGAAGAAACATCCTGGCGGCAGAGTCTATCCGGCAACCGCGCTGGCGTCCACCTCGTCACAGAGGGCCCGCAGGCGGCGGTCCAGCTCCCTGGCAATCTCCTCCAGTCGAGCGGAACCCGGCGCCGACTCCACCTGCAGCGGTTCACCGAAAGCCACCTGCACCCGGGTGAAGGGGGCCGGTATCTGGAAGCGGTCCCAGGCCCGGCGCAGTACCAGCTTGCGGCGCAGGCCCACGGCCACCGGCACGATGGGCCGCCCGCTGGCCGCGGCCAGGGCCACCACCCCGGGCTTGGCCTGGTGGGCCGGGCCCCGGGGCCCGTCCACGGCCAGGGCCACCGAGCGGCCGTGACGCAGCCGTCGTCCCAGCCCCAGCAGACCCCCCAGACCTCCCCGAGAACTGGATCCACGCACCACTTCCAGGCCGAAGCGGCGGCAGATCTCGGCCTGCATCTGTCCGTCCCGGCTGAGGCTGGCCATGACCGCCAGCGGTCTTTCCGGTATGGCCCCGAACAGCGCCAGTTGCCGCCCGTGCCAGAAGGCGTAGACCAGCGGCCCCTCCCGGCGCAGCCGCTGCAGGCTATCCCCTCCCGACACCCGCACCCGCAGGGTGGCCAGCAGCATACGCGCCAGCAGCCACACCAGGAAGGCCTTGAACCTGGCAGCGAGTCCCGGCCGTGCCTTCCAGTTGTTCGCCGCCGGCTGCCCCGCGCCCTTCACTGCTCGTGCTCCCGGCGCAGGCGGCTGAGCCAGTCGTACAGCTCGCGCCGCTTGTTTCCGGTCAGGCGGCTGAGCAGGCCGGCCAGCTGGGAGGTTCCCAGGCGTTGTCCCCGCAGAGCCGCGTCTGCCAGCTGTTTCAGCTCGCCGCTCAGCTCCAGCCGTGGCCGCTGCCGCTTGCTGCCCGCCACCAGCACCACCACCTCGCCGCGCGGCTCCTGCCCGGCAAACCGCTCGGCCAGCTGCTCGAGGCTGCCGCGCAGGAACTGCTCGTGCAGCTTGGTCAGTTCGCGGGCCACCACCGCCGGTCGGGGGCCCAGGGTTGCGGCCAGGGCCGCCAGGGTATCGGCCAGGCGGCGCGGCGATTCGTAGAAGACCAGGGTTGCCGGCAGCTGGCTCACTTGCTCGAGCTGCTCCCGCAGCGCTTCCGGGCGGCGCGGGGGGAAACCCAGGAACAGGAAGTTGGCGCAATCCAACCCGGAAGCCACCAGGGCCGCCAGCAGGGCGCTGGGGCCGGGCACCGGTACCACCTCCAACCCTTGCTGCAACACCCGTTGCACCAGCCGCTGGCCGGGATCGTTGAGCCCGGGGGTGCCGGCATCGGACACGCAGGCCACCGTCTTGCCCTCTTCGAGCATCCCCAGCACCTGCCGGGTCGCCGCCTCGTGGTTGTGCTCGCGATAGGAAAGCAGGCGGTTGTGAACACCGTGGGCGCTGAGCAACTTGCGGGTATGGCGGGTATCCTCGGCGGCGATGACGTCGGCGGCCCGCAGCACCTCCAGCGCCCGCAGGGTGATGTCGGCCAGGTTGCCGATGGGGGTGGCCACCAGGTACAGGGTGCCCGGCTGCAGCTGCCTGTCGCTCCCTTCCACCATGACGGAGATCCTACGCCAGCACCCGCGCCGGTGCAATCCCGCCCGGCTTGCGCGGCAGGAAGAATTGTGACACATACCACTCATGAGCGAACACGAGCGCCAGCGTCTCGGCAACCGTTCCGAGGAGCTGGTCTGCCAGTACCTGGCCGGGCTGGGCTTCGAGATCGTCGAGCGCAACGCCACCTTCAAGGTGGGCGAGATCGACATCGTGGCCCGGGAGGGCGACACCCTGGTGTTCGTCGAGGTGCGCAGCCGCTCGGAAGGTTCAGAAGTGCACCCGGCGGCCACCGTCAACCGCCGCAAGCAACGGCAGATCATCAAGGCCGCCCTGGCCTGGTGCCAGAATCACCGGGTGGAAGAGGTCATGCTGCGCTTCGATGTCGCCGCCGTGTTCTGGCCCCAGGGCCGGGTGGAGCTGATTCGCAACGCCTTCGAGGCCGGGCGCTGAGCAACGCCATCAATCACCGCAGTACTCGCGCACCCTGCGAAAGGTACGCCGGTGGAGGGGACAGGGACCGTGCCGGGCGATGGCTGCCAGGTGCTGCCGGGTGGGATAGCCCTTGTGCCTGTCGAAGCCGTACTGGGGCCACTGGAAATGGTACTCCAGCAGGAGCGAGTCCCGCCACACCTTGGCCAGGATGGAGGCCGCGGCCACGTTGGCCGAGCGGCGGTCGCCGCCCACCACCGCCCGCAGCTCCACCGCCGGGCTGCGCGGCGGCAAATCGAAGACGTCGCGGCCGTCGACCAGCACCAGGTCGGGCTCCACCCCCTGGGCCAGCAGCTGGGCGTAGGCCTTGCTCATGGCCTCCAGGGCGGCGCGGCGGATGTTGATCTCGTCGATGCGGGAAGCAGACACCACCCCGATACCCCAACCCCGGCAAGCGTCGATGATCATCCGCGCCAGCTCCTGGCGACGCCGGGCAGTCACCTGTTTGGAATCGTTCAGGCCCGCCGGGGGAATGACGTCGCCCAGCATCACCGCGGCGGCCACCACGGGCCCGGCCAGCGGCCCCCGGCCGGCCTCATCCACGCCGGCGACCAGCTCCCGCCGCCTGGCGGGCAGGGTCGTTTCCATCCAGCTACGGGGTTCTCTGGGTTTCCTGGCTGCCATCAACCCAGCTGGAAGGACGAGTTGGCGAAGGAAGCCCAGGAGGCATCGTCGGTGAGCATGATCACCTGGCAGCACGAGGCCAGGTGCTGCAGGGCCCTGCCCACGAGAGCGTTCATGGCGGCGGGCAGCCTCCGGTAGGGGTTGTCCAGCACCAGGGGAACCGCTTGCCGGCGCTGGGCCGCCTCCAGGATGGCCAGGTGCAGGGCCAGGTAGACCAGGTCCTGGTCCGCCGCCGCCAGTCCGGCGGCGGGTTGCTGGTTGCCGCTGGCGTCGCGGCACTGCACCGCACCGCCGGCCACGAAAGACAGCCCCGCCCAGCGCGAGGAACTCAAGGCGGCCAGGATCTGCCCGGCCCGGGGCGCCAGCATGGCCTCTATGCGCTCGCGCTCGACCAGGAAAACGTCGTCGGCAAGCTTCATCAGGACCTGGAAGTGATCGCCCGACGCACCAGCCGCCGGCTCTGCCGCCAGCTCCAGCGCCGAGGGAGGCAGGCGGGCGCCGGCTGCCGCCGGCTGCCGCATGGCGCCGGGAGGAGCGCCGGGGCCGAAAGCGAAGGCCGAGGCATCATCCCCGTCGCCCTCCGGTTGCCGTCCTTCCGGCCCCGCCGCCGGTCCGGCACCACCGGCCAGCTTCTGCTCGAGCAGGCCGATGCGCCGCTCCATCTCCTGCGGGCTCATCATGAGGCCGGCCGCGCCCTCCAGCCGCTTTTCCAGCTCGCCGATGCGCTGGCGCAGTTCCTCCTGGCGGGCGGCGTTTTGCTCGTAGGTGGGATCGGCCCGCAGCTTGGCCAGCTCGGCCCGGGCCTGCTCCAGCTTCGCCAGCAACTCGTTGCGCTTGGCGAACTGCTCCAGGATCTGGGCGGGCTTTTCCACCCCGAACTCGGCCATCATCTTGCGCACGATGGTGGTGGCCAGCTCGAACTCGCGATCGATCTTTTCCTGCCGCTCCCGGGCCAGTTCCAGGCGCCTGATGGCCCGTTCCACGGATTCACCGGCATCGATGTGTCGCAAGGCGGAAAACAGGGCCACCCCGAAACCGGGAATGTCCAGCAGGGCAATCCAGCGCAGGTATTCCTCGAGGAAAAATCCTGCCACGCCCACCAGCAGGGCCAGCATTCCCAGCCCCATGCCCAGCAAAAAGAAGCGGTCCCGGACGAGCGGTGGGGGCTTGCTTTCCCGGGAGCGTTCTTCCCAGCGCTGGCACTCCTCTTCCAGCCGCTTGCTGTCGCGTTCGTGCCGGGCCTGGGCCTGCTCGAAATCACGCACCCGGGCTTCGAAGTCTTCCGGCAACTGCCCCAGGCGGGCGTATTGCTGCATCTGTTGCTCGAGCTGTTCCACCCGCTGCTGGGCTTTCTTGACCCCCTGGCTCTTCTGCTCCAGCTCGAACAGCTCGTTCTGCACGCCGTCGAGTTCGAACTGCACGTCGTCCACTTCCCGGGCCACGGCCAGGTCCCGGCGCAGGGTCTCCAGCTGCCGGCGCATTTCCTGGGGATCGTCGGGAAGCAGTGCCTCGTCGGGATCCATGCCGCTGAAACCCTGGAACCCCGGGAATCCGCTCTGCCCCGCGGAAGCGCCGCTTGCCTGACTCGCCCCCGGAGGCGCTGCCGCGGGCACGCCGGCAGGAGGGGCGGCACTGGGCGGCGGTGCCAGCGAGGGCAGCTGCCGCTCGCGCACGAAGAACAGGCCCTCGAGCACGTCGGCATGGGGCAGGTGCAGCTGGCTGCCCAGGTACTGGCGAATCTCGCTCGGTGAGACCGATACCCGCTGGAACCGGCCACTGGCGGCATCGAGACGGGACAGGGCCATGGAGCCACGCAGCAGGTCCTGTACCAGCCGGTAGACGGCACCGTCGTCCGCTTCCAGCAACAGGGCCGCCCGGCAGGTGTTGGGGTCGGCCCCCTGGAATCGCTCCGTTCCCGGCTCGGTGGGATCGGGATTCAACAGGTGATAGATGACCTCGCTTACCGTGGTCTTGCCGCTGCCGCTGCCGCCCACGAACACCGTCAGGCCGGCACCCAGGGGCAGGCGGTGCATCTGGGCGAAATTACGCACCCCCTGCAGAACCAGCTCGCGAAACTGCATGCAGCCGCTCCTTGCCAACCACGATGTTGCGCGGGCAACATCGCGACACTCCGGCCCGGGAGTGAGGCCAGTGGACGGACGTAACCGCTTCGGGGAGGGGTTGCTTCAGATGTCCTTCAGGCGAGCCGCCTTGCCGCTGCGCTGGCGCAGGAAGTACAGCTTGGCCCGGCGCACCCGGCCGGAGCGAACGACTTCCACTTTCTCCACGCGGGGAGAATGACGGGGAAAGATTCGCTCCACTCCCACTCCGTAGGAGTACTTGCGAACCGTGAAACGTTCGGACACCCCGCCTCCCTTGCGGCGGATGATCACTCCCTGGAACACCTGTACTCGTTCCTTCTCGCCTTCCCGAATCCGGAAATGCACGCGCACGGTGTCACCGACCCGCACCGGATCGACCGATTCCTTGAGATAGTCTTTCTCGATGTGCTCTAGCTTCCTCATCTTTGCCTTCTCCTTGTGCTCCGCAACGCGGTCTTATACCACCAGTGGGGCGGACTGCAAAGCTTTTTAATGCTTTTTTTCCGTTTCTCCGGCCGCTTGCCGCCGCAGCCAGGCCCGTTCGTCATCGCTCAAGCGGGCCCGGGCGAGCAGATCCGGGCGGCGCCGGGCGGTGCGCAACAGGGCCTGGCGGCGCCGCCAGAGGGCGATGGCGGCGTGATCGCCGCCGAGCAGCACCTCGGGAACCCGTTGGCCGGAAAACTCGCGGGGGCGGGTGTACTGGGGATACTCCAGCAGCCCCTCGCCGGCGAACGACTCCGAGTCCAGCGACTCTGCCTGCCCCAACACCCCGGCAACCAGCCGGCTGGTTGCCTCCATCACCACCCAGGCGGCCGCCTCGCCCCCGGCCAGGACGAAATCACCGATACTGATCTCCTCGTCCACCAGGCCGCGTACCCGCTCGTCGAACCCTTCGTAGCGGCCGCAGACCAACGCCACCCGGCCGGCCCGGCTCAGTCGCCCGGCGTCCTCCTGCCGGAAGGGACGTCCCTGGGGGCTGAGCAGCACCACGCGCACATCGGCCACCCGCCGGCGCAGCTGCTCCAGGGCCCGGGCCACCGGTTCGACCTTGATCACCATGCCGGCGCCGCCGCCGAAGGGCTCATCGTCGACCACCCGGTGGCGTCCCTCCGCCCAGTCGCGGTAGTTGATCAGCTCGACGGAGAGCAAGCCGTTGTCCACGGCCTTGCCGAACAGGCTGGTCCGCAGCACCGACTCGAACATTTCCGGAAACAGTGTCAGCACGTACCAGCTCAGCTTGACCGTGTCTTCACCCAAGAGATTCTCCTCGCCGCCCGCCGCGGGATCATTCCTCCAGCCCGGGCAGCCCCGGCGGCGGGTCGACGACCATGCGCCCGGCCCGGCAGTCGACCTCCACCACCACGCCGTCGACCACCGGCAGCAGCACACTGCGCCGTCCATCGTCGACCACGTAGACCTCGTGAGCCCCGCCGTCGAAGATCTCCTTCAGCCGGCCCAGCACCCGCCCCTGCCTGTCCTCCACGCGCAGTCCCAGCAGATCGGCCACGTAATAGCAGCCCTCCTCGCACTCGGGAAGCTGCTCGCGTTCCACGTAGCACTCCAGGTTGACCAGTGCCGCCGCCTGCTCGATGCTGTCTATGCCCTGTAGCTTCACGATGATAAACTTCTCCTTCCGGCTGGCCCGGAGCAGCCGGAAGGGCCGCGCCGAATCGCGATCCTTACCGACAAACAGCCGCTCCGCGTCCAGCCAGGCCAGGGAGCTTCCCGCCCCCGGCCACAGCCGCAACTGCCCCCGCGTGGCATGGGGGCGGCCCAGGCGCCCAACCACTACCAGCATGTTCTTATTCAACGATATCCAGCTTGGCCGTCTTGTCGTCGCCGGCCGTGGCCACCGCCAGCAAGGCCCGGATGGCCGCGGCGGTGCGTCCTTCCTTGCCGATGACCCTGC
>Ga0190359_1000847_pt1 | contig 20251 bp, 16 predicted proteins | sample 48721823_MG_FD_161269 | JGI IMG/M metagenome (GOLD analysis project Ga0190359, IMG submission 161269) | Hydrothermal vent microbial mat bacterial communities from Southern Trench, Guaymas Basin, Mexico - 4872-18-2-3_MG | ecosystem: Environmental > Aquatic > Marine > Hydrothermal vents >... | reverse complement strand
CCTCCGCCAGGGCCGTCTCCAGCAGCAGGTAGTCCGGGTCGAAGACCTGCTCGCCCAAGAGGGCGAACACGGTCAGGTTGCGGTGGGTCTGCTTGCGCGCCAGGCGGCAGACGTCTAGAAATGCTCCGACAGGTTCCATGGCAACCTCCTTTTGTGGGTGTTTTACCCGAGACTACCACCGGCTACTGACATACTATGACAATTCCGCAAGGAAAAATTCAGCGCTGAAAATTTTTTTCGCTCCGGCATCACCTGAACATTGCCGAACCCGATACCCATCTGCCCACCCGGATACCAATCAGGCAAATCCGCGCCGTCCGGCCAGGTGGCCGAGGACGATTCCCGACGAGCGCAATTGGTGGGAAATGGCAGCAGGAAAAATAGTGACACAAACGAAATCAAACTGCAGCCTACGAAGGATGGAACCTTCCGATGGCGACGCGAGGCTGGGGGCCAATTTTAAATGGCCTATGTCGTCCTTGGCGGGGAAAAACAGTCCCACCGTCTTTTTAAAAAGTGGGACAGAAGTGGGACAAACCGGCGAGGAAATAAAATAGGGGCTTACGAGTTTCCCCGTAAACCCCTGATTTTACTTGGTGCCGAGGGACAGAATCGAACTGCCGACACGGGGATTTTCAGTCCCCTGCTCTACCGACTGAGCTACCTCGGCGAACCGGCGCTCAAGGCGATCAAATGAAAGGGTTCAATTAGACAAAGCCGATGCGGATGTCAAGTCCAAAATGGGCCGATGGTGTCAGCCCAGGTCTCCCAGCCGGTGCTGGACCAGAGCGCAGGCGGCCAGAGCGGCGGTCTCCGCCCTCAGGATGCGCGGGCCGAGGCTGGCCACGGCAAAACCGGCCCGCTCGGCGACGGCCACCTCCGCTTCATCCAGCCCTCCCTCGGGCCCCAGCAACAAGGCGGCGGAATGCACCGCCGGCGCAGCCTCTGCCAGGATGTGGTGCAATGGCCTGCGGGCCGCCTCCCAGAAGACGATCTTCAGGTCGCAGGCGCCGGCCGCCGCCAGGGCCGCCTCGAGATCGCAGGCAGCCTCGATGACGGGAATCCGCCCCCGGCGACACTGCTTAAGCGCTTCGGCGGCGATCTTGCGCCAGCGTTCCAGCCGCCCCTCCATTCGCCGGGCATCGGGCCGGGCCACGCTGCGACGTGCCATCACCGGCACAAAGCGCGACAGCCCCAGCTCGGTGAGCTGCCGCACCAGGAGGTCCATCTTGCCCTCCTTGAGAAACCCTTGCAGCAGCATCAATTCAAGGGGCGATTCGGCCGCCGTGGGCCTCGCCCGCCCCACTTTTACCTGGACCCCGTCCGGCCCGATGACCGCCACGCGCCCTTCGTACTCCATTCCCTGCCCGTCGGACAGCTGCACCGCATCGCCGACCTTCAGGCGCAACACCTGCACCAGGTGGCGGGAATCCCCGCCCGAAAGCGGCACAACAGCCCCCGGGGCGGCATCGGCCGCGAGCAGGAAACGTCTCATCGGCCGTCGGCCTTCCCGGCCCCTTTTTGGCGCCATATGGCTTGACAGTGGTTCGGGCGCATGCTAAATTCCGAAAAATTTTAGTGTTTGGCAGTAGTTACACCACATCCGGAACAAAAAACCGGAGGCTTGTCACGATGAATGCCCCAAAAGCGCCTCGCAATCAAGGGCAGAGTCCTCCAGACAATGGGGTGATCGACCTGACGGATCCGATTCCGTCGCCTTTCGAAGACGATGCTCCCATCATCGAATTGACCGATCGGGTCAACACCGCCGGCGGCGACCTGGCGGGCCTCCCGCCCGCCCAAGCCCCTGCCACGGCGCCGTTGGCCCGGCAACCGGAGGAGGCGCCGCTGGATCTCGAAGATGAACGCATTCCCATCGATCTCCTCGACGACGCCATCATCCTCGACGAGGCGGAGGATCCGACCGGGCGCACGGATGACTTCGTCGACTCGCTCGGCCTCGAAATCCCGCCGGCCGCCGATCCCACCGCCCAATCGGCCCCATTGGATCGCCAGCCGGCAATTGGCGACCGCCAGGACCTGCCGGCCCATGAACCTGATCTCGAGACCCGGGTGGCGTCAGCCCTGCCGCCGGAGAGAATCGAAGCGGTCCTGGAACGCGTCATCGAAAAAATCTACGCCGAAAAAATCGAAGGGATCCTGGTGGAAACGGTGGAGCGGGTAGTCAAGCGCGAGATCGAGGAGATCCGCTCGACATTGCTGGGAGACGGAGAGGCGTAAAGAGACGAGAAAAGCCCGGGGGTTCGACTGCCGGGCAGGACGACATTTCTCCACGGATCGGGGATTTTTGGACCGCATGATCCCCGATCGTTGTTTCTGCGGCCGGCCCAGTGCCGGATTGCCATTTCAGGAGCTGATCTGCAGATGACCGATACCCAACACCCCACACTGGAAAAGGGGTACGACCCGAAAAACGTCGAATCGCGATGGTACGCGGCCTGGGAGGATGCCCAGGCCTTCGGAGCCGCCGACAAGAGCGACCAGCCGGCCTTCAGCATTGTCATTCCGCCGCCCAACGTCACCGGCGTGCTGCACATGGGCCACGCCCTGAACAACACCCTGCAGGACATCCTCTGCCGCTACCGGCGCCTCTGCGGCGACAACGTGCTGTGGATGCCCGGCACCGACCATGCCGGCATCGCCACCCAGAACGTGGTGGAGCGCGACCTGGCCGCCCAGGGTCTGGACCGCCACCAACTGGGCCGAGAAAAATTCATCGAGGCCGTCTGGCAGTGGCGCCAGCGCTACGGCAGCGCCATCATCAACCAGCTCAAGCGCCTGGGCGCCTCATGCGACTGGCAGCGCGAGCGCTTCACCATGGACGAAGGCCTGTCGCTGGCCGTACGCAAGGTGTTCGTGGAGTTGTATCAGGAGGGGTTGATTTACCGCGGCCAGTACATCATCAACTGGTGCCCGCGCTGCCATACCGCCCTGGCCGACCTGGAAGTCGAACACGAGGAGGTGGACGGCCACCTCTACCACATCCGCTATCCTTTCCCGGGCCGCGAGGACGGGATCGTGGTGGCCACCACCCGTCCCGAAACCATGCTGGGCGACACCGCCGTGGCGGTGCATCCCGAAGACGAGCGCTACACCGGCCTGCCCGCCGAAACGGTGATTCTGCCGCTGATGGAGCGCGAGATTCCCGTTATCCGCGACAGCTACGTGGACCGCGAATTCGGTACCGGCGGGCTCAAGGTGACCCCGGCCCACGACCCCAACGACTTCGAGCTGGGGCGTAAGCACGGCCTGGAGCGCATCAAGGTGATCGGTGACGACGGCCGCATGACCGAGGCCGCCGGCCCTTACGCCGGCCTGGACCGCTTCGAATGCCGCACCCGGGTGCTCGAAGACCTCAAGGCCCGTGGCCTCTTGGTCAAGGTGGCGCCCCTGCGCCACAGCGTGGGCCACTGCTACCGCTGCAAGACCGCGGTGGAACCGAACCTGTCGCTCCAGTGGTTCGTGCGCGCCAAGCCCCTGGCCGAGCCGGCCATCCGGGCCGTGGAAGAGGGCCTCACCCGCATCATCCCCGAGGCCTGGGCCAAGACCTACTACGAGTGGATGTACAACATCCGCGACTGGTGCATCTCGCGCCAGATCTGGTGGGGCCACCAGATCCCGGCCTGGACCTGCCGCGGCTGCGGCAAGCTGACCGTGGCCATGCAGGCGCCCCAGGCCTGCCCCCAGTGCGGCGGGAGCGAACTGGACCAGGAGACCGACGTGCTGGACACCTGGTTCTCCTCGGCCCTCTGGCCCTTTTCCACCATGGGATGGCCCGAGCGCACCGACCTGCTCAGGACCTTCTATCCCACCAGCGTGCTGGTGACCGGTTTCGACATCCTGTTTTTCTGGGTGGCGCGCATGATGATGATGGGCCTGCACTTCATGCACGACGTGCCCTTCCGCGACGTGTACGTCCACGCCCTGGTGCGCGACGAAAACGGCAAGAAGATGAGCAAGTCAAAGGGCAACGTCATCGACCCGCTCACCGTCATCGACGAATACGGCACCGACGCCTTCCGCTTCACCCTGGCCGCCTTCGCCGCCCAGGGGCGCGACATCAAGATGTCGCTCAAGCGGGTGGAAGGCTACCGCAACTTCATCAACAAGCTCTGGAACGCGGCCCGCTTCGCCCTGCTGCACCTGGATCAGCCCTATCCGCGTATCGAAGGCCAAACGAGCCTGCCCGAGCGCTGGATCCTCTCCCGCCTGGCCCGGGTCAGCCGGGAGGTCACCGCGGCCCTGGACGACTACCGCTTCAACGAGGCGGCCGGCAGCGTGTACAATTTCCTCTGGCACGAGTTCTGCGACTGGTTCCTGGAGGCCAGCAAGGCCGACCTGTACAACGACGCCGAGCCGGTGCGCCGAAAGACGGCCCGCCAGGTGCTCTGGCGGGTGCTCCACGATGCGCTGATCCTGCTGCATCCCTTCGTCCCCTTTGTCACCGAGGAGATCTGGAACCACCTGCCGGGCAGCGAAGGCCTGCTGATGCAGGCCCGGTGGCCCGGCCAGGACCTCGAGGCGGCAGTGGACCCCGGCGCCGAGAATGCCATGGCCCTGGTGATGGGGGTCATCACCGGCATCCGCAACATCCGTGGCGAGATGAACATCGCCCCCGGCCTGGCGCTGGCCGCCCAGGTCCAGGCGTCCGACCCCGACACGCGCGCCCTGCTCGAGAACGAACAAGCCTTGATTAGTCAACTGTCGCGCCTCAAGGCGCTCACCGTGTCCCCCCCGGGAGCCAGGCCCAGCGGGGCAGCCACCGCCATCGTGGACGGCGCTGCGGTGTATGTCTCCCTTGAGGGCATCATCGACCTGGACAAGGAAACCGAGCGGCTGACCAGGGAGCTGGCCAAGATCGCCAAGGACATGGGGTCTCTGTCCAAGAAGCTCAACAACCAGGATTTTCTCGCCAAGGCCCCGGGCGAGGTGGTCGAAGGGGTGCGGGAAAAGCACTCCGCCCTGGCGGACAAGCAGCAAAAAATCGAGGCTAACCTGGCGCGGATCCGGGAGATGCGCTGAGAGAGGCAACGCTTTGAACACCGTCGATCGTCTTATCGAACTGGCCCTGGACGAGGATCTGGGATCCGGGGACCTGACCACCGACGCCCTGCTGGGAGACGACAAGCCGGGCTGGGCCGAGATCGTGGCCAAGGAGGATCTGGTCCTCTGCGGCCTGGACATCGTCCGGCGCGTGTTCACCCGTATCGACGACCGAGTGGCCTGCCGCAGCGACTGCCGCGACGGCGACCATGTTGACGCCGGACGCACGGTGATGCGGTTGAAAGGACCGCTCAAGAGCCTGCTGCACGGTGAGCGCACCGCCCTGAACTTTCTTCAACGCCTCTCGGGAATCGCCACCCACGTGCGCACCTGGGTAGAAGCCCTGGGCACCGGTACGGCCCGCCTGGTGGACACCCGCAAGACCACCCCGGGCTGGCGCGTGCTGGAAAAATACGCCGTGCGGGTCGGCGGCGCCGCCAACCACCGCATGGGGCTCTACGACGGCGTCCTGATCAAGGACAACCACATCGCCGCCTGCGGCGGCATCGCCCCGGCCGTGACCGCCTTGCGCCACCGGATTTCGCACCTGGTCAAAATCGAGGTGGAAACGGCCGACCTGGACCAGGTGGAGGAAGCCCTGGACGCCGGCGCCGACGTCATTATGCTCGACAACATGGACTTGGCGCAGATCCGCCAGGCCGTGCAGCGCATCGCCGGACGCGCCCTGGTGGAAGTCTCCGGCCGGGTGCGCCGCGACAGCCTGCGGCCCCTGGCCGACACCGGCGTGGACCTGATTTCCGCCGGCGCCCTGACCCACCAGGCCCGGGCGGTGGATTTGAGCATGCGGGTGTCTGGCCAATGAGCAAGGTGAGACGGGATCCCTCGTCGCCGAGCGGGGTCGGCGACAGCGCTGAAACCTGAAACCTCCACTGGCCTTCCCGACAGCGCGGCGCTAGGTCGCCCCAAACCGAGCAGAAGGTCCCCATAGGCCATGGCCAAGAAGCGCGTTCCATGATTCCGATCCGCGACACCCAGACCGCCGGTAGCGTAGCGGTGGTGACCCGAGCCCTGATCGCCGTCAACGTGGTGGTGTTCCTGGTGCAACTGGCCCAGGGCGAGGCGATCCTGCGCTTCAACTACTTCTACGGCCTGGTGCCGGCGCGCTACACGGTGGAGCGCATCGCGGCCCACTTCTCCTTCGGCCAGCAGGTGTTTGCCCTGCTTTCCTTCATGTTCCTGCACGGCGGGTTTCTCCACCTGCTGGGTAACATGTGGTCCCTGTACATCTTCGGCGACAACGTCGAAGACCACCTGGGGCCTTTTCGCTTTCTGGCCTTCTACCTGCTCTGCGGCCTGGTCTCCGGACTGACGCACATGCTCTCCAACCCGATGAGCAATATTCCCACCGTGGGCGCCAGCGGGGCCATCGCCGGGGTCATGGGCGGCTATTTCCTGCTATTTCCATCCGCCCGGGTCCTCACCCTGGTGCCCATCGTTTTCATTCCGCTGTTCTTCGAGATCCCGGCCTTCGTCTTCATCGGTGTCTGGTTTCTGCTCCAGGTGCTCAACGCCACCGGCGGCGGCCAGAGCGCCATCGCCTGGTGGGCCCACATCGGCGGCTTCGTGGCCGGGATGCTGCTTGTCAGGCTTTCGGACCGCCTGCCGGCCAGCGGGCTGAGCCGGCGCGTCAAGCCGCTTACCGCCAAGCGCCACACCGAGCGGCTCCAGGTAATCCGGCCCGCTGGAGAACCCGATGACCCCAACCTCTACGGCACCGTGCGCATCACCGAGCTGGAGGCCCGCCGGGGCGCCACCAAGCTGGTCAACGTGCCGTGGGGCTTTCACAAGCGCCTGCTGCGCGTCACCGTGCCGCCGGGGATCAGCGAGGGTAGCCGCCTGCGCCTCAGGGGGCTGGGCCGCTGGACCCCAGACGGGCATCGGGGCGATTTGTACCTTCAGGTAGTGTACGAGCGGTAGAATTCGTTTCGGGCGAAGACCCGTGGGCCGCTGGGGTTCCTGCGTCTGCAGGAATAACGCAAAAAACCGGATTGATTAATGTGACGATTTTCTGGAATCTGCTTCCCTGGAATTTTCGCGCTTGGTTTTCAGCGTAGCGTCAGCATGTAGCTCTTGGAAATGGCCACCGGGTGGTAGGATTGCTTGGCCTGGCGCAGGCCGGGGAGGCCCATGTCGCATTCCTTGTTGATGAAGACCATCCCGTCGAAAAGGCGACGGGCGCAGGTCCGGTCCAGGTACTGGTAAAGTCCCTTGATGCCGGTGAAGGCCTTTTCGAACATCAGCACCCCCATGTCCGCCGTGAGGCGGTCGCCCACGGCAAAGGCGCTGACGGTGCCGTCCACGCGGATCAGCAGCCCCCGGGCATCGGTACGCGCCAGGTTCTCCAGGGCGTTGATGGCCGCGATCTTCTCGCAGGCTAGGTCGTCTTCCTCCTCTTCAACTCCGCAGTCGCGCTCCTGGCACCACTGCTCCAGGAAATCGAGGCACGCGGGCACGTCGGCGGCCAGAATCGGTGCCACCTCGACCCGGCCGGGCTGCACGTATTCATCGACGAACTGCCGGATGAGGTTGCGCTTTTTGTGGTAGCTGCGGCCGGCCAGCTCCGCCAGGTCGCTGCGCCGATAGATGTAGTCGTGAAAACCGTCCTGTTCACTGACGGTAAAATAGCGCTCCACCTCCGCCGGGCGGGCCTTGAGATAGGCCTCGGGCACAAACCAGTAGCAGTCGAAGCCGGTGTCCAGGGCCAAGCGCTGGAGCCGGTCCGGTTCGGGCTCGAATCCGGGCCGGATCGGCAGCAAAAGGTGGCGTTTTTCGCGGCTCTTGAAAAACTCGGCCGCCACCACCAGCCAGCCGTCGGCATCCACGGCAAACTGGGGCTGGTAAAAGCAGGTCTGCCAGGCGATGATGGACGTCAGGCAGTAGGTGCCGAGGCGATGGCGCTGGTCGACGAAAAACGGCTTGAGCCGGTCGTAGTGGTCAAAGGTTAGTGGCTGGAGATTCATTTCTTGATCCGGACCATCGGCTGGGCCTTTTTCATGGCAACAAAGCCCAGCGGTTCATACATCGGGGAGCTTCCATTTTCAGCCACCAGGCCGATCCAACTCATCCCGTCGGCCTCCAGGCGGGCGACGAGGCGCCGCACGATCCCGGAGCCGATGCCCCGGTGGCGCAGGGCCGGATCGACGGTGACATCCTGGATCCAGGCGTCGCTGGCGCGGTCGCTGATGGCCCGGCCCATGGCGACAATCCGCCCCTCGCACCGCGCCACCGCCACGCAGTGGCTGCCGGCCACGATGCGTTTCACCAGGGCCGCATCGTCAGTCCCCCTGCCCCACCACCCGGCCGCCCGGTAGAGGCGGATCATCTGGTCAATATCCTCGTCGCCGGGGTTGTCGAGAAAACCGAAGCAGATCATGAGAAAATCGATGGATACTTAGGCCGCCAGGATGGATACCCGGTCGCGGCCATTCTGCTTGGAGGCGTACATGGCCTTGTCAGCGCGCTGCACGAAGGAGGCGATGTCTTCCGGCGGCAAATACTCGGCCACGCCGATGCTGATGGTGAGATTGACGACAGGACCGCCCGGCTGCGGATAAAACGCCTGCGACTTGACGGCGTCCCTGATGCGGTAGGCCACGATGCTGGCCTCTTCGGTGCGGGTTTCCGGCAAAAGGACGGTAAACTCCTCGCCGCCGTAGCGGTAGGCAGAGTCGATCTGGCGCAGGCAGCTCTTGATCACCTGGCCCAGACGTACCAGCGCCTTGTCGCCTTCCAGGTGGCCATAGGCGTCGTTGAAGTTCTTGAAATGATCGATGTCCATCAGCAGCAAGGCGAGCGCCTGGTTGTAGCGCACGCAGCGGCCCGCCTCCACTTCCAGTTGACAGTAGAAATGACGCGAGTTGTAAAGCTGGGTCAACCCATCGGTGATGGCCAGGGTTTCCAGCTCCTTGACGATCCGGTCCCGCTCTCGGGCCAGGTCGCGCTCCCGCAGCACCCGCCGGAGCCGCAGCAGAAGCTCCTCGAAGCGTACCGGCTTGAAGACGAAGTCGTTGGCGCCCTTGTGGATCGCGTCCTCGTAGGAGTAGTTGCCGCTGTAGCCGGTCATCACGATGACGGCGCAGTCGTAGTGGTGGCTGATCTCGTCGGTGAGTTCCAGCCCGTCCTTGCCCGGCAGGATGATGTCGGTGATCACCACGTCCACGGCCGTGGCGCTCAGCTTTTCCAGGGCCTCCTCGGCGGTGACCGCCGAATGCACCACGAAGCCGAAACGGTCGATGAATTCGTGCATCGCCTCACGAATGGCATCGTCGTCATCTACGATGAGAACGGAGCGCGCTCCCCCGTTACCGCCTTGTTCGGCTTCATTGTCCATTTGAACGAAAAAACGCCCCTATTGTTCTAAGTTGTCCTTCAGAGTTGGCTGACCTTCAGACTTGACACCCTGGCGTGAAATTTGATAGAAGGTTCTGTTTTATATATAAAAATTATTTTTTAGCATAAAAATAGTACGAAAAGCGGAAAAAGTCAACTTCCCGATGAAAACCTCAACCTCAAACGGCGGTCCATGGAAAGTCCAGGAAGCGGTGGGCGATGTGCTGCCAGGCGTCCCTGATTTATGAAATTTATTCGTAATTTTAGCATCATCGCCCACATTGACCACGGCAAGTCGACCCTCTCGGACCGGATGATCCAGCACACCGGGATCATTGAGGCGCGGGATTTCAAGGACCAGATCCTCGACTCGATGGATATCGAACGCGAGCGGGGCATCACCATCAAGAGCCAAACCGTCTGCCTGCCCTACCGGGCCGCCGACGGCAAGGAATATCGGCTCAATCTCATCGACACCCCGGGCCACGTGGACTTTACCTACGAAGTGTCCCGGGCGCTGAAGTCCTGCGAAGGCGCCCTGCTGCTCATCGACGCCAGCCAGGGAGTGGAAGCCCAGACCCTGGCCAACCTCTATCTGGCCCTGGAGCACGACCTGGAAATCATCCCGGTGATCAACAAGATCGACCTGCCCTCGGCGGATATCGACCGGGTGCGCCAGCAGATCGCCGACGACCTGGGACTGGATCCGGACAGCGCGCTCCTCGCCTCGGCCAAGGAGGGCATCGGCATCGAGGAGATCCTGGAAGCGGTGGTCACCAAGCTCCCCCCGCCGGCGGGCGACCCGGACCAGCCCCTGAAATCGCTGATCTTCGATTCCCACTACGACCCCTTCCGCGGCACGGTGGTGCACTTTCGGGTGTTCGATGGCCGCCTGCGCGCCGGGGATGTCATCCGCTTCATGTCCAACGGGGCCGTCTACAAGGTGGAAGAGGTGGGCATCTTCCAGATCGTGCGCAAGCCGCGACCCGAGTTGAGCGCCGGCGAGGTGGGCTATCTCATCGCCGGTATCAAGACAGTAAGCGACACGCGCTGCGGCGACACCATCACCTTGGATCGGCATCCCTGCGACCGCCCCTTGCCCGGGTTCAAGGAAGCCAAGCCGGTGGTGTTTTCCTCCATCTACCCGGTGTCCACCGACGACTACGAGGAACTGGCCACCGGCCTGGAGAAGCTCAAACTCAACGACGCCAGCCTCATCTACGAAAAGGACAGCTCGGTGGCCCTGGGTTTCGGCTTCCGCTGCGGCTTTCTCGGCCTGCTGCACCTGGAGGTGGTCCAGGAGCGCCTGGAGCGCGAATACGACCTGTCGTTGATTCTCACCGCCCCCTCTGTGCGCTACGAAGTGGACCTGACCGACGGCGAGACGATGGTCATCGACAACCCGGCCCTCTACCCGGACCCGGCCCAGATCGCGCGCACCCGGGAACCGTTCATCCGCGCCGCCATCATCACCCCGGACCGCTACATGGGCGCCATCATGAAGCTGTGCCTGGACCGGCGCGGGATCAACAGGAACTACCAGTACCTGACGAGCAACCGCCTGGAGATGATCTTCGAGCTGCCCCTGGCCGAGGTGATCTACGATTTCTACGACCGGCTCAAGTCCATCACCCAGGGCTACGGGTCCTTCGACTACGAGATCATCGACTACCGTGAGACCGACCTGGTCAAGGTGGACATCCTCATCAACGGCGAGCGGGTGGACGCCCTGAGCCAGTTGGCCCACCGGGACCGGGCGGTGGAGCGGGCCCGCCACGCCTGCGAGCGCCTGAAGGAGGAAATCCCGCGCCAGATGTTCAAGATCGCCATCCAGGGGGCCATCGGCGCCACCATCATCGCCCGCACCACCGTCTCGCCCTTTCGCAAGGACGTGACGGCCAAGTGCTACGGCGGCGACATCACCCGCAAGCGCAAACTGCTGGAAAAACAAAAGAAGGGCAAGAAGCGGATGAAGATGGTGGGCAAGGTGGAAATCCCCCAGTCGGCCTTTCTCTCCGTGCTGCGCACCGACACGGACTGATCGTAATTCTTTTTGGTAAATACAACCAACACAGGAAACCCCATGGGCCTGACCATTGCCGAAAAAATCTTCGACGCCCACCGCATCGACCGGCCGGCCGAGGGCATCGAGGCCATCCGCCTGGACGCCGTCTTCTGCCACGAAATCACCACCCCCATCGCCATCAACGACCTGGCGGCCCGGGGCAAGGACCGGGTCTTCGATCCGGGGCGCATCAAGGCGGTGATCGACCACGTCACCCCGGCCAAGGACAGCAAGACGGCGGCCCAGGGAAAGGTGCTGCGCGACTGGGCCCGGCGCCACGGCATCGCCGATTTCTTCGACATCGGCCGCAACGGCGTCTGCCACGCCCTGTTTCCCGAAAAGGGGTTCGTGCGCCCGGGCGACACCATCATCATGGGCGACAGCCACACCTGCACCCACGGGGCTTTCGGGGCCTTTGCCGCCGGGGTGGGCACCACGGACCTGGAGGTGGGGATTCTCAAGGGGGTCTGCGCCTTTCGCAGCCCCGAGACCATCTGCATCGAGATCACCGGCCGCCTGCCCGAGGGCGTCTTCGCCAAGGACGTGATCCTGTCGATCATCGGCCGCCTGGGGGTCAACGGGGCCACCGACCGGGTCATCGAGTTCCACGGTCCGGTAGTGGACGCCATGAGCATGGAAGCGCGCATGACCCTGTGCAACATGGCCATCGAGGCCGGCGGCACCTGCGGTATCTGCCGTCCGGACCGGATCACAGTGGACTACCTCTGGCCGTTCATCGAAAGCGATTATGCCGACCGCCAGGCAGCCCTGGAGGCATTCAAGCGCTGGTGGCCCGACCCGGACGCCGTCTACGCCGACACCCTGTCCTTCGACGTCTCCGGCCTCGAACCGCTGGCCACCTTCGGCTACAAGCCCGACCAGGTGCGCCCGGTGCGGGAGATGGGCGACGTGGCCGTGGACCAGGTGTACATCGGCTCTTGCACCAACGGCCGCATCGAGGATTTGCGCGCCGCCGCGGCCGTTCTGCGCGGCCGCCGGATTCATCCTGCGGTCCGCGCCATCCTCTCGCCGGCCACCCCCGGGGTCTATCGCCAGGCCCTGGCCGAGGGACTGATCGAGGTTTTCATGACGGCCGGCTTCTGCGTCACCAACCCCACCTGCGGGGCGTGCCTGGGCATGAGCAACGGGGTGCTGGCCGAGGGCGAGGTGTGCGCCTCCACCACCAACCGCAACTTTCCCGGTCGCATGGGCAAGGGCGGCATGGTGCACTTGGTCAGCCCGGCCACCGCGGCGGCCACGGCCCTCACCGGGCGGCTGACCAGTGCCGGAGAGCTTGGTCATTAGTCAGTGGTCAGTGTGGGGTAAGGCGGGGATTTTACCCAAATGCGCTCAAGGCGGTTTTGGGTAAAAACAGGCAACGAAACGGAAAGGCAAATCATGCGAAACTTCGGCGGCAAGGTCCTGTTTCTCGACCGCGACGACATCAATACCGACGAGATCATTCCGGCGCGCTACCTCACCGAGATGACCAAAACGGCCCTGAAACCCTACCTGCTGGAAGACCTGGCGCTGGAGGAATTCGACGCGGCCCGGGACCTGGCCGGGGTGGGCGCCATCGTCACCCGGGCCAACTTCGGCTGCGGTTCCAGCCGCGAGCACGCTCCCTGGGCCCTGGAGGTTAACGACATTCACCTGGTCATCGCCGAAAGCTTCGCCCGCATCTTCCGGCAAAACATGTTCAACTGCGGCCTGATGGCCCTCACCCTGCCCCCGGAGGCCATCGACCGGCTCTTCGAGCGCTTCGGCGCCCACTCCACCCATGTCGCCGTGGACTTGCAGCGCATGCGCCTGAACTTCACCGCCGACGGCCTCGCCGAGCAGGTTCCCTTCACCCTGGCCCCCTTCGACCGGGCGCTGATCGAGGCCGGCGGGTGGGTCGAGTACGCCGATCGGCGCTACTGACCGCAAACAGGAAGCTCGGCCTGGAAGCCCATCTTCGCCCTTGAAGACTTGCGGCGGCGGCCCGGGACATGGCCCGCCGCTGCACGGCATCCATGCGCGACAGACGCCCCCCCGCGATTGGTCCAGCTCCAGGGGGTTGACCGCCTGTTGACCGTCCAGGATCTCCCGGGGACATTGAAAGAATACGATATCGATGTCCTCACGCCTGGAGGTTTGCCTCCTCGTTTGTCTCCACGTTGCACGCAATCTTGTTTCTTTTCATCTCTCGGAACAGGTTTCGGACAAAGTTCTTCTTCTGCTCAATCTTTGAGCAGGCCAATTTATTACCGGTTTCCAGCGCAGATGAAGGCCTGCCCGGCTTCTGGATTAAAATTCACACCCATATTTTTCGTTGAACCGATTCACCACCGCCCTCAGGTCGGGCGTTAACCGCTCCAGGGCCCGGGCCGCGATGGCCGGCGGGATCTTTTTGTAGAACGCCTGGGCGATGCCGCCGGCGATGCAGGCCATGGTGTCAGCATCGCCGCCCAGGGAGATGGCGTTTTTGACCGCGTCCAGCCAGTCATCGGAATCCAGAAAGGCGATGATCGACTCGGGCACCGAGCCCTGGCAGGAAACATCGAAGCGGTAGCCGGGGCGGATCGCGTCCACCGTGCGGTCCAGATCGTAGCCGAAGCGGCCGGCGATCTCGGTGCGGATCGTCTCCTTGTCGGCCCCGCGGCGGGCCAAAAGGATGGAAAGCGCCGTGGCCTGGGCGCCCTTGATTCCCTCCGGATGGTTGTGGGTGACGGCCGCCGAGCGCTCGGCGTGGTGCAGCACATCGGTCTCGGTGTCGTAGGCGAAGCCCACCGGCGACACCCGCATGGCCGCCCCGTTGCCGAAGCTGTTGTACGGCTCGCTCTCCCAGGCCCGCATCCAGCGGCCAAAGCCACGGCCGTAACCGGCATGAGGGTGCCGGTTGGCGAATGCCCGTATCGCCTCGGCCATGTCGTCCCCGGTCAAAATGGCGTGGGCCACGGCCACGGTGAGCACGGTGTCGTCGGTGAACCCGTGCACCAGCGGATCGAAATCCTTGTGCTTGATGGAACAGCGCTCGTAAGGCTTGCCGATCATGTCCCCGGCGATGGCACCGATCATGTTCTCCTCCCCATTTTCTCGAACACCTCCGCCAACCGGGTCAGGCACCCGGCCAGGCGAAGCTGCAGGTCTGCGACGGCAGGCAACCGCCCACCCGTTTTTCATCCATGTACTGACTGCGGTTGACTTTGATCATTATCGACGGCACCGCCGGGTCACGGCAATAGTATTCCATCCAACGCCCGCCCGACCGCCCGCGAGAGTTGGCGCTGGTGCGGGCGGTAGAAGCGGTCGACCAGCACCCACCTTCACCGAGCAGGCTCGAAACGAATTTACAGAAAAGACGTTACACGAACGAACTTTGGACTGTCGAGCTAAAATAAGATAGGCTGTTATTTTAGGTTACGCGGCTTGACTCTTGATGCATGCCTTGTTATTTTAAGATAAACTTTTAATCTAAAATAACAGTAGGGCTTATTTTAGGATACGGAAAAACGATGAAACGTGAACTCCAGGGACATTACGTTACCATATCAACGGTGGGTGAGGAGGCCCGGGCCTTTGTCCCCGCTCCGCTGCCTCCGAAACCGCCCATTGAGTGGACGCCGGAGTTGCGCAGCAAGTTCGACCAGGCGCTGTTGGCGCTTGGGCGGCTGGACAGCATTTCCACCTTCCTGCCCGATATCTCCCTGTTTCTCTACATGTACGTTCGCAAGGAGGCGGTGCTCTCCTCCATGATCGAGGGAACGCAGTCATCGCTCTCCGATCTTTTGCTTTTTGAACTGGATATGGAACCCGGCGTGCAGATGGACGATGTCCGGGAGGTGAGCAACTATGTGGCCGCTCTGGATCACGGATTGAAACGGCTGGCCGAGGGATTTCCGCTATCACTGCGCCTGATAAAAGAGATGCACTCCATACTGCTCGCCAAAGGTCGGGGCAGCAATCAGACACCGGGTGAATTCCGCAGAACCCAGAACTGGATCGGCGGTACCCGACCGGGCAACGCGGCCTTTGTTCCTCCCCCGGCCGAGCAGGTAATAGACTGCATGGGCAAACTGGAGTTGTTCCTGCACGACCGGCCGGAACCAACCCCTGCGCTCCTCAAGGCGGCGCTGGCCCATGTGCAGTTCGAGGCCATCCATCCGTTTCTGGATGGTAACGGCCGTCTTGGTCGCCTGTTGATCACGCTACTGCTGTGCGAGCAAAAAATGCTTCGGGAACCCATGCTCTACCTGAGCCTTTATTTCAAAACACACCGCCGGTATTACTACGAGCTGCTCAATAATGTGCGTCTGACCGGTGATTGGGAAGTCTGGCTCGACTTTTTCGCCGAAGCGGTCATTGTCACAGCCACCCAGGCGGTGGAAACAACGCAGCAACTTGTCGATCTGGCAAATAAAGATCGTGATAAAATCAGCAGCCTCGGCCGGGCTGCGCCATCTGCCCTGCGGATTCATCGGACTCTGATGGAACGTCCCATCACCACTTCCGGGTGGCTGGTGGAGAAAACAGGCATCACTCCGGCGACGGTCAATAAGTGCCTGGTCCATCTTGAGCGTTTGGGCATTGTCAGGGAACTGACTTCCCGCAAGCGCAACCGGCTTTTCAGCTATACCAAATACGTGGAGATTATGAATCAGGGGACGGAACTGCCAGGATAAAGGCGTTCGGACTTTTCATATCAACACATCATCAGGTGTGGCCAGGGGAATCGAACCCGCGTCCATTGATAAAGCAACATTTTTTGTAAATTCTTTGCAGACTCTGCCCGTTTCCCAGTCTTCGCTGATCTCCATGAGGATCGCGCTGACCAATCTCAGGAGCGAGGCCTCGTTGGGGAATGTTGCTTTATCGTTCCGGTCGTGATGGTTTGGCTGGAATACACGTTATACCTACAGGGAGGTTGTTTATGAACGAGTTGTTTGAATTTGGCAAAAAAGTTCTTGAAAGCCAGCCTTTCAGTTTATTACTAGGAACGGAGCTTATCCTTTTTCAACCCGGCCAAGCCATATTGTCCCTATCGGTGAGGGAAGAATTAAAACAGCAGCATGGTTTTGTACATGGCGGAGTGATTAGCTATCTTGCTGACAATGCGTTGACCTATGCAGGGGGATCAGTGCTTGGTGATTCTGTTACTTCCGAATACAAAATCAACTATCTTCGGCCCGCCATAGGAGGAAAACTGGAAGCAAGAGCATCCGTGGTATCCTCCGGGAAAAAGCAAGCTGTGTGTCAATGTAGCGTCTTTGCCATCGATGAAAAAAACGAGAAGTTGGTTGCAGTTGCTCAAGGCACTATAAACAAAATTGATTCTTAAGAGATATAACGATAGAGTGCATTTGCACTATAATCTATACGGGTGAGCCCGGCGGTGGACTCAAAAGGGGAAAAAGCCATGAAAGACGCGCGCATATCAACAGGAATCGATGGGCTGGACGAGGTCCTGGGCGGGGGGTTCATCCCTGCTTCAAGCTACCTTATAGTGGGTGGACCGGGGACCGGAAAGACCTTGCTTTCGCTGCAATTCCTGAGCGAAAGCGCGAAACGCAAGGTCCGCTCCCTGCTGATCACCTTTGCCGAGCCGGAAGAGACGCTCCGGCGAAACGCCGCTGTCTTCGGCTGGGATTTGGCCGACATCACGATTGTGGATTTTTCAAAGACCATGCAGGAGGGGCCGACCGACGGCGAGTACACCGTCTTTGCGCCCAGCGAGGTGGAAAACGAGCCTATCTGGAAGCGCATTCACCAGGCCATAGAAGAGCACGCGCCGGAGCGACTGGTGATCGATTCCGCCACCTTTCTGCGGTATCTTTCGACCGACGAGTACCAGTACCGCAAACAGATTCAGGCCCTGGTGAATCTGCTTGCCGTAAGAAAATGCCTTTCCCTGCTGCTCTTCGAGCCCGTCGAACTGGAAAAAGACAACGCGCTGGCCTTGGCGGTGGACGGGGTTCTCACCCTGCGCAACGAAATCTCGGAAAACCGGCTGGTGGAGATCCGTACCGTGGAGAGCAACAAGATGCGGGGTTCTTCTTACATGTCGGGCCGGCACGCCCTGCGGATCACCCGCCAGGGCGTCAGGGTGTGGCCCCATCGGATCGCGAAGCTCAAGAAAAACACGTATGAAAGGAAGGATCTTGCTTCCGGCGTCGCGGGGCTGGACCAGTTGCTTATGGGCGGCTTCCCTGCAGGCACCAGCACTCTGATTTCGGGCCCTAGCGGCGCGGGCAAAAGCACCCTGGCCATCCAGTTCCTGGCCACTGCGGCGGCGGCCGGGCACAAGGGTGTCATCTACACCTTCGAGGAAAGCCTCGCCTCCATGCTGGAGCGATGCAACGCCCTTTCCATCCCTCTTAAGAAGCACCTCGAGGACGGATCGATCACCGTTCGGGAGATCAATCCCCTGGAGAACTACCCTGACGAATTTCTTGGGCTATTGCGCGAGGACACGGAAAAAAGCGGCGCCGATGTCCTTGTCCTTGACAGTCTGCGCGGTTATAGCCTGGCAATGGAAGAGTTCGGCAGCGTGATCGCCAACATACAGAACATCATCAACTATCTCCGGGGCAGCCGGGCGAGCCTTTTTATCGTCAACGAGCAGGAGAAAATCACCGGCGACCTGCGGATCACCGACCACGGCGTAAGCTATGTCGCCGACAACACGCTTTTGATCCGGTATGCCGAGACGTACGGCCGGGTGACCAAGATTATCGGTTGCCTCAAGAAACGGCTGGGAAACTTTCAGCCTGAACTGCGGGAATTCCGGATCACCCCGCAGGGACTTGAGGTCGGCGAAAAACTCGTTCATTTGCAGGGGTTGTTGACGGGTGTGCCGACACACGACGGAACAACGGCAAGGGCAGAATCCGCCGGGGGGGAAGGAGCATGAAAAATAAAAAGCCCACGATTGCCGCGGCATTCGCCAACCCGGTGGACCGGAAGCTGGTGGTCGACTATCTCTCCGGCCTGGGCTACGACCTGATCGAGTTTTCCGGGGAAAGGGTCCCCCCGGCCGACCTTTTCATTCTGGATGTTCCGTGGGCCCGCCGCCTCGGCCGGCAAGTGATCGAGCTGAAGAAGAAAACCGATGTTTTTCTTCCCGCAATGATTGCGCTGGGGAGCCGTGACCCGGTCGAGCCCTGGCTCGATGCCGGATTCGACGACAGTTTGCGGCTGCCCTTCACCAAGGCGGAGCTTAAGGCCAAGGTGGCGATCCTTCTGCGCCTGCGGCGACAGTCCCGGGAACTGGCGCAAAAAGGCGAGGAGAGATACCGAGCCATCTTCGAAGCCACCGGCACGGCGACCATTGTTGTAGCAGAGGACGCCACCATCCTCATGGCCAACCAGGAGTGTCTGCCGGTGACCGGCTACACGCCACAGGAGCTGGTGGGCACCCGCTGGACGGATTACGTGGCGCCCGAGAGCCTGGAGATGGTGCTGGCGTTTCACCGGCTAGGATTGCAAGACCCGCACAAGGCGCCCAGACAATTGGAAGCACGGTTGCTGGATAAACCGGGCCGCACCCTCGACGTCGTGTTGCATGTCCGCCAAATCCCCGGCACGACCACCATCGTGGTTTCCATGCTTGACATCACGGCCCGCAAACGCGCGGAAACGGCCCTTCTGGAAAGCGAACGGTTTCAAAAAGCCATCCTGGAAACCATCCAGGACGGCATCAGCCTCCTCGATTCCGACCTGACCATCCGCCATGTCAACGGCATGATGCGGCACTGGTACGCCGAAAGCCTGCCCCTTGAGGGAAAAAAGTGCCATGAGTGCTATCACCATTCCAGCCGGCCCTGCGATCCTTGCCCGGCGCTGCGTGCCCTCCGCACCGGCACGACCGAGAGCGACATCGTTCCCGGCCCTCCCGGGGGTTCCGTCGAGTGGATCGAACTCTTCTGTTATCCCATGAAAGACCCGGAAACGGGAAAAATCATCCGCATCGTGGAATTCGTCCGCGACGTCACCGAGCGCAAGCGGGCGCAAGCGGAGGTGGATCGATTGACGATGGCCATCGAGCAGACCGGCGATGTGATCCTGGTGACAGACCCCGCGGGGACGATCCAATATGTCAATCCGGCCTTCGAGACCGTGACCGGGTACACCCGCGATGAAGCCCTCGGCCAAAACCCGCGCCTGCTCAAGAGCGGCAAGCAGCCCCCCTCTTTTTACCGGGACCTGTGGGAGACCATCACCGGCGGTCGAATCTGGCAGGGGCGCATGGTCAACAAGCGCAGGGACGGCACGCTTTACACCGAGGAGGCCACCATTTCCCCGGTCAAGGACGCTTCGGGGCAGATCCTGAGCTTTGTGGCCGTCAAGCGCGACATCACCGAACACCTGCGGATGAGGCAGGAGCAGAGCCGGTTGCAGGAGCAACTGCAGCAGGCGCAGAAAATGGAGTCCATCGGCCGCCTGGCCGGCGGCGTGGCCCACGATTTCAACAACATGCTGGGCGTGATTCTCGGTTACGGAGAGAACCTTCTCCATCAGCTCCACCCGGGAGATCCCCTGCGCGAGGATGTGAAAGAAATCGTGGAGGCCGGCAAACGTGCGGCCGCCCTGACCCGGCAGCTCCTGGCCTTCAGCCGGAAACAGCCCTTGCAGCCGGAGGTGCTGGACCTCAACACCTTGGTCCGGGACATTGCCAAGATGCTTAAGCGGCTGATCGGAGAGGACATCGACCTTAAACTGTCGCTTGCAGATGAGCTTGACCGTGTCATGGCCGATCCGGGTCAGATCGAGCAGGTGATCCTCAACCTGGCG
>Ga0190359_1000843_pt1 | contig 20337 bp, 16 predicted proteins | sample 48721823_MG_FD_161269 | JGI IMG/M metagenome (GOLD analysis project Ga0190359, IMG submission 161269) | Hydrothermal vent microbial mat bacterial communities from Southern Trench, Guaymas Basin, Mexico - 4872-18-2-3_MG | ecosystem: Environmental > Aquatic > Marine > Hydrothermal vents >... | reverse complement strand
GTGAGAAAACCACAGTGCTTAAAAGCAGCAGAATAATTGTTGAATATATAAGCTTTTTCATATAAGCCTCCGTTCTGATTATTTTCTGTTTCTGTGAGTTGATCCGGATGAACTACGGGATCTTGAGGATGAATTTCCGGACCCTGATGAGATTCGGGATACAGCTCTGCTCACTTGTCTTATGGAAACAGGACTGCTGTCACTGTATCTTGATATTTTTCGATAGGTATCGCTGATTTTTTGAAACAGGTTCCTTTTTACGTAAGTTTTTCTTATCCGCAGAGAACCTGTTCCGTTTTTGGTGTATCTTTCCAGAGAAGATTTTGACAGCTTTTCAGTGTTTGCCAGAAGAGTAAATGTATTAAAGGGCTGTCTTCTTTTAAAACTTCTGCGGTGGTCGTATTTTGCATACGAATTATATATTCCCGATGAAATAGATACAAACGGGGAATAGTACCAGCCATATCCATAGTAGTACGGATAATAGGAGTAGTAAAAAGGAGAGTACCAGATAGAATAAAACGGATGAGACCAGTAATAGTAACCATAGAAAGGATCAAAGCAGAACCCCCAGTCCCATACGGAGTCATAGTCATAATACAAAGGATAGTCATCATTGTAGATATCTGTAATATAGTCAGCAGGGTCTTCCTGAACAATATAATCGTCATTTTCAAAAATCTTTGAGGAGTTATGATTAAGCATAAGTTTTGTATAACATCCGGAAAAAGACAAGGCTGTTAGTGCAAGTAAAATAGCAAATAAGATCTTTTTCATTTTGTGTCTCCTCTCAAACGTTAAATTAATCTATTTTTCTTTTATATAAAAGTCTTTTGTGAAAATTCCGAGCCTTTTGGAGTTTATATCTTCTATACGAAGAGCCAGAGTATAAGATCCAGGTTTCAGATTTAGTGTAATGTTTTTATCAATTTTTATTTCACGTAGTTCTTTCATTGAATCGAATGTCAGATCAGACATTTTTTCATCAGATAAGATTACTTTTTTATCACTGTTAAATAAAACCCATCTGTAAAGATAAGCGGTTTTAATTTCCCCTTTTTTATTTTTTTTGTACTTAAGATTCCAGGCAGGAAAAGAAAAATTGAAGACTACAGAGATTTTGCTGCCTGATCGACGGGTGTTTTTAAGATAAAAATTGAATCTGTCAAATTTTTTAATATTCTCAAAAGGTTTGTAAATAAAAAAGAAATGATGTTTTTTTAAAAAATATTTCTTCTTAAGCAGCAGATTGTGTCTGTAAATATATCTTGAAATTACATTAAATCTAATGCCCTGGGAATCAGTATTAATCTTTCCTGCACTAACCTTAAAAATAATTTTGTAATGATAGTAAGTCCATTCTTCCCATTTTTTATTCAGATTGGCTTTTTTGTCTGGTTCGCCGAATTTTATATAAAGCTCTCCTCTGGAGTCCCATGGAGGATAATAAGAGCTGCTGTTTTTTTGAGCCATTCCGAAATGATCATATGCATAAAGTACTCTTCTCCGGAATTCTTCCCTGGCTTCATTTTTTTTCGTAGTAGGGGTGGGATCAAGCCTGACCCAGAACCTTCTGAGCCACTCCTGCCGGTCCCATTTATTTTTCATTGAAAGGTAGAATGCAAGTTCAGAAGGAGGCACTATATGAAACATACCGTTTAAGTAAAGTTCGTCATCTGTCCAGTTTTTTCCCTTTCGCGACAATTTTTCCCTGATAATTGTCATGTTTTTCTTTCTCAGAGGAGCGGAACCGGAAGTGTCAGATGAGCTCATTTTAGAAATTTTTGACTTTTCTATTTCAGATGAAAAAGACTGGATTGCTTCAAGAGCAAGTTTTGATGTTTGAATGTTGTCTGATTTAACAAATTGTTCAAGTACGGGAATTGCCCTTTTATCCTTTAACTGAGACAGAGCAAGAGCAGCTTGAAATTGTATTGTTGTATTAGTGTCTGACAGGAAGTTGTAAATAAGATTGATATAGTTTTTATCCTTTTTAATGGTAAGCTTTTTTGCAAGGAGTATCTGATGAACAGAAGCGTCGTCAGACCACGGGCTGTCCGGATATTTATTGTTGAGAGTTGTAAAAATTTTAAGAGCATCTTTTGTCCTGTTTCCCTGCTGTTCCAGAGCAAATCCCTGCCAGAAAAGTGCATCGTCCAAGTAAATACTATTAGGGTAATTTACTGTAAATGTACTGCAGCAGGACGCGGCTTTCTGCCAAACGCGTTTATGAATAAGCTTTTTACATTGCTGGAATTGGAAAGAATCCCGGTTAATTTGTCCAAATGCAGATGTTATAATTACTGTAGCAGAAATAATCACAGCTGAGTAAAATATTTGCAGATTCTTTTTTTGTAATTTTAGCATGATTTCTCCGTGGAGCTAAGATATAAAATTATTTATTCTTAATAAAATCTGCTGTGCAATAAGTTCTTCCTTTATAGTGTTTTGTAGTTCTTTGGAGTTAATTTCCTGTGAAAGAATAATTTCCTCAAGGAGATTTTCTATCTGTATAACCAGCTCGTTAAGTTCCCGGTTATTTTTATCTAACAGGCCCTTAATCACACGGGTTTTTTCAAGTAGCTGCTCTGCTGATCTGATTGTAATCCGGCTTTGATCTAACTGGTTTAAAGAGTTGAAATTTGAGTAATCAAGAAAAAGTGTTTGGGTGTTTATAAGATAAGAATCAATGGCAGGATGAACAGGTACTGATTCTGTCTGAATTTGCAGGTCAGAGCTTTTAATGAGCATTCCGGCCTGCATGCCAATCAGAAAAATAACTATAGCAGATGAAAATACAATTGCCGGCTTGATCCACAGCCTTTGAAAAAACGGTGTAATTGTAAAGCTCTTTTTCGGAAATAAATTGCTGATTATGGATTTATGCAGATTTTTCGGTACAGGAGGAAACGATTTTTTGCTTATTCCCTTACTCATTTCTTTATATTCTTTTAAAATTGCCCTGCATTTAGAGCATTCGGCAGTGTGTTTAAGCACTTCTGCGCTTTCTTTCTTATCCATCTCTCCGGAAACAAAAAGGAGAATCTCATCTTCTTTTAAACAAGCCATCATTACCTCTGTGTATCTTTATTACTAAGTTCCTGCCTCAATTTTTTAAGCCCCCTGAACAGGTGTACTCTTGCTGTGCTATGGGAACATCCGAGAATTTCACCAACTTCTTTTAAAGAAATCTGATGATAAAAGTGCAGTACAACCGCAATTTTTTGTTTTTCAGGCAGTGTGGATAAAGCTGCATTAAGAGATTTAGTTTTTCTTTCGCTGTCATAATCCGGGCTATTGCCTGTGCTCTGGAAGTTGTTTTCTTCAAGACCTGTTGATATTCTGGCATTTTTTCTAAGGAAATCCATTGTACAGTTGTAAGCTATTTTATAAAGCCATGTTGAAAAGCCGGATTTAAACTGAAAACTGTTGATATTAATGAATGCTCTGGAAAAAGTTTCCTGAGTAAGGTCTTTTGTATCCTCAATATTTGATGTAAGATCCCAAATCAACTTGAATACCATTCCCGTATATTTTTTTACTATTCCGGCAAAGAGTTTTTTATTGCCGTTTTGAATTTCTCTTATCCGTTTTTCTTCAGATTTCATCATATGTTCCGAATATTAGACGTATGAAAATAAAAAGTGTTTACACGGTTTACTAAAATTTAGCTGATATTTTTATTAAGATTTTACTTTCCGAATGTCTCCGGCATAGAAAGATTTTAGTTCTCCTCCAGGCAGCAGAAGAACAATGCGGCCCTTAGCGTCAAGTCCCTGATATGTACCTTTAATGTCTTTGCCAGCAGTTTTAAGAACTATTTGTTCCTCAGAAAAGTAATCGTATTTTTGCCAGGATTGATTTATATTGATTTCACTATTTAAAGAGCCTGAAGAAAACGTAGTTTCCATTTCTGTTTTTATATTTTTAAATACTTCCATAATGTCATGTTTTTTGCCTGTTTCAATAAACAGGGAGGTGGATATTTCATTAAGGCCGTAATCAGCAATGTCATTTTTTGTTAAGTTAATATTCAGTCCGACACCAATAACAATGAATGAGCATGTTGAATTGGTTTGAGCAAGTATCCCGCAGATTTTTTTATTGTTAATCATAACATCATTGGGCCATTTCAGTTTCGGGCTCAATCCCATTTGTTCAAGAAATCCTGCAATGCTTAATGCTGTTATTTGTGTTGCAAGAAAGTAAACAGGCTCAATTTTATGTTTTTCCATAAAAACAGAAAAGCAGAGAGATTTACCTTTTTGTGAGAACCATGTTCTGTTAAGTCTTCCTCTTCCTGCGGTCTGGTTTTCTGCAATTACAGTGTCGCCGTGGGAAAGGTTAAGAGCCTCTGACATTACCCATTTATTGGTTGATTCAAGTGAGTCAAACACAATAAGGTCTGAGCCCCACATTCCTTTGCCGGAAAAGGTCTTTGTTGCATATTTTTCTTTACTTGCCATAATTGTAAATATATAAAATTGATACATGATTTCAAACAGGTATTAATAACGGTGTATGTTATCTGTTTAATAAATATTTTGAATTTTAATAACACCAGGTAAGGAAACCGTCAAATTTTATTACCAGGATCTTATACCTATTGATTTTTATCGTGAAATTTTATTGTTTGTAAATACAGGGGAAATATCTTATTTTATAGAGATGTCCGGAATGGAATTATCGTGAATTACATTCATACGTAGAACAACGAATGGTTGATGCCGTCTTTTGTATAAGCATTATCAATGCATGATGGTTTCGTAGGGAATGCATATATGCATTCCCTACATTATCAAAATATAAATTTGATTGTAGATTTTCAGATACCGGAGAAGAAATTTTAAATTTTGAATGTTAATTTTTGAATTAAAAACAAAAGCATGGTTTGGTCTGACCAAAGTTGAACTTGGAGCGTATATTCCAGATGCCGGACAGAAAAAGAGAACATGCTATATATTCAATAATATCTTGAATTTATTATTTTTGCTTAATTTAATTATGTGACACTTAATAAGTTGGTTAATATTAAACTTATTGTATAGACATGAGAAATTGCCGACTCTTTCTCGGAAGGATAAAAATTATTAACCCTTTTACCCTTTTAATTAAAACAAATCAGGAGGTATTATGAAAACAAAAATTTTCAGCAGAAAGCGGATTTTTTTTGTTTTAATGCTTTTTCTGTTCTCATCCCTTTTTGCACAGTCAGGCAGAGACGAACTTAAGAATTTTCATGCTTTATCAAGTAGCAGGATTTATAGTTATGTTCAAGAGCTTGCGTCTGAAAAGTATTACGGCCGCTTAACAGGTACACAGGGATTTACAGATGCCGGTAAGTGGGCAGTGTCTCTGTTGGAAAAATGGGGAGTTGAACCGGGTGTGGAGAACGGAACTTTTTATCAGGAATTTAATATACCATATACCCTTGTGCTGGACAGCTCTTATCTGTGTATGCACATCCCTGTTTCCGGCGGGGAGATAAAGAAATTTTACATTTACGAAGATGAGTTTATTCCTGGCTCAACATCAGGTACCGGCGAAGTGACAGCTGAAGTTATTTATGCAGGGTATGGAATTACAGCTCCGGAACTTGGCTATGATGATTATGCAGGAGTGGACGTAAAAGGCAAAATTGTTCTTATTGAAAGAGAAGCGCCTGTATCGCCGGATGCAGATTTATCCGTTTTTCGTAAGTGGAGGCCATACACATTTCATCAGTACAAACTGTTAAATGCAGTTAAGCACGGCGCAAAAGGTATGATTTACAACTACGGTCCAATTGGAAATCCAAACAATGCTTATGCAGAAGGCTTTGTTTATTCCCATGTAGGAAAAGTGGTTGTAAAGGATGTATTTGAGGGTACCGGAAAAAGCCATAAAGAGCTGGTTGCAAAAATAAAAAAGGATTTAAAACCTCAGTCTTTTGCAACCGGAAAGATTATGACCATTAAAAATGTAACTATACATAATAAAAACGGCAGAGGATTTAATATTATCGGTAAAATCAATGGTTCTGACCCCAAATATCAGAATCAGGTAATCCTGCTCGGTGCGCATATAGATCACCTTGGCAGATGTCCGGAAATTATTCCAGGGGCAAATGATAATGCTTCCGGAGTAGCTGTTATTCTGGGAGTAGTAAAGGCTCTTACGGATTATGTAGAAGATCATCCTTTGAAAAGACCTGTTTACATAGTATTTTTCGGAGCGGAAGAACAGGCAATTGTGGGTTCAAAAACATTTCTTGCAGATCCTCCGGTGAACTTAAAAAATATTGCATGTTTTATTAATCTTGACGGAGTAGGCTGCGGCGATAAAGTAAGTGTGGCTGCCGGTAAAAATTTCCCCGGATTATACAGTTTTTTTGAGAAAGCAAACAATAATTATGTTCACAGAATTATGAAACCGTCATTTTATAAAAATGTTGCCAGACCCAGATTGGATGCTGCAAGGTTTTTATGGGCAGGCATAACAAGTATTTCATTTTCCACATACGGAGGAGTTTGTTATTATCACACAACACATGATAATCTTGATATAATAAATCCCGAAATAATGGAAGATCTGGCAGGTATTATTTTCTTAAGTATTGTTGACATGGATAAAAAAGAGAATCTAAAATTTAGCCGACCAAAGGTTCTTTTATCAAAAGAGGAGATATCATTATAATCTTTAATCCGTACAGACAGACCTTGAGATAAATCGGTCTTATTCAAATGCCTGCATTAAAAGTGCAGGCATAATTTTTACAGTAGGAACATGGTGCAAAATTTTTAAAATACTTGACAATTTGAATATTGCAAAGTACATTAACAGTCTCTATGGATGAAAGAAAGTAAGTATAAACAGGAGAAACCGATGCCAGCTTTTGACGGCTCTTCAAATTATCAGAAAACCAAAAAGAATATCGGATACATACGGAGAAAAGAGGCGGATTTAAATCTGTACAAAAAGCTCGGATTTAAATGCGGTCTTGAAATTCATCAGCAGCTTGCAACAAAAAAGAAACTTTTCTGCAGATGCCCTGCAGGTTTGTACCACAAAGGTGATGATTATGATGCAGAACTTGTCCGCCATATGAGACCTACTTTAAGCGAATTGGGGGAATATGACGGGACAGCTTTAATGGAATTTAAAACAAGAAAAAACATAATATACCGTATAAAGTATGAATCTGCATGTACATACGATGTTGATGATACTCCGCCTTTTCCCATGAACAGGGATGCACTTGATATTGCAATGGAGATCGCACTTCTTTTGAAATCAAACATAGTGGGAGAACTTCACATCACGCGTAAGCAGTATCTTGACGGGTCCATTCCCACAGGTTTTCAACGTACAGGGATTGTCGGAATTGAGGGTGAAATCCCTCTTTCAAATAAAACAGTCCGCATTATACAGATCAGCATTGAAGAGGATGCGTGCAGGGAAGTTTCTGATGTGGGGCATGTGAGAGTATATACAACAGACAGACTCGGTACTCCTCTTATTGAGATGGTTACATACCCTGACATGTTAACTCCTGATGAAGCAAGAGAAGCGGGGCAGTATCTGCGGTTTTTATCAAGAAGTACTGGTAAGGTAAATACAGGAATAGGTGCTGCAAGACAGGATGTTAATGTAAGTATTGCAGGCGGTACAAGAATAGAAATCAAAGGCGTTCAAAGTATTGCTGCAATTCCCGAACTGACACATAATGAAGCATTCCGCCAGAAAGCACTTTTGGAAATTAAACGGATTCTCAATAAGAGAATTCCCAATCAAAATAACTGGAATATTAATTTCAAAACACTTACAGGAAAATTTACAACACCCCTTTTGTCAAGAGCTCAGGCAAAGGGGTTTATTCTTACCGGAGTAAATCTTCCAGCATTTGAAGGTGTTCTATCGTTTTTTACACAACCTGGATTTTGCTTTGCAAATGAAATAAGCGACAGATTAAAAGTTGTTGCATGTCTTGAGAGACCCAACATGATTACATCGGAATCTCCGGAAGGCAGTATTAATGGCAAAGATCTTGAAATGATACAGAAGATTCTTTCGGCAAAAAAAGAGGATGCTCAGCTTGTTTTCTGGGGGCCGGAAGAAGATGTCAAAACAGCTCTGGAGACAATTGAAGAGCGGTGCAGAATGGCATTTGATGGTGTCCCATCGGAAACAAGGAAGTCCCTTCCGGGAGGTGTTACAATTTTTGAACGTGTACTTCCTGGGCCGGACAGAATGTATCCTGATACGGATTCGGCACCTATACCGATACACGACTCAATGATAGAAAAAATCCGTATGGATCTGCCGGATTCTGTTGATTCCAGAATCAAAAAGATGGTTGATTGGAGTATCCCGGAAGATACGTTTATGTACATATTAAGACGCAACCTGTTCCCTCTTCTTGAATGGATGATTTCGGAGAAATCACTTAAACCTCCGTTGGCAGGCAGGATTTGCGGCCAGGTTTTAAGATATACGGAAAGAAAGAACGGTCCGGTTAATCAGGCTCAAAAAGAGAGAGTAAAGCAGGCAGTTGAGTATGTTTTATCAAAGAAGATTCACAGCAACATTCTTCCTGATTTTGTAAAGTTAAGCCTCAAATATCAGCCCATGGAGTTTGATGATGTTTTAAAGGAAACAGGATACTATCCAGTATCAAAAAAGGAAATGATTGAAAAAGTACCTGAAATAGTTGATGATTTCAGAAAATCAAAAAGAACCAAAAGACAGGGCGCGGAAATTGACTGGATTATGGGCGAATTAAGAAGGGCAGCTCTCGGAAATGTTGACATGTCTGAACTCAGAAGAGCTGTTGAGGGAGGTTCCGTATGAATGAAGATGCATTAAAAGGGTACAAGGGACAGGCCAGAGAAGTTTTAAAATCTTTTAATATAAGAGTGTGGAGCGATGCGGAAATTGATACAACAAGAGGAGCTTTTAAAGGTATTGTTCTCCCAAGATCAGAAAATGATGATGACCAGCATGTTGTACTTAAGCTTGCTACAGGTTACAATGTAGGTATAAATGTACATACCATAAAAGAAGCAAAGGAAATCGGCTATAAAGAAGCTCATTACCAGATTCCGGAAAAGGAGTTTCCGTTTTCTCCTGACAAACCTAATGTTAAACTCTTTGGTACAGGCGGTACAATTGCTTCGCGGCTGGATTACAGAACAGGCGCTGTTATTCCTGCTTTTTCTCCGGGTGAACTGTACGGCGCAGTACCGGAACTTGCAGATATATGTAATCTTACAACAGAAAAATTATTTGCAGTATTCAGTGAAAATATGGGGCCTAAGCAGTATGTGGCCCTGGCAAAAGCCATAGGGGAAGAAATTAAAAAAGGGACAGACGGCATTATAATCGGGCACGGAACAGATACAATGCACCATACTGCTTCTGCATTGGCATTTATGGTGCAAAATTCTCCGGTGCCCATTGTTATGGTAGGATCACAAAGATCTTCTGACCGTCCCTCTTCTGATGCAGCATTAAATTTAATACATGCTGCAACAACAGCTGCCTATTCTGATATTGCAGAGGTTATGGTTTGTATGTTTGGCCCCACATCGGACGAATACGGGCTTCTGCACAGAGGAACCAGAGTACGCAAAATGCACTCTTCTTACAGATCAACATTCAGGACAATAGGTGATACACCTCTTGCAACTGTCACAAGAGATAAAGTTGTACCTTTGAGAAATGATTACAATAAACGAAGAAAAGATAATAAAGTTGAAATTCACCCGTATTTTGAAGAAAAAGTTACAATGGTTTATTACTATCCCAATATGCAGCCGGATATAATTGATTCTATTGTTGACAACGGATACAGAGGAATTGTTATTGCAGGAACCGGTTTGGGGCATGTGAATAAACCTGTTTATCCTGCAATTGAAAGGGCTGTTAAGAAAGGCATTTCAATTTATATGACAGTGCAGACTTTGTGGGGATATGTTCACATGTTTGTTTATGATACCGGAAGGGATCTGATGGCAAAGGGAATTATTCCTACTGAAAACATGCTTCCCGAAGTTGCATATATTAAACTTGGCTGGGCGCTTGGCCAGACAGAGGATCCTGAAAAAGTTAAAGAACTTATGCTTACACCTATTAACGGAGAGATCACAGAACGGGAACCTTACAACGGGTATCTTATATTTCAGGGTGGAATACCGGAAATTGAAGAGTTTTTAAAGCGGATACATAAGTAAAAATGATGTTATAATAAAGCTCAGTAAAAGGGAGATTTTTTAAGAATCTCTCTTTTTTTGTTGTAGTTGTTTCACTTTATCTGTCAGAATTATCTCTTACAAGTAATAATTTGAAATAAGATTAATTTTTGGAATCAGTTGAATTTTAGCCGGAAAATCAAAAAATAATAACAGCAGTTAAGCCTGCAATCAGCAGAGATAAAAAAGTCCTTTGTGCCCAGATCAGAACTATTTTCCCTGTTGAGATTGGAATCTCTGTTGATAATATACAGGGGATCGAAGCTGAAAAGAACAGTATGGAAGAAACAGATGTAACAGCAATTGTATATCTTGCTGCAATAGCGGCATCTTTTATTAAAAGTGCAGGGAGAAACATTTCTGTAATTCCCACTGCTGCTGATTTGCCAATGAGTACACTTTCGGGGATACCAAGAATTCTCGGTACCGGGTAAAATATGTAACCTGTAATATCAAAAAGCGGTGTATATTTGGCAAGAACAAGCCCAAGCAGCCCTACTGACATAATTGTGGGAAGAATACTTATTGTCATTTTCAGACCGTCATAAAAATTATTTTTGATATTTACCAAAAGGGGATCTGCCTTCATAGCTTTCTTTGTCCCCGAGTCAACAGCATACATAAACCGCTCTTTAAAACCGAGCTTGTTTTTAATAATCAGATCATTTTTAACATTATCATTCAGTCCGGAAATCGGGGAAAGCCGTGCCGTGATTGCAGTTACCGTGAAAGTGATAAACAGAGTTGACCAGAAATAAAAATTCCAAATCTGCATAAGCCCTGTGGTCTTTGCAACAATAATCATAAATGTTACAGAAACAGTGGAAAATCCTGTGGCAATAATTGCTGCCTGTTTAACAGAGTATTCTCCTTTTTTAAAGACTCTGTTTGTGATTAACAAGCCTATGGAATAGCTCCCTACAAATGAGGCCACAGCATCAACAGCTGAACGTCCCGGTGTTTTAAAAATCGGCTTCATTACAGGTTCCATTAATACACCCACAAATTCAAGAAGGCCGTAATCAATTAAAAACGCAAGGAAAACTGCACCAACAGGCACAATTATGCCTACCGGTATAACAAGTTTATAAAAAAGAAACGGAAGCATATCTTTTTCAAAAAGACAGGAAGGCCATTTTGAAAGAAAGAATAAAATTGTTATAAAAATACCGGCAAGTTTTAAAAAGGAGAAAATCACGGTTGTAAAGCTGGTTTTCCAGATTTTAGTTAAAAACGGGTATAAACCGCCTGTTAGAATCATTAAGCCTGCGTAAAAGAGAGAAAAATTCTTGAAGTTTGTTTTTATAAATGAGATTATATGATCAAGGGGAATGGTTGTTTTTGAGTTAATCTGTACCGGAATAAAGAATATGAAAATTCCGAACAGACTAAAGAGACACATTTTGTAGATGTAACGTTTTTGAAGCTGCATCGGATATTGTCAGATAATTAATAAATTATCCGTTTCTCGGTCTGATCAATGCCTCTGCCTGGTCAAACATGTTGGGATACAGATTTGAAGGAACTTTTTCATGGCCAAGCATTTCAGCAATTTTATACCTGGCACACATGGTGTATTCTTCGTGGCAGTATTGCTCCTTGTACATTTTTTCAAGAGTGCTGCCTGAAGTGATGGTTTTTTTAAAAAACGGACACGAATTCATGAATTTACACGGTGTCATAACCAGCCTCTTATTTCAATTCCAGAACCAATATCAGTAATAATACGACTATTACCGAGCTATCCAAAGATTATCAATCCTATATATCCATACTGCAAAGAACGTGCCTGATTTTTCAGGCAGAATATTTTATTGATTTCACTATTCTGGTATTTCATTCTTGTTTTGTACGGAAAAAAATTCTTTTTTATTTTAAAAATATATTGACGTAAATATAGGAAATGAAAAGAAAAAAGCAAGCTAATTTTTTGTTTTTTATCCGATTTATTTGTTTTTTTTGTGAGATTAGAGTGTTCCGAAAAAACAAACATCTGAGTATTTCTCGTCTGTTTCGGTGTAACTCTATTATTATCACGTATTTAATGTCTTTTATTCTTTACAGATGGTTTTAATTTTAAGAATCTGATTTTTATTGATTAGATTTAATCTTTAATGTACATTTAAATGTTGCTATTTATCCCTTATTAACTCTGAAATTCCCGGAGTGTGCCATGAAAAAAGACAAATATTTTATTGTATTTTTAATAAGGGCTGTTTTTTTTGCAGCAAATCTGTTTTCGCAGAAGATCAGAGTAAATTTTGCCAAGGGTTCAGGATGAAGTATTTTTTGCGTTTTTGTTACAGCCTCTGAATTAGGGGTACGAAATTGGTTTTATCTGCAATTATTCTGCAGGTATCCGGAAAAGCAGAGAATAAACAGGCTGTCTGGTTTGATTTTTAACCGGACAGTTTTTAGTATAAGTGTTTTGTGTCTGAAGCTAATATGGAACGGTTATGCTTAAAGAACGGGAAATTATTGTAAACAGATCTCCTCTATCAGGGCTTCTTTTTCTTGCAGTGCCTGCGGTTTTATCAAGCCTTTTTTATATTGTTTTTGAAATTGTGGATATGTTCTGGGTGGGAAAGCTCGGTTCATATGCTGTTGCTGCACTAAGTACAGGAAGTTTTTATGTCTGGATGTTAAGAGCATTAACTCAGACAGTAGCAACAGGCGCACTTGCCATGGTATCAAGAAGAAGCGGAGAAAATAATAAAAAAGGAGTAATTTCTACTGCAGGTGCGGCAATTGCATCTTCAGTGATTTTATCAGTAATAACAATGATAGTGTTTTCTCTTGCGGCAGAACCGGTTTTCATGTTAATCGGAATAGAAAGGTCAATTGCAGAAAATGCAACAAAGTATGTGCAGATATTCATTTCAGGTATTTTTTTTGTTTACCTCATGGTAACAATTGAACATGTTATTCGAGGAATGGGAAACACCAGAGTACCGATGTTTATTACCGGATTTTCACTTCTTTTAAATGCCTGCCTTGATCCGGTCTTTATTTTTCATTTTAAAATGGGTTTTAAGGGCGCAGCAGTAGCAACTGTTATTTCTCATGCTGTGGGATGTGTTTTAATGGTTATTGCGCTATTTGTTATGCTTCCCGAACTACGCAGAATAAGGCTGAAATTCAATCTGAAATTTTTCAGAGATTATTTTTACCCCATGGTAAAGATCGGAGCGCCAGTTTCATTCAGCAACACAATGTTTGCAGTTATTTATCTTGTACTTGCCGGTATAATTTCACATTTTGGCAGCGCCCCTCTTGCAGCAGTAGGTATAGGGCACAGAATTGAATCACTGCCGTATTTTGTTGCGTTTGGGTTTGCAATGGGAACAGCTTCCATGGTTGGCCAGAATCTGGGAGCAGGCCAGCCCCAAAAGGCCAAAGATTCCGTAATTCTTGCACTGAAACTTGTATCAATAATTTTATTTACAGCTTCTGTAGTATTTTTCTTTTTACCGGAGTATTTTTACAGATTCTTTATCAAAGATCCTGATGTTATTAATTACGGTAAGAGTTACCTGAAATTTATTGCTGTTTTTGAAGTGTTTCTGGCATTTGAAGTGGTTCTGGAAGGAGCATTTTCCGGTGCTGGTGATACAAAGCCGCCCATGATAATTATATTTACTTTAACAATGCTGAGAATTCCTCTTGCATGGTTTTTTAGTATTTTTCTTAATCTTGGGGTGCAGGCAGTTTGGGCTGTTATTTCATTTACAACTTTTTTAAAAGGGGTTTTAATGCTTTTCTGGTTTAACAGAGGCAAGTGGATGGAAAAGAAGGTTTAATGATGCGGACAAAGGAATCCTGGCTTGTGGTATTCCGTAAAAAAAGAGAATCCGGAACAACAGTATAGTTATCCGGATTCCTTAAAGGCAAGTATTTATTAAAAGTTTTTAAAAAATTATTTAAGGCATTCCGTAAGAGCCGGATCAGTGATACTGTTTTCTTCCGTATATTCCGATAGAAGTTTTGTTACTGCTGTTTTAAGTTCAGGTTCTTCCCACGGTTTTTCTATGTATCCGTCAACCCTTGCTTCGTTAATTGCTCTGATTGTATCCTGTTGAGTCGCAAGACCTGTTAAAAGAAGTTTTTTTGTTTTCTTTAAACCGTATTTGTCAGTAACTCTTGCGAGAAAGTCAACACCATTTTCACCGGGCATAATATGGTCGCATATTATCATTGCAACGCTGTCATCTTTTCTTTCCTGAATAACCTCATCTGCTTCCTGAGCAGATTCACACTCAATAATTGTGTATCCCGGTTCCAGAAAAGCAAGATCTTTGCGCAGGACTCCTAGTACTTCTCTTTGGTCGTCAACACAGAGCACAAGATGTTTCATTATTAAATCCTCCATAATCAGGAATATTTTTCCGAATTAAACGAACACTATTTTTTGTAATATAAGATATGTAACCAATAAATGCGAGCAAAAAAATCAATTATTTGAGATTATCAGTGTAAAAAATGCCGGATATCAGGCAGCAGCGAAGTATTCTTTCGCAACGATCGCAGCGTACGCAAAGAATAAGACAAGGAAAAAGGATAAAGGATAAAATAAAAAATTGGTATAGAGGTATAAAGGTATATGGAAGAGTTTTGCCGTCCCGATTTTCTTTTTAAAAATATAATAGTAAGAATCGGGATTTTCTGAAAAAAGTGCCTACCCATAATCTCTACAAAACCAACCGATTAATCGTTAAAGACTTTAACAATCCGGAAGCGAAGTTGGGAGAAAAATACTAAAATTATCATATCTTTCCCTGAAGAATCAAAAGATATAATTGATTTTAGACTTACTAATATGTATTTTACAATATTGCATCTTTACAATCCGGGAGGTAAAAATGGAAATACTCGGTACAATTATTTTCTTTATTGTTCTGATTGCAGGGGTTGTAATAATTCCTTTTGGAGTGGCAGGTACGTTTATCATTGCTGCAGATGCACTTGTTTACGGACTGTTAACCGGATTTGAGAGAATCAGTGTAACACTTGTGGTTGTACTCTTTGGAGTTGCAGTGGCTCTTGAAATTTTTGAATCTGTTTTCGGAGCGCTGCTTGCAAAAAGATTCGGAGGATCCAAATGGGCTGCAATAGGCGCTATAATCGGTGGATTTCTGGGCGCAATTGCCGGCTCACCTGTTGCTCCTGTAATAGGCACTCTTCTCGGAGGATTTTTCGGGGCTTTTGCCGGTGCTGTAATACTGGAACTGATTACATCCGGAGATTCCAGGCGTTCTCTGCATGCAGGAATCGGTGCGTTTATCGGAGCGTTTACAAGTAAAATAGCAAAAATAATAATTGCAATTATCATGGCAGTATCAGTGGTGATCAGTTTTTTCTGACAGGGCAAAACATGAAAAAACAAACTGTTTATTTTTTATCAGCCATTATCTTTTTATCTGTGTGCAGAGGACTGTATGCACAGCCGTTCAGCATTGCAAGGGTCAAATATCACGGGGGAGGAGACTGGTACAATGATCCCTCGTGCATTCCGAATTTGTGCAGATTTATAAAAAAGAATACAAAAATACTTATCAACGAAAAAGAAGCACAGGTGTCTCTTGATCAGGAAGAACTTTTTTCATATCCGGTTTTGTTTCTTACAGGGCACGGTATGATATCTTTTTCTGATAAAGAAGCGGAAAATCTGCGAAACTATCTTTTAAACGGAGGATTTCTTTATGCTGACGATGATTACGGAATGGACAAATCCTTCAGAAGGGAGATGAAAAAGGTATTCCCGGAGCGGGAGTTCACGGAGCTTCCGTTTTCCCACGGAATATATTCGGTAAAATACAAGTTTAAAAACGGCCTGCCAAAAATTCACGAGCACGACGGAAAGGCTCCTCAGGGTTTTGCGATTTTTGATGATTTTGGCCGCATAATGGTTTTTTATACTTATGAGACAAACATTTCCGACGGATGGGCTGATCCTGAGGTTCATAATGATCCTCCGGAAAAGAGACTTGAAGCATTAAAAATGGGGATAAATATTGTAGTGTGGGCTCTTCTTCATTAAATATGAATAATGCTGATTTGACATACCTGAAAATAGCGGACAGGCTTGCACAGCTGCGCAGAAAAAAGAAGATTGTTTCTGCATACAGAGGAGCGTTTGAATTATTTGTTTTTGTAGCATGCGGACTGTTTTTTCTTTTGATTTTTGAAGCTGTTTTATGGCCGCACGCAGCAGTAAGAATTTTTCTTTTATCTCTGTATCTGATCCTTACAGGTTTTATACTTTTTAAAAAGGTTATACGGCATATCTGGTCTCTGTTTTTCAGAAAGAATATACCGGATGATGATACCCTTGCCTTTGAAGCAGGATATAAAACCGGTATTAAAGACCGGCTTGTAAATGCGGTTCAGATATTTCGGGACAAAAAGGAACAGAAGAGCACAACCTCGGAAGAATTTGCAGAACAAGCTCTTTTATCAGTATGGGATAAAATAAAATCCGTTGATTTTAAAAGTCTTGAACCGTTTAATTTAAGCAGAACATCTGTTGTCTCCGCTTTATTACCGGTTTTGCTGAATCTTGTTCTTTTTGTTGTTTTTCCGGTTCAGACAGAAGCTGCTTTTAAAAGACTACTTTTGCCGGGCAGAAATTATCAGAGACCCCAGCCGTTTTTTATTAATGTTGATCCGGGAAACATCAGAGTTGTTGAAGGGGATACAGTAAAGATAAAGGCATCTCCTTCCGTAAAAAAAATAAGGACTATGGAATTAAATATTAAACAAGTGTCCGGTTCCGGCTCAAGAGTTGTTTTGAACCATCCTTTTGAATATACACTCTACAACATAAATTCAAAGACTCAATATTTTTTCCGGTCAGGCAGGGTCAGAACACCTGTTTTTGTTATTGATGTACAAAAAAGACCTGTAGTAAGAAGTCTTTTTGTAACGCTTTTTTCTCCTTTGTACTCCGGTATTTTACCGCAGAAATTTCCGGAAAATCAAGGTTCGTTCTCAGCACTTTCAGGATCCCGTGCAAACATAGACATTATTTCAAGCAAGCCTTTAAAAAGCGGTAAGATAAATTTCTCATCAGGAAAGAAGAAACAGATAAGAGTAACCGGAAAAGCGTCCGGGTCAGTGAAGTTTTTAATAACAAAACAGGATAATTATTTTATTTCAATTGAGGACACATCTGGCATTATAAACAAAAGCCCTATTAAATATGAAATTAAAATAATAAAAGATATGCCCCCGGAAGTTGAAATAACAGAGCCTGGAGCAGATACTGACCTTGATGAAAACATGCATCTTGACCTGCGGATTAAAGCTTCAGACGATTTTGGTGTTTCCGCTCTTTTGTTGAAATACGGAATATTCTCAGGACAGGAGGATTCTGTTGAAATTTTTACAAAGGAAATCCCGATCAGAAAAATGTTGAAAGAAATTTTATATAACCTGCCGTGGGATATTGCGGATCTGGATCTGTTTCCGGGCGATGCAGTACATTACTGGGTTGAGGTATTTGATAATGACATAATAAACGGCCCCAAGAAATCTTCCAGTAAAAAATTTATTGCACGTTTTCCATCTCTTTTTGATTTATACAAAAGCGCTGATGAAGAAAACATTGCTTTTACAGATACGCTGGAAACCATTTTGCAAAAGTCATCAGGAATATCAGAAAAACTTAATAAGCTTTCAGATGATCTGAAAACCGGAAAGAAACTTACATGGGAACAGGAACAGCAGATTAAGCAACTTGCAGAAGAACAAAAGAGAGCAATTGAAGATTTAAATTCCGTTGAAGAGAAGATTGCGGATTTAACAAAAAAACTTGAATCGCAGAATATGCTGAGTGATGAAACTCTTGAAAAGTACAACAAGCTTCAGAATCTGATGAGCAAAATAGATTCCCCGGAATTAAAAGAGGCTCTTAAAAAACTGGCAGAAACAGTGGAAAAAGCAGTTGATAAGGAGTATAAAATACAGGATTTTCAGCAGGCGCAAAAGCAGTTTGAACAGGCTCTTGACAGAACAATTGCACTTTTAAAGGAGATTCAGGCAGAGCAGAAAATTGAATCGCTTATCAGGCTTTCACAGGATCTTGAAAAACGGCAAAAGGAGATTAACAGTTCTTTGCAGGAAAATCCTGATTTTAATGAGCTGGCAAAAAGAGAAAACCGCATTTCCAAAGATTCCGAAAAACTGCAGAACAACATAGAAGATGCAGCAGAAATGCTTAAAGAGTCGCATCCAGGTGCATCGGACTCCTTAAATAAAGCGTCTGATTTTATCAAGCAAAACAGGATACCGGAGATCCAGAAATCAATGTCCGGGTCACTGAAAAAGCAGGACAGTGAGGGGTCAGGCTCTCTTGGTATGAAAAGCAGTAAAGCTTTGAACAAACTTTCTTCCATGATTCAACAGGCAAAGAAATCTTTAAAGAGATACAAACAGAAGGCCCTTGCAGAGTCTATGATGCGGGCATCAAAGAGCCTGCTTATGCTTTCGGATATGCAGGAGAGTCTTGCAGAAAATTCCGGCTCACAATCTGCAAAAAGCATTGCAGGATCCCAACTGTCTCTGATTGCAGGTGCTGAACAGATTTCCGATTCTTTGGAAAAGATTTCCAGAAAAACATTTAAGTTGTCAGCAGAGTTAAAAAAATCAATGAACCAGGCTCTTTCACAAATGAACAGATCATTATCGTTTCTGGAGCAGAGAAATTTCGGAATGATGAGGGCTCAGCAGAAGCGTGCAACAGCTTCACTTAACAGAGCTGTGATTACTCTGCAGCAGACACTTAATCAGATGAGCGGAAAACAGGGACAAACAGGTTCAAGCCTTGATGATTTTATGCAGCAGCTTGAAGCAATGGGAGAGCAGCAGTCCATGATAAACCGTATGACATCTGATCTTTTAAACAGGGGCAGACTTTCATTAAAGGAGCAGGCTGCAATGGCAAGACTTGCTCAAAAACAGTCTGCTCTGCAGAAACTGGCTCAGAGCATTGCACAGGAACTTGACAAGCAGGATGATGTTCTTGGTAGTCTTTCAAAGATAAGTGATGACATGAAAAAATCTGAACAGGATCTTAAGTCCGGAAATATCAGCCGGAAAACAAAGGAACTGCAGCAGAGGATTCTGTCACGGCTCCTTGATGCACAGAAATCTCTGCACTCAAGGGATTTTTCCAACCGGAGGACTGCAACTGCAGGAAAAAATATTTTAAGAAAGAGCCCCTCTTGGGGTGTCCCCAAAGTATCAGACAATAAAAAAATAACAGATGATATTCTGAATTCTGCGAGAGCGAGGTATTCGCCGGAGTATTTAAAACTTATACGGGAGTATTTTGAAAAGCTTAATAAAAAGGGGGGAGTGAATGCTTCGACAGGCTCAGCAACAAAGTGAATAGGTTTGGGGCGGGGAACACATTCATACGGAGAACAACGAATGTAGGGAACGGTTGAGGCCGTCTCTTGTAGAAATATTATCAATGTATGATGGTTGCGCAGGGAATGCATATATGTATTCTCTATATTAACGAAGACGAATATTGATTGGAGATTTACAGATGCCGGTAAAGAAGAACCTCAATCTTGTCATACCCGCGAAAGCGGGTATCCAGGGGAGAGGGGTGTTAAGGGTGGTATATATAAATACTTTGGTCTCACCCCGATTCTTATTATCTTTTTGTTTCACCCTTCGGCTTCGCTCAGGGTGAAGGCGGGAGTCTTACGATGGTATTTATTTTCTTTGCGGGCGTTGCGAGAAATCTTTTATCTTGCAAAGATTTAAGATTTCTCAGTCGCGGGCTCCTTCGAAATGACATCCAACCGGAGCACTGCAGGCGGGAGAGATTTTAGAGATGCCGGTAAATGTTTTTTGTCTTGGTAGCATCGTTTCATTGTTTGTTAACTTTTATTTTTGTATCTTTTTGTAATGTGTAGTTCATTTTTAAGGTTTAATTTGTTAATTTTGTTAAGATTATTGGGAGGCACTTTTTTCAAAAAAAAGTGCCCAAAAAACGCCGGCTGCTGAAAATCTCCTGAAATGCTCGGTCGTTCGCTAAAAGTTCGAAACTCTTCCCGATTCTGATTATTATAGTTTTTCTGAAAGAGAATCGGGACTT
>Ga0190359_1000842_pt1 | contig 20339 bp, 22 predicted proteins | sample 48721823_MG_FD_161269 | JGI IMG/M metagenome (GOLD analysis project Ga0190359, IMG submission 161269) | Hydrothermal vent microbial mat bacterial communities from Southern Trench, Guaymas Basin, Mexico - 4872-18-2-3_MG | ecosystem: Environmental > Aquatic > Marine > Hydrothermal vents >... | reverse complement strand
CTCTTGATCTGCCTTCTCTATCAAGGACTGAGCCGATGAGTCCTCTTCCAAGGCGGCTATGCCATAACTAAGGCCAATTGAAACTCCTAGCCTTGGCTCGACAAACGTTCTAAGAGCGTCAACAAGCCTTGTTGTCATAAGCGTTTGAGCTCCTTCTTGGTCAGTTTCTGACAATACTAACAAGAATTCGTCTCCGCCATAGCGGATAACGAAATCGCTTTTCCTCAAAATCGATTGAAGGGCCCGACTAACCTGTCTTAAGATGTTGTCAGCTACGACATGGCCAAATCTGTCGTTGATACCTTTAAAATTATCGATATCCAACAATAGAAACGTCAAGTCACGTTCGTAGCGCCGAGCTATCAGCAAGAGCTCGTCTAAGAATCCTTGTTCAAGCAATTTTCTGTCTAAACTGCCGGTCAAAGGATCTTGGATAATGTACTGTTTGCCATATCGGAAACCGTAACAAAGCCCAGCTAATCTGTCTTTAATTGACAACTCGCTCACCTCCTCTGCAACGATATTATTAGCTTTAAAAATGATAGTATAGTTATCCCCTATTGTCAAATATAATTAGGCGGCCTTGAAATAGGGATAAAATCAAAAACCCGCTCTTATTGTGGTTAGCGTAAAAAGCGGGTTTCCTCTTTTTTAAATTCCTTTAGCTTAAATATTTTATTGAGCAAAATATTCTGCGCACTCCTCTTCGTGTTCGGGAAAAGAGCAATAGTCCCTACATTCTTCAACAGTAGAGCAACCGCCAGGACCATTTAATTCAAAACTACTGGTCGCCATTGGAAGATTGGGCTTAATTTCTGAAATATCTTGCTTTAGTTGATTAACCTGTTGATAAAAATCAAAGCTTTGCTCCTGAACGCCTCTTCTGCCCCAACTGGGAAAAAAAACATAAGACAAAACCATAGTTAAAATAATAACAATAATCCCCAGGTAGGTCTTTTTATTGCTCTGTTGTTTTTCTTCGGCCATTTTTAAGTATTTAATAATAAAACGCGATAAGCCAAAGAGGTGGCAAAAGCCACCCAGATAGCGTAAGGATATAAAAGAATAGAAGCTCTCTTAGAGCTGTATCGCACCAAAAAAATCAAAGCTATCACCGTTGCTTCTAAAATAATCATTTCTAAAATTGAAGCTCCCACCAAGTGTAAGCCAAAGAAAAGATAAGACCACAAGACATTTAAAATTCCATTGATGATAAAAAGAGTTATTGCCACAATAAATCTTAGGTTGCGATAGGCCTTATTCCAATAAATTAAAACAGAAATAGCGCTAAGAATAAAAACCACAGTCCAAACAGCGCCGATAATGGCTCCTGAAGGCGTAAAGCTGGGCAAAAGCAACTTGTTATACCAAGCCATGCCATTGTTAGTAATCAAACTGCCAAAAAGGGAAATAAAAAAAACAATTAAAAGAATAATAATATAGCTCGGCCTAAACATATTTATTTTATTCTAACAAATAAAAAAGAATAAAACTAGAGAGCTTGTTTTTTCAACCATTGGCCAAAAAGACACTCCTGGCTATGTTTTCGCGGCGCCTTAGCTTTTAAAAACAAAACTGCTTCTTTAAAAATATTTTCAATGTAGGAAGGATCTGTCTCAATAATATGTATTTCTTTTCTAAAAGGCAGTTTATCTTCAAACGGATTTTCTTTGTCGACAATATAAAAAGCTAAAATAGCTTTTCTGGGGGTAGAATAGCCATTCTTCTCTAAAAGATATGTGTAAACATCCATTTGGAGCTGGAATCGGTCATAAATTTTGGGGATACTCTTGCCGGTTGATTTGTAGTCAAAAGGAGCTAACTTTCCATTTCCAAAATCTAAAATGTCATCTGGCAGACCAAACAAAGTAGCTTTTAACTCCTTATCATAATATCTAAGCCCCTTATTAATATTTCGCCACTCGTCCAAAAGCGCTTGATTAGAAAAAAGCTTAGCTGGAATATTATTGGCCTCCAACAAAGGATGGCTCCCTTGTTTGCGGCAGCTATCAAACTCCTGCTTTAAGATAGCATCTACTTCTAAGTTTAATTGAAATGGATAAGGACTTGGCCTTTCAATACCTTTTGCCTTTTTAAGCCAAAAACACAAAGGACACTCAAAATAGAGAGCCAGTGACTTAGGAGATAGCTTAAGCTCTTTTTGCATTTTTCTTCATTTTTTTATAGGCCTCTTGGGCAGCCGCTTTCCTATAATTACAATAGTCGCAATCCTCGGCCATCTCAGGAATCTCTTCACTCAAAAGGCACTGATGCAACTCTTTAATCGTTTTTTGAACCCAAGAATCGTCTCCCTCGTAGGGAATCACTTTAACATCAAACTCAATTTTTTTATCAAAAGCCTTAGTATCTGTTTTTCCGTTACAATAAACAAAATAACCAATATTAGAAACTTTAAAATTATTCTTTCTAAAAAGCCATTGATAAATCTCCATCTGACGCTTATAAGCAATTTGCCAAGGAGCATCTAAACTGACCTCACCATTTTTTGAGGTAGCCTTATAATCTACAATATGGAGCTCTCCTTGAGGATTAATCCAGACATCGTCTATAGCCCCCATTATTAAAAGATTTGTCTCTGGATCAAGATAAGTAATGCCTCGTCTCACGTCTCTCCACTCATCTATTTTCTCATGTTCAAAAGGAATAGCATCAATCCCATATTCTTCCATTAGGGGGTGTTTAGACTTCCCTGCCCTATGAATATCAAACTCCTTTTTTAGAAGCGTATCTACGGCCGAATTAAGGGTAAAAGGATAACCAGGTGGACGAGCGACTCCTAAACGCCTATCCATATAGAAACATCTAGGACATTCTAAAAACAAATCAATCTTAGAACGGCTAATTCTAAAAGGAATTTTACTGTCCGGCTTAAAGATATTATTTGTTCTTTTTGAGTTATAGTAATCAGACATTATTTTCTTTGATAATTACCAATTAATTGGGCCTCAGCTAAAATATGGCCCATGATTGTTTGCTCTAAATCCCCTTTTTGAGCACCCTCTTCAAGGTTAAGTATACTGTCTAAGGCATAAAGCTTAAATATATAGCGATGGCTGCCGCTTGGCGGACAAGGACCTCCATAGCTCTTGTTGCCAAAACTATTTATCCCTTCAACTGCCCCTTGAGGAATAGTATTCTCCTCTATTAAAGAAATTTTGGGATTAATATTCCACAGAAGCCAGTGAGTCCAAGTACCAGCTGGAGCATCGGGATCGTCCACTATTAAAGCCAAACTCTTAGCTTCTGGAGGTACTCCTTGCACCTCCAAGGGCGGGCTTATATTCTCTGAATCACAAGTGTATTTTGAGGGGATTTCGCCATTATTTTCAAAAGCGGAGCTAATAATTTTCATATTCAAATCAACCGAAGCGGTTGGAATTAATTTTACCGAAGCGGTTGGAGTTAATTTTAATGTAGTATCAGGATTTGGAGAATGTTGAGAAAAATAGAAAACAATAGCAATAATAATTAAAACTAAACCAGCAATAATTATTAAAGTTTTACTCATATTCTTTATTTTACCAAAAAACCATCATTTTGCAAAAAAAGGCGCAGCTCTAGGCTACGCCTTTGAAACCCTTCTTAGTACCCAGCTCGCCAAAGCACTGGCAAGGAGGGCACTGAAGAAGAAAGTTACCACAAAGATGCCTGCCTGGCCTATGATGGCCTCATAGAGGCCAGCCACGACCAGGGAGACTGCTAAACCGCAAAGAGTAAAGGAAATCTTCCTTGGCTTAGTAGGAATACTCCACGGCCTTGGAAAATCCGCATTCTTTGCGATCTTCTCAAAGAGTCCCAGCCAGCAAGCTATAAAGGTTTTTTGACTAAGCTTCAGGAGACTAAATACCATTCCCGAAGCCCAAGTATAAGGGCTCTTTCGAAGTTGGCTAAAATTGAGCTTTAAGTTGCTCTTTTTGGCCTTACCGTATTTTCTTTTGAAAGTACGGTAATCAAACAACAACATATCCACCACCTCCTTTTTATATTATACCATATAAACAACTAAAAAACAAGGGAGAAATCCCCTGCTTTATAGTTTTTGATTATGCTCTAAACAAAAAGAGACAAAAGATTGTACAACTGCTCGTTGGTGTTTTTGGCTATTGGTAAAACATATTCCTCGAGTTCCTTTTCCCAGCGAGGAATTTTTTTGTAATTAGGATGGCCTTCTGGAATATATTTCATTGCTTGCATATTATCTAAAATATCACAGAGCTTTAGAATTCTTATCTTTTCGTCAGCTTGAGCAATTTGTTTAAATTTTTTCGGCTTATTTAAAAGCTTTTGCTCTTCGGTCTCATTCTCTGGCCTTTCTCTAGTTAGCCCCTTTACTAAACGAGCCGTTTCTATACTAAAACCATTCTCAATATGTTCTATCGTATAGCCAGAATCCTCTATTAAATCATGCATCAAAGCGGCACAAATCATATCTGGATCAGTAATGCCTAATTTTTCAGGAAGAATGAGGGCGGTCCTTATACAATGGATAACATAAGGCGCTCCGCTGTCTCTAAACTGATTAGCATGACCGGCTTCGGCCCAGCTCAAGGCCTTGAAACACCGTTCTTTTTCTTTGCCCTTAAAACTATTTAAAAATCTTATTAATTTATTCCTTTGATAATCTATGTCTAAAAATTTATTATCTCCATTCATATTAATTTAAGATAACACTAGTTATATTAATGAGCAAGTAATGAACTCTGTATCTTGCAAGTATCTTGCAGTATCTTGCAACGAGGCCCGTCCTCGTTGTGGATAACTGCAACGAGGACGGGCCTCGTTGCAAAAGCTAAGTTTCAAGGTAAGTTCCAAACTAGTTTTTAAGGTAAGTTTCAAGCTAGCTTTCCCTTTTATAGTATTCCTTTTCACCTATCTCTTTGGGGAAATGAGTTTGCTTGGATTTTTTCTCTGGCAAATCATGAGCATATTCATACCCCTTGCCATAGCCGAGTTTACCCATTAATTTAGTTACTGCATTTCTCAGATGCAGAGGCACTCCAAAAGAACCTTTTTTAGCATCTTCTTTTGCTTTCAAAAGGGCGGTATAAGAAGCATTGCTTTTTTTAGCGCTAGCTAAATAAGTTACGCCTTGGGCAAGGTTAATCTGAGCTTCTGGCATTCCCACAAACTGTACTGCCTGAGCTATGCCTGCAGCCACTTGAATGGCTTGAGGGTCAGCATTGCCAATATCTTCAGAAGCAAAAATAACCATTCTCCTGGCAATGAACCTTGGGTCTTCGCCTGATTCTATCATCCGAGCCAACCAATAAAGAGCGCCATTGGGGTCAGAATCCCTCAAGCTCTTAATAAAGGCAGAAATTAAATTATAATGTTCTTCGCCTTTTTTATCGTAACGCAAGGCATGTTCTTTCAAAATATTAGAAAGCTCGCCTGCTTTTATTTTCTTTTTTCCTTTTAAATTATTAACTACAAACTCCAACCCATTCAAGGCAACTCTGGCGTCTCCATCAGCAAAAGCAGCAAGGCGCTCAAGCGCTTCCTTTTCAATCTCCAAATTGAAAAATCCTAAACCGTTATTCTTATCTTGAAGCGCTCTCAAAATTATTTTTTCTAGGGCCTGCTTGCTTAAAGAATTTAAGACATAAACAGCTGAGCGCGACAAAAGCGGAGAAATTACTTCAAAAGAAGGATTCTCAGTTGTAGCGCCAATTAAAACCACGGTACCGTCTTCTACATACGGAAGCAGGGCATCTTGCTGGGCTTTATTAAAACGATGAATCTCATCAATAAAAAGAATGGTACGCTGATTATTATACTTTAATCTTTCCCTGGCTTTTTCAATTGCTTTCCTCACCTCATTAATTCCTGTAGTAACAGCCGAAAATTTAACAAAGCGAGCCTTGGTCTTTTTGGCAATGATTCTTGCCAAAGTGGTTTTTCCTGTACCGGGCGGACCCCAAAAAATTAAAGAAGTAAGCTTGTCGTTTTGAATAGCCCTTCTCAAGGGGCTATTTTCACCAACTAAGCGTTCTTGACCAAAAAAAGCATTAAAATCGTCGGGTCTTACCCTATCAGCCAAAGGAGCCTGGCTCCTTAAATTTTTTTCTAAATTTTTATCAAATAAATCAGACACTAATTCCATCTTAGCTTTAGGGTCGTTTTTTTTCAAGAAAAAAACCGCTAAACAGCGGGAAATCAGAAAATATAATTTAGAGAATTGCTTCCTTAATTAACAGATAACTGCTGCCAAAATCTTTCCATAATAATCTTAAGCCAAACGGTATAATCGTTTGGATTTTCTTCTATATCCTTTTTTAGCGCTTCAATGTCAATCCACTTTATATCCCCCACCTCAGCGGGATCAGGAGCTATCTTGCCGTCATATTTGCCTTTAAAAAGATGATCTATCTCATTTTCCGTTAAACCGTTATCAAACTCAGCTTTGTAATGAAAAACGCCTATCTTTTCTAGCTCGCAATCAAATCCCATTTCTTCTCTTAATCGCCTTTTAGCTGCCGCTTTAATATCCTCTTGAGGATAAGGGTGGCTACAACAGGTGTTAGACCAAAGTCCCGGGCAGTGGTACTTTCCTTGAGCCCTTTTTTGAAGAAGAACCTTGCCCTCAGAGTTTACGACCATAACAGAAAAACAACGATGAAGCTGTCCTCTTTTGTGAACCTCCATCTTTTCTCCATAGCCTAAAACATTATCATCTTCATCAACTAAAATTATTCTTTTATCTGCCGAATCTTCTTTGCCTATTATCATAGTCTTTTAAAATCTTTTTAAATTCTTGTTCATTAAAATCGGGCCAATATTTATCTGAAAAATAGAGCTCGGAATAGGCACCCTGCCAAATTAAAAAATTAGAAATTCTTTTTTCTCTGCCGGTTCTAATGATTAGGTCTGGATCTTTTAAGCCTTGTGTCCAAAGATTTTTAGATATTAACTCCTCATCTATTTTAGTTATTCCCCTTTTTAAAATCCTTGTCACCGCCCTTACAATATCTGCTCTTCCGCCGTAGGAAAGAGCAATATTAAAAATCAAATCTTTACTGTTGAAAGTTTCGGTTTCAGCTTTTTTGATTTTTTGCTGAATCTCTCTAGAAAACCTTTCTTTTTGCCCTAACACATTTAATTTTATCTTATTCTCTTTTAATTCCTTAATCCTCTTTTCAGAAAAAAGATCTAAAAAAAGATTTATCAAATAATCAACTTCTTTTTGGGACCGATTCCAATTTTCAGTAGAAAAAGCAAAAACTGTGAGAATTTTTATTTTGTATTTTTTACAAAGCTTCAGCGTTCTTTCTAGGGCTTTTACGCCTGCCCGATGCCCTTCTAAACTGGGAAGACCTCTCTTCTTAGCCCATCTGCGATTGCCATCCATTATAATGGCTATGTGTTGGCAAGCTGCCATAATCAAATTCTAAATCCGGCCTGCTTATAAAATAACAAAAAATCCAACCCAAAGAAAAAGATAATAAACAAGCCAGAAAAAATATTAATAATAAGGGGAAATTATCCTTGACTTTTTTTATTAATTCTGATAGCTTTATCATAATATGTCTAAGACAAAATCAGCTGGAACAAGTAAATTAGGTAGAGATTCAAAGCCCAAATATCTTGGAGTGAAACTTTCTGATGGCCAAAAAGTTAATCCAGGAAATATAATAGTCAGACAGCGAGGCACCAAATTTATTGCTGGCAAAAATGTTAAGTGCGGCAAAGATCACACTCTCTACGCTCTTAAAGAAGGAACAATTAAATTCGCCACTAAAAGAGTAAAAAAATTTGACGGCAGTCAGGTTAAAGCTAAAATTGTCTCTGTAGAATAAAGTTATTCCTCCGCTTCTTCAACCCGAGCTTCAACGATTAAGGAAATATTGGCTTCCAGGTGATGCTCAAGCTCTATCTTAACCGGAAACTCCCCCAACTCCTTAATCGGCTTATCCAGGGCAACCTGGTCTTTTTTTATCTCAAATCCCATTTTTTGAAGCCGTTCGGCTATTTTACCTTTAGTGACGGCCTCAAATAACTGATCTTGTTTGCCTGATTTAACAAAGAACTCAATAGCTTGGCCCTCTAATTTGGAGGCAAGCTCTTGGGCCTTTTTTAGATCTTGTTCCGCCTGTAATTCCGCCGCTCTCTTTAATTCCCTAAGCTTAGCCAAGCTAGCTTCGTCAGCCTTCTTAGCTAAACCTTTGGGAATCAAAAAATTACTGGCATAGCCATCTTTTACATTCTTAACTTCGTATTTTTTGCCTATCTTGGCAACATCTTTTAATAGAATTACCCTCATAGTTGAATTCCCTCCTTTAATATTTTGATAGCTTTTTCTAGCTGGGGATCTTTTTGGGCTTTATAATCGTCTTCGGTCATCTTAACTTCCACATCAGGTTTTAGCCCTTGCCCGTCTATTAAATCTCCTCTAGGAGTCAACCAATGGGCTATGGTCACCTTAAGCAAAGCGCCTCCTCGAATATCAACCGGCTGCTGAACCGACCCTTTGCCAAAAGTCGTTTCTCCTACTAATTGTACATCATCTCTATTTTCACGCAAGGCAGCAGCCAAGATTTCCGCCGCCGAAGCAGTGCCCCCGTTAACCAAAATAACGCAAGGATATTCTTCCAACAAAGCATTGCCTCGCGCCAGATACTCTCTATCTTCACCAGTAGCACTCCTTTCTGTGGTAACTACCGACCCCTTCTCAATAAACCAACTAGCCGCATTTTGGGCTTCGCCCAAAAGCCCGCCGCTATTGTTTCTTAAGTCTAAAATAATTTTATCGGCCTTGCTCATCAAAATCTCTCTTACTTTGCTCTGCATTTCACTATTTAAATTACCAGAAAACTGATAAATTCTCAACTTAGCAATACTTCCATCCTCTAAAAACTCCAATGTAGTTGAAGGAACATTAATTTCGTCTCTAACAATAGAAAAAACCCGCGGCTCATCCCAACTCTGACGCATAATAGTAAGATTCACCACTGTTCCTTTTTCGCCTCTAATTAATTTGACGGCTTCGTCTATGGAAACATCTTTGGTCTCAACGTCTTCCACTTTTAAAACTTTATCTCCCGGGAGAATGCCCGCCTTATCAGCCGGCGTATCCTCTAACGGAGAGACCACGGTTAGAATGCCTTCTCTTACTGTAATCTCCATACCAACTCCTTCAAAAGAACCGGAAATATCATCTTTAAAAATCTTGCTGTCCGAAGGTTTAAAAAAGGCCGTATAGGGATCGCCTAAGCTCTCTACCATCCCTTTTGCCGCTCCGTAGATTAAATTTTGTTCATCAATATCTCCAATATATTCACTTTCCAGATTATTCCAAACATCCCATAAAATAGAAATGTCAGCTGAAGTATCTAAGCCCTTGGGCGCTTCCGGTATTTGGTTATATCCTCTATTGTAAGCCAAAAAATAAACAACATTGGTCCAAATAGCCAACAAAACCAAGAAAAGAAAGATTTTTAGTACTATCCTATTTTTCTTCATTTTTAAAAATTAATTGAATGATTTTTGCTGTTTTAGCAACGAATTGTTTTAAATACGTCCTAAAATGAGAAAAAGCAAATAGCAAAATTCCAAAAAATACAATTACCAAGCATAATCCCCTATAAACTAAGCTTAGCGCCACACCAGTAGCAGGGCCCAAATTAAAACTTGTCAAAACAAAAGCTTGAGTCGCCTCAAGGGTGCCCAAAGCAGCGGGAAGAGGGATTATCATAGCAAGATCTGTCATACTTTTTATAACCAAACTTTGGGGCAGGGTCAAGCAATGTCCCATAAAAAATATTATTAACCAAAAACTTAAGAGTACAAAAATAACTTCTAAAATTGAATAAAAAACTACTTTTGGAATTATGTCTTTTCGCCCAATAAAAAACCTTTTGGCGTGATTCTCTACCTCGCTTAACCCAATTTCAAACTTTTTAGAATTAATTAATTTTTTTAAATAAAGCTTTTCTGCCAAACTAACAAAAATACCTTTTTCTTGAGAAACCTTTCTAAGTCTCCTTATCAAAATCCAGAATCCCAAAACGCAGGCAGAAAGCATAATCCCTATTATTATTTCAATCGACCAACCCAAGTCAAGATAAACAAGAAAAAGAAAAAGACCGGCAAAAAAGAAAACAAAGGAGGATAAAATTTGGATAATCTTATCTAAGACAATAGAGGCAACCAAGCGGCTATTTTTGTCTTCGTCGTCACCCTTTAAAACAAAAAATCTGGCCGGCTCACCCCCCAATAAGGCAGCAGGAGTAATATAACTCAAACTAAAACCAATGGTTTTGACTAGAGCAAGCTTCCAAAAATTAGGCAAATCAGCATCAACGCTTCTCATAATAGCTTTCCACCTTAAGGTTCCAGAAAAAATAAAACCCAGCAGCATAGTAAACAAAATTAAGGAAAGCTGAAAAAAAGAAAAAGCCGCTAAAGCCTCTCTAACTGTATGAAAACCAACTTTATCTAGGGTCAAGATAAACAAAACTATCCCCAATCCAAGAAAAACAATCAATATTGTTCCTTTACGCATAAAAAATCACTTGGTTTAATAGTATCTATTTTATCTTTTTTAAAGGTTTTTAGCAAGCAAAAATCAGCCCAGCCAAATAAAAACGCCAGAACCATCTGGCAAAAAGAGCAAATTGCGCCCCATATTGAAAACGGTACGAACATATTCCACTCCGCCGAAAACAGCACTAAACCTTTGACCTTTACTGAAATGTGCCCCTAGAAGGGATCGAACCCTCATCAATGGCTTAAAAGGCCACTGCTCTACCATTGAGCTATAGGGGCGGAACTAATTATCAATTTTCAATTATCAATTTTCAATGAATTTTCAATAAACTAATTATCAATGAATTTTCGATGACCAATTATCCAATTATCAAATTATCAAATTATCTAATTCTCCAACAAGAAAATAGTACAGTTTTACTTGAAAATTGATCATTGTTTGAAAATTGAAAATTGAAAATTTATCTACAATCCTTCCTGCTGTAGATTCTTTATCAACTCTTTTTGTTTTTTTGTCAAATTTTTAGGGACATCTACCTGCGCTTCAACATATAAATCACCGCTGCCAAAACCGGCAAATCTGGGAACCCCTCTGCGGCTTATCTTAAAAACTTTTGAAGAGGGAGTGCCTTTGGGGATCTTTAAAACTATCTTTTTCCCTTTTCTTAAAGAAGGAAATTCCACTTCTCCGCCAAAAACAGCAGTAGAATATTTAATCTTCTGTCTGGTATAGAGATCATCGCCCCTTCTTTTGAAAACAGGATGAGGCCTCACAGAAATCCTTACATACAAATCACCAGCTTGGCCCTGCTTTCTGCCAGCCTGGCCCTTACCTTTGAATTTTAAAATTTGGCCGCTATCAACGCCGGCCGGAATCTCTAACTCTATCTCCTTTTTTTCTTTGATCCTTCCTTCACCCTTACAAACATTACAAGGTTTCTCGGGCACATAGCCCTCGCCATTGCAATCAGGGCAAACCGACTGATGAGTTATGGTGCCAAAAAAAGTTCTCCTCATCTCTTGGACTACGCCTGTTCCTCGGCAAACCTGACATTCTTTTACATCAGTGCCAGGCTCTGCTCCTACTCCCCCACAACGAGGACAAACAACATACTTAGAAAGCGTAATGTTTTTTTTGGTTGTCTCTAAAACATCTTCTAAATTAAGCTCTACCTGAATTTCAATGTCATCGCCTTGCTTAAAATCTTCGCTCGTCTGTTCTCTACGGGTTCCGCCAAAGAATTGCTCAAAAATATCGCCTAGATCAAAATCAAAACCTGCGCCATCTTGCTGCCAGAAATTACCAAAACCTTGAGCATTTTGCTGCTCAAAAGCAAAGCCAAACCTATCATATTGAGATCTCTTCTCTTTATTAGATAAAACCTGATAGGCCTCGTTTATCTTATGAAACTTTTTGGCATCACCTCCCTTGTCTGGATGGTATTTGTGAGCTAACTTACGATAGGCCTTTTTAATTTCATCTTGGCTGGCGTTTTTAGAGACCCCAAGAATTTTGTAATAATCCTCCGCCATCTTAAAAATTAATTATCTTTTTCCTTGGCCTCACCCTCCTCTGGCTCTTCTCCTTCTTCTTTAGTTCCACCTTCTTCCGGCTGCTTGCCTTCTTCTTTTTCTGTATTGCCGCTTTGATTCTTTTGATAAATCTCTTGTCCAGCTTTTTGAGCAGCCTTGATTAATTCCTCGCTTAACCTCTTTATTTCTTCTATATTATCACCATCTTTAACTTTTTTCAATTGCTCGATTTTTTCTTCAACTTCCTTTTTAACCCCTTCTGAAATCTTGTCTTTGGATTCATTAATCGTTCTTTGTGAACTGTAAATTAAAGCTTCTGCTTGATTTCTGGATTCAATTAACTCCTTTTTCTTTTTATCCTCTTGAGCATGCAGTTCAGCTTCTTTTTTCATTCTTTCCACTTCTTCATCAGAAACACCGCACGAGCCCTCAATTCTTATAGATTGTTTTTTGCCTGTCCCTTTGTCAGTGGCTGAAACCTGCAAAATACCATTGGCGTCTATCTCAAAATCAACCTCAATCTGAGGAACGCCTCTGGGAGCGGGCGGAATACCGTCCAGTATAAAAGTACCCAATGATTTATTATCAACAGCAGTAGCTCTTTCGCCTTGCAAGACTTTTATCTGGACCGAGGTCTGATTGTCGGCGGCAGTAGAAAAAACTTGTTTTTTGGAAGTCGGAATCGTGGTGTTTTTGGGAATCAAAATAGTATTAACTCCCCCCAAAGTTTCAATACCCAAAGACAAAGGAGTGACATCTAAAAGCAAAACGTCTTTCATCTCTCCCTGCAATATGCCTGCCTGGACAGAGGCGCCCAGAGCCACCACTTCGTCTGGATTAATGTCTTTTTTTGGCTCTTTATTAAGAAGTTTTTTTAATTCCTCCTGAATCTTAGGCATTCTGGTCTGTCCGCCAACTAAGACTATTTCTTCTATCTCTGCTTCTTGCAACTTAGCATCTTTCAAAGTCTTTCTTACCAGCTCAATTGATCTATCAATATATTCTTTAACCATCTCTTCAAACTGGGCTCTGGTTAGCTTGTAATTAAGATGCTTTGGCCCGCTAGCATCAGAGGTAACAAAAGGCAAATTTATCTCTGTCTCTATGGCAGTAGAAAGCTCCATTTTAGCTTTTTCAGCCGCCTCTTTTAAACGCTGTAAGGCTAACTTATCTTTTGATAAATCAACTCCTTGATCCTTTTTAAACTGTTCTACCAGCCAATCAATAATCTTTTGGTCAAAATCATCACCGCCCAAATGAGTGTCTCCATTAGTAGCTTTTACTTCAACTGTGTCCTCCGAAACGTCCAAAATGGAAATATCAAAAGTGCCGCCCCCAAAATCATAAACCACAATCTGGTGGTCTTTCTTTTTAGTCAGGCCATAGGCTAAAGCAGCAGCAGTTGGTTCGTTAATTACTCTTTTAACTTTAAAACCAGCAATTTCTCCGGCCACTTTAGTTGCCTTTCTTTGAGAGTCATCAAAATAGGCAGGGCAGGTAATAATAGCTTCATCAAATTTTTCTCCCAATCTATCCTCGGCGTCGTTTTTTAACTTTTGAAGAATCATGGCAGAAATCTCAAACGGACGATACCATTTTTCGCCCATCTTAACTTCTACTCCCCCGTCTTGCGATTCTCTAATTTCATAAGGCAAAAGCTTCAGATCCTTTGCCACTTCTTTATCAGAAAACTTTCTGCCAATTAAACGCTTAACAGAGAATATTGTATTTTCCGGATTGGTTATCTGTTGTCTTTTAGCCAACACCCCAACCATCCGTTCATTATTTTTACTAACAGCAACAATAGAAGGTGTTGTTCTGGCGCCTTCTTTGTTCTCAATAATCTTTGGCTCGCCATCTATAATAGCGGCCATAGCTGAATTGGTGGTACCTAAATCAATACCTAAAATCTTAGACATTTTTTCATTTAAGTTAATGATAAGAAACTCTTCTCTGCTCCGCTTAAAAAACGGAGCAGAAACAATTCCCTATCAATCTTTATATTTGACCTTTATATTCTTTTTGTTAGCTTTAGTAACTTTTGCTTTAGGAATCTCAACCTTTAATAAGCCGTTTTTAAATTCTGCCTTAGCTTTGCCAACCTTGGCTTCTGCGGGCAGAAGCACCATTCTCCTCAAATAACCAGACCTAATCTCTTTTCTCAAATAACCCTTTTTCTTTTCTTCCACTTTCTCTTGCTTCTTGCCTTCAACTTTTAAAAGATTGTCCTCCACAGAAACGCTTACACTCTTTGGATCAATACCGGGCATCTCCACTTCAGCCACTATATTGTCTTTGGTTTCGTAAACATCCATCCTCGGTTCGCTGATAGAAGGGAAATCCCCCAACTGCATATCGTGAAAATTCTCGGCCCACTTATCAAAAATCTTCTCTAAATCCCTAAATGGTTGATAAGGTATTAAATCCATGGTTTTCTAAGAATTGGTTTTTAACGACCTTTTAGTTTGCCGCTCTTACCCGAGCAGCTCTAATAACTTTATCTTTATACTTGTACCCTTTCTGAATTACTTTCAAAATTTCTCCTTCTTTAGCACCTTCTTTTTTTGCAGTCTCAATAACCTCCTCAACTTCAGGATTAAATATATCTCCAATTTTAGTTTGAATTTCTTTAATTCCTTGTCTTTTTAAAAAATCTTCAAAATATTTTTGGATTTGCAAAAATCCCTCAATCACCGCATTTTTATCCTTAGCAGCTTCTTCTTTGGCTTTTTCAAAGTGATCAAGCACTGTCAAGAGCTCTAAAGCCCATTCTTCTTTTTCATAATCAACCAAAGCTCTTAGGCGTTCTGATTCTTGTTTTTTGTAATTCAAAAAATCTGCCTGACATCTTTGCCAACCAGCCAGATACCTGTCTCGTTCCTCTTTAATCTGTTCAATCCTAGATTTAGATTTTTTCTTTTTTTCCTGTTCCATTGCACTAAAAGTTATTTAATATTTTACACCTTCAATAAATTTTGTCAAGATAGATTTTTTTTGACAATTAGTTTATTATATGTTAAAAAAATATTAAAAATCACAGTACCTTAACAAGGAGGCGATTAGAATGCCTGACACAATAAGACTGATAAGCGGAAGCGCAAATCCTGGTTTTGCCGAAGAGATTTTAGCAACTCTCCAAAGAAAATCAGTAAAATCTAAGATGGTTCAAACTAAGATTGGCCATTTCCCCGACGGAGAAACCAAGATCCAAATCCAAGAAACGGTTCGGGGCTACAGTGTTTATGTGATTCAGCCGACCTCACCGCCGGTAAACGACAACCTGATGGAGCTCTGCCTTATTTTAGACGCGCTCAAAAGAGCTTCAGCTAAAAACATAACAGCCGTGATTCCCTATTACGGCTATTCCAGACAAGAACGTAAGGTTGAGCCCCGTACTCCTGTCAGCGCCAAATTAGCTGCAATCTTCATTGAAAATGCGGGAGCAAAGCGAGTAGTGCTGATGGATATCCACGCTGGCGCTACACAAGGATTCTTTGAAATCCCAGTAGACAATCTCTATGCTCACCCAATATTTGCCCAGGCCCTAATTCAGAATAACCTAATCAACTCAAAGACTGTCATTGTGTCTCCTGATATTGGGGGAACACAAAGAGCCAGAAAACTAGCGGAATACCTTCAGGTGCCCCTTGCAATAATCGAAAAAAGAAGAAATCCTAGCACAGGCAAGTTAAAACTTTTTAACCTTATCGGAGATGTTAAGGGCAAAAAGGCGATCCTTTATGACGACATTGCTGCCTCGGGCAAAAGCTTAATTCGCGCCGCCACGCTGTTGTCCAAAGCCGGCGCAGTAGAGGTAAGAGCCGCTGTTACCCACGGAGTACTTTGCGGTTCAGCAGTAAGAGATATCCAAAAATCACGCCTTAAATCGCTGATGCTGACCAACACTATTGCGCCTAAACCGCGGGTAAGGGAAGGTTCTAAGATAACCAGAATCTCTGCGGCCAGAGCTTTTGCTGAAGCAATCAGGCGAATCCACGAAAACCGATCCGTAAGTTCTTTATTCCAAGAACAATCCGACTAATCCAGCCGGGCTCTAAGAGAGCCCGGCTTTTTCGCTCTTTTATTCCACTAGCTTAATAAAAAAATTTTTGCTAAAATATTTTAATGTCAAAAAAGATAATACTAATTATTCTTTTAATAATCGTTTTCATAGGGGGATTTTTAAGAATCTATAAGCTGCATTCTATCCCGCCAGGCCTCTACCCAGATGAAGCCATGAATGCCAATGACGCCTTTGACAATCCCGGGCAACCTTTTTATCCAGAGAACAACGGAAGAGAAGGCCTTTATATGAATCTGGTATTTTTAAGCTTTAAAATCTTTGGAATTAATGTCTTTGCTTTAAGATTTGTTTCTGCCATAATAGGAACAATAACCATTTTAGGCCTTTACTTACTCACTAAAGAATTATTCAGTTTTTTAAGGTACAAAGGAGCAGAAACCATAGCGCTATTTTCCAGTTTCTTTCTAGCCGTCTCTTTTTGGCACATTAATTTTTCCAGAATTGGCTTTAGGGGAATTCTTTTGCCATTTTGTTTTACTTTCTGTTTTTATTTTCTGTTTAAGGGTTTGCGCACAAAAAGTATTTTTTCTTTTATTTATGCTGGAATCTTTTTAGGACTTGGCTTTTATACCTATTCTGCTTACAGAATGAGTTTTCTAATCTTTTTAGCCGTCTTTTCAATTTATTTTATGTGGGCCTTAAGGAAAAAAGAAATTAAAAACTTTTTTCTAAATTCTTTTGTTTTTACTCTAGCCGCTTTGATTACAGCATTTCCCTTGATTTATTATTTCATAAATAATCCAGGGACATTCTTTGGGCGTTTGGGTCAAGTCTCCGTCTTTTCACAAGAAAATCCCATTAAAAGTTTTCTAATAAGCACCTTTGCCCACCTTTATATGTTGAATATAAGAGGAGATTGTAACTGGCGCCACAATCTTTCCGGCTCTCCTCAGTTATTTTTTCCCATAGGAATCCTTTTTATCTTAGGGCTTGCCATTGGTTTTAGAAGATGTCTCTTAGCGCATAAAAAAAAGGATTTTAAAAGACTATTAGTTTTTTATTTTCTGTTTTCCTGGTTTTTTGCTATGCTTTTGCCAGGCGCCTTAACTTATGAGGGTATCCCGCATTCTTTAAGGACAATCGGGGTTATTCCGGTTTGTTATATCTTTGCCGCGCTCGGCGCTTTTAATCTATATGAAAAAATAAAAAAAGTCGGCACAAGGAAAGCAATGGTAATTATTTTAATTTCTGCCTGCTTCCTTGTTTCTTGGCAGTTCCATAAATATTTTTATACTTATGCTAAAAATGAAAATCTCAAGGGCGCTTTTACAGAAAACTTATTAGAGCTGGGACAGTTTATTAACGCCCAGAGCGACAAAGTCTATGTAATTGTAAACCAAGGAGGAACTCCCGTGCCCTGGCCCGACGGCATAGCTATGCCTGCCCAAACTCTTATCTTTATTGAAAAAACTAAATATCAAAAAGCTAGAGCCGTTTATTTAAAACCAGACCAATTAGGCCTTATTAAAGACGAAAAAGCAATAATTTTACCTCTAAACCCTAATGACGAAATAATAAATGAACTAAGAACAAGATTTCCCAATAATCAAATTACATATTTTGGCCAAAACAACAAAGCAATAAAAATTAATTATTAAATTTATGTTAAATAACAAAACAACAAATCTCATTGCTTTCTTTCTTTTAAGTATTTGCTTTTTAGTTTGCGTTGGCAGCATCCAGAATATGTCGCTGACTATGGATGAGCAAGCCCATATACCCTCTGGTTATTCGTATTTAAGATATCAGGACTATCGGTTGAATCCTGAACACCCGCCTTTGGCTAAAGACCTTTCAGCTATCCCGCTATTATTTTTAAACCTAAAATTCCCCACTGATCACCCCTGTTGGACTAAAGAAGTAAACAGCCAATGGAACTGTGGCACAGAGTTTATTTTTAAATCAGGCAATAACGCTGATTTGCTAATATTTAGCGCCAGAATACCAATGATTTTGCTTTTCATTCTTTTTGCTTGGTTTGTCTTCTTTTTTACTAGAAAATTGGCTGGTAATAAGGCCGCTTTAATAGCCCTAACTTTGACTGCCTTCTCTCCTACCCTCATTGCCCATGGAAGATTGGTAACTACTGATATTGCCGCTGCCTTTGGAGCGTTATTTGCCACTTATTTCTGGGTTAAATTCTTAAAGGAACCAAATAAAAAGAATATTTTTATTGCGGGAATCACTTTAGGAATAGCTTTGTGTTTGAAATTCTCTCTTGTTCTCTTAATCCCTTCCTTAGGATTAACTACCATTATCTATGCCTTTCTTAAGGGCTCTAATAAGTTTAAATCTATCTTTTACTATGTTGGGCTTGCGCTGATAGCCGGCCTTATCGCTGTATTTTTAATTATTTGGCCATTATATGCGTTTCATATACACAATTATCCAATAGAAAAACAAATTAGCGACACTCAGGAAATCCTCAATTCTAACGACAACCCGCTCAAGGGATTTGGAATTTTTGTGGCAAGTAATCCCATTACTAGACCCCTAGGCCAATATCTCTTAGGCCTTTTGATGGCTACTCAAAGAGTGGCCGGCGGAAACACCGTCTATTTTCTAGGGCAAGTCTCTGGCAATGCTTGGATGAGCTACTTCCCAATAATGTATCTTCTTAAAACACCTTTAGCTTTTCATCTCTTAACTTTGCTAGCGCTAGGATTATGGCTCAATTATCTTAGAAAAACAAAGCCATTGAAAAAACCGCTCCACAAATTGGCTGATTGGATAAAAAACCACTTAGAAGAATGTGCTTTGTTAATGTTCTTTATTATCTACTGGACCACTTCCATTACCGGCAATCTTAATATAGGAGTAAGGCACATACTGCCAACCTTTCCTATTGTCTACATCCTAATAAGCAAAGCCATTGTTGAATTTACTAAACAGTTAAAAAACAAAAGGGCTAGGATAGGAGTAACAATCACCGTTTGTATTCTTTTGGCTTGGTATATAATATCTTCTTTAATCGCCTACCCGCTTTATCTCTCTTATTACAGCGAACTGGTGGGCGGGTCTAAAAATGGATACAAATATGCCGTGGATTCCAATTATGATTGGGGCCAAGATTTAAAACGCTTAGCCGAATTTGTAGAGAAAAATAATATTGAAAAGATAAATGTTGCCTATTTTGGGGGAGATAACTCCTATTACCGCTTAGGAGATAAATTACAAAATACTTGGATATACGAACAAGAAGAGCTAAATCATGGCTGGTTGGCTATTTCAGCCACCTTTCTCCAAGAAAAAAGGGCTAAAGCCGCCCCTGGTTGTGACAAAAATACCACTGCCTTAAGTTGGTTAAATAAATATAAACCGGCAGGCAGGGCAGGATATTCTATTTTTATCTACAACTTAAAATAACTTATTTAAGAAAAATTTTATCAAACCTAAGATCAATATAATCTAAATCGCCAAACTGTTCCTCTGGAAATTTATTTTTAAGTAAGAGCTCCAGGTCCGATACCTGCAAAGCAACATCTTTCTCTTTACTAAAATAAAGGGAGAAATTATAGTCCTTAAGTGTAACCTTAATTTTATCCTCTAGAATATAATAACATTTTGTTTTGAGGATAGTTTTGTCGTTTAAGTTTTGCTCAATTTCTAAAATAATATTTAGAATCTCGGTGCTTAGCAAATTGCTGCCCAAAGAAATATCCCTATCAACGCAAATCGAAAGAAGCTCTGATGCGTCTTCATTTTTCCTAAAAGCAAAGCCGGTTTTATCTATCATAAAACAGCTATCTTCAAAACAAACTTGCGCTTTTGGTTTTCTTTCCACCACTTCTAGTAAAAGCTTATTAGGCAATTTCCTTTTGGCAACCACCTCCTTAATAGGTAAAAAAGATTTGGCTAGTTTTGCCTCCGACTTTTTTCGATTAAAAAGAAAAATATTGTTGGTTGTAAAAAAAAGAATCCTTCTCTGGCTTTCAACAATCTTTTCTAATTGAGAGCAATCTAAAAAATCGCAACCCTGCGCCTTGATTTGTTTAATCTCAAAGATAGGAGAAAATAAGAAAAAATAGATCAGTCCTAAAAACAAAACAACCCCTAAAAAAGAAAGCCAAAAAAATTTCCTTTTGTAAAAAGGTTTTGTTTTTTTCTTGCGTTTGTACTTTCTAACTTTCATTTAAAAACCTCTTTTTTTACTCCGTAATTTCTCAATAAGATAATCAAACCAATATCGGCTGTTAAAAATATAATCTTGGGTTTT
>Ga0190359_1000841_pt1 | contig 20348 bp, 23 predicted proteins | sample 48721823_MG_FD_161269 | JGI IMG/M metagenome (GOLD analysis project Ga0190359, IMG submission 161269) | Hydrothermal vent microbial mat bacterial communities from Southern Trench, Guaymas Basin, Mexico - 4872-18-2-3_MG | ecosystem: Environmental > Aquatic > Marine > Hydrothermal vents >... | reverse complement strand
ATTGGTATAGGAAATTCAGATTGCATTTTTTGGATTAAAAAAAATGAAATCTGAATTTCCTATACCAATTCTTGGCTCAGTGTTTATGTTGCCGTTTCTCTTCTTAGAAAAGAATTCCATGTGGGGTGGAAACATACCAAGCCTCTTGGCAGGAGAAATTTCTGTAAGCATAAGCATTGCATTCTTTATCTTATTCATGGGATTACTTTACAGAGATGTTGAAAGGGGAAAAATGTCACTATGGACGCCCATTGTATTTTCTTTAGTCATTTTTACACATCTAACAACTGCCATGCTCGCTGGAACATCTGCAATCTTTTTTTTAATAACAAAAAACAAAAAAACTTTCACAAAAAACTTCAAACTTCTTTTTAAAATATTTCTTATAACCTTTTTAATAACCGCATTCTGGACTCTGCCTATGATATATAAAATTCCATATAGTGTAGGTTTTGGAGAAGATTGGAATATAAACATTTTTGATACATTTCCCACCGAGGCACTTATATATTTTGGGCTTGGTATTTTTGGGGTAATGTTTGGAGTTAAAAATCTTGTTGAGAAAAAAGATAAAAAAATCCTTTATATTTGCTTTATGTTTTTATTGTCGCTTTTCTTATTCTTCAATGCATATCACTTCAATCTTGTCAATATACGATTTTGGCCATTTCTTTATCTGATTCCACTCATACTTGCGGCATTCGGACTTGGAAACATAATAAAAAATGTCAAGGGCAACTGGATACTCGTTATAGTAATAGTAATTTTGATGATATGGTGGACAAATGAATCTACAGCATATATCGACCACTGGATAGAATGGAACTATAGTGGGTTCGAATCAAAAACAACATGGCCGGTTTATAGGGAAATATACGAAACTCTGAAAGACACCACTGGGAGAGCCGCCAACGACTTGGCAGACATAAATAATCAGTTCGGTTCCCCACGATGTTTTGAATCATTGCCCTACTTTGCAAACAAACCTGTAATAGAAGGTGGTATTGTTCAGTCAGGATTGTCTTCAATATTCACATATTACATACAATGCGAGGATTCTCACCACTGTGCGGGATATCCAAGAATAGTTACGCCTACATCGTACAATCTGACTGCAGCTACCGAACACCTAAAACTTTACAATGTTAAATATTTTGTAGCAATATGGGACCAAGTTAAGAAAGACCTAAACAAAAGTAGCGAATGGAATCTCGTTAAAAAGATAAAAGACTATGAGATATACGAACTAACCACAAACAATGGAAAATATATCTATGTGCCTGAAAATGTTCCAAACTTAATGAAAAAGGATGATTGGAAAATAAAATCATTTAACTGGTACAGAGATATAAACAACTTGGATACACCAATAGTTTTTGTGAAAAAACCTGACAAAGAGAGTCAGGAAAGATTTTCAATAAGAATTTCAGACTTATCAGAACTTAAAAAGCAAAAAATAAATAACAACTGTACAATTCGCGAAGAGATAAAAAATGAAGAAATAAAATTCACAACTAATTGCATAGGGAAACCGCATATTATCAAAATATCATACTTCCCAAATTGGAAAGTTGAAGGTGCTGATAAAATTTATCTGGTTTCTCCAGATTTTATGCTTGTTTATCCAAATCAAAAGAATGTAAGAATTTATTATGGGTGGATATGGATAGACATTTTGAGCACTATTCTCTCTGTAATAGGTATCTGCATAGTTTTAGTTTATCCTTTCAGGAAAAGAATGGGTGTTGTTATTTGAAAAAAAGAACTAAAAACAATTTAAAAGTATTCTTATTTTTCTTTATACTTTTTATATTTTTAGGTCCAAATTCTTTTCAATCCAATGAAGGATCAAGAATGGCATTAACAAAATCCATTGTAAACTATAATGACTTTTCAATAGAACATTATATTAATTACACATACCACGTTGATTACGCCGATTATAATGGAAAAATGTATTCAGACAAAGCACCCGGTTCATCCTTTATGGCTATCCCGGCATACCTCTTATGCAAGATAGTTGGAATAAAAAATATCTATCATCAAACTTATATAATGACCATTCTTACAGTCAGTTTATTTTCTTCTTTACTTTTTTTAATTTTTTATAAAATTGTTGGTAGATTAACAAGAGATAAAAATGTTCAGATATTGACAACTATCACTCTGGGATTGGGAACCCTGTTATTTCCTTATTCAACGATATTTTTTGGTAGAAATTTAGCGGCTTTCTTTTCCTTCGCTGCATTTTATTTAATATTCCTCGTCAAAAGAGATACACTAAATGAAAACTACCTAATTCTCTCTGGAGCTTTGGCTGCTTTTGGTTTCCTTACAGATTATTTTGCCGGAGTAGCAATTCCTTTCTTGATTTTTTATATTTTGACCTTTAACAGGAAAAGAGGTTTCTTAAAATTTCTCATACCTCTCTTAGCATTCTCATCTTTAGCACTTGTATACAATCAAGTTTTATTTAATGATTTTCTTTCTTTTCCCTATAAATATCAAGCCTTTTATAAAGAAGCCCAGTCATATGGACTCTATGGAATAACAACGCCGAAACCTGAAGTTATTTTAGAACTAACTTTTTTACCACATCGCGGACTTTTTATTTTTTCTCCTATTCTAATTTTAACATTTTGGGGATTGTATTACAATCTGAAAAAATCTAAATTTAAAATAGAAAGTATTATATGCATTTTGATATTTGTTTCCCTTCTTCTCGTTAACTCTGGTTTTTCTGTATGGGATGGAGGATGGTCGTTTGGTCCAAGATATCTCATACCTTCTCTACCGTTTCTGACACTCCTCATATATCCTGTTTATCAGAGAAGAAAATTGAACTATCTTGCCATACCACTTCTATTAATTTCAACTTCTATCATGCTTCTTGGCACACTAACAAACGTAACACCTGGTGCAGAAAATCCCATTATGGGTATATTTTTATATGAGAAAATTGGTCAAAGAAATCTTCTCTTTGAATCAATGAAAAGTTTTGGAATACCTCTTTGGATCTCGGGTATTTTAGTTATATTAACTCTATGTGCCATCATATTTTTTCCAATAAATTCTTCATCAAGGATTCGTAGTCATCTAAAGTTTTTTTCATACTGAAGAATTTGAGAATATCTTCTCTTGAAACATTATATTTTTTCGGATTTTCCAAAATAGCTTTGATGGCACTGGCTAACTTTTCCTTATTTTTCTGTGGCACAGTGATTCCACCATGTGTTAGTCTCACTACATCCCTCACACCAGGCAGGTCTGTCGAAACCACCGGTGTTCCACAAAGTAGCGCTTCCACCTGAACCATACCAAAAGATTCCAAAGGATTCATGCTTGGAAGAGTAAAGACATTACATGCCGAAAGAAAATCAGGAACTATAGAATCCTCTAAAAAACCCGTAAAATATACACTTTTCTTCAGTCCAAACTTCTTTATTGTTTTTTGTAGATGAATCTTCGTGGACTCTTTTTTTCCACCTGCTATGTTCTCTCCCTCTCCCGCAAGAAATAGCTTTGAATCTGGAAATTCTTCCTTGACTTCCTCAAATGCATATATCAAATCATTCAATCCCTTTTCAGTTACTAATCTTCCCAAGAATCCTATTACCTTGTCATTCTTTTTTATCTTATATTTTTTTACGAATTTGTTATCGCCAAAATTTACTCTCTTAAACCTATAGTCATCTATTGGTGGATATATGCCTATCATCTTTCTGTAAAATTTTTTTATCTTTGACTTTTTTCCATAATCAATTGAATTCAAAACAATTTTATCCGAAATTTTGGCAGCAATCTTCGCAGAAGATATGTATACGAACTGTATGAATTTATGAATTATACTTCCAAATACATTTAAGTCACAATGATATGTGATCAGTAATTTTTTATTATAGCATTTTGACAAGAAAGATAAAACAGATCCATCGGGGAAAGGTAGGTGAATGTTAACTATATCGGACCCCTTGACTAGTTTTATAAACTTAAAAAAGATATCAAGTGATATTGTTCCTCTGCTTATTTTCATTAGAGGTAAAGATCTTATAACTTCAACTCCGTTCAATACATCCTTTGTTTTTAGTTTCTTTTTATGCATTATTGTTAAAATTTTGACTTCATGTCCTCTCTTCGCTAGTCCTTCAGCAACTCTTTTGGCGTATATCGTGACTCCACTCACATATGGTAAATAATATGGCACAACCATTAGAATTCTCATTTTTTAACCTCTTTTACTCTCTTCCCTTTCTCCTGTGGAATTATTTTTAATTTTGCACCTTTAAATTTCTTTTCTCTCCCCTGAAAATATTCATGCAAGAAAACACCAAGGGCAGCCACCTCACTATGTGGCTGGTTCGTGATAGCTATATTGTAATCAACCATCTGGTAAACCTCTCCTGGAACTTTCTCACCGCCTATTATCACCAAAACATTCCTTTTCTTTTTTATATCACTTATTTTTTTCTGGATTGGAATTCCATACATGGTAAGGTGAACTTTTGTTCCCTTGAAATTCTTAACAGATTTTCTCCAGTTTTTTTGATAAACCACAGAAAAGGGACCACCCCACTCGTTACTCACGAACTTCACAGAATTCATCATCTTTTCATCTTTGTCTCCGGAGTATATTATCTTCTGGGCGCCAAAAGCCCTTGCAACAAGCCCTACGTGTGTTGAAATTCGTGCATCTCTTCCCAACCTGTGGCCTAACCTAAGGACCGTTATCATAACTAACACGTCGATTGACATATACAAAGTATATGTCTTGGTTGAATGAAAATTATGAAATAATTTTCATGATGGTAGCCCCGCCAGGATTCCCGGCAAATGCAAAGCATTTGCAAGTTCTTTCCTATTGTCTTGAGACTGCGTCTCAAGTATTTGGAAAACGTTCTCTTCCAAAATCCTTTCTTCTGAAGAAAGGCAATTTCGAACCTGGGTCATCGGGTTTCTTCTTCTCATAAGGCGCTAAGCCTTCAATGCTTTAGTATCAAAACCAAAGCCCGACATCCTTGGCCACTAGACTACGGGGCTATTGTTTATACTTTTTATTTTTGGTTAAGTCTTTTAAAAGTTTATTAAATATTTATTAAACTATTTAATATAAGTGATATTATGAAGATTTTATGCCTGCATTCAGACTACATAAAAGTTGAGCCGACAAAGAAAGCAATAAAGGATGCTGAAGAGATAGAAAAGAAATTGCTGGAAAGCAAAGAAACTCTGGTGGTTTTTTCAGCAGTTGAAAAAATTGATGAGGAAAACCCTGAAGATGTTATAAAGAATTCTGTCAAGGAAATAGAAGACGTATACAATCAGGTAAAGGCAAAAGAGATTCTAATTTACCCTTATGTCCACCTGACAAAAAAACCCGGCTCTCCTGCGGTAGCGCAAGAAGTTATAAACAGCATTTACGAAAAACTTAAGAAAAAACACAAAACCAAGAAAGCGCCATTCGGATGGTACAAGAGCTTTGAGATAAAGGTGAAAGGCCATCCACTGGCCGAGCTGAGCAGAGAAATACTGCCTGAAGGCAAAAGCAAGGAAAAGGTTGACTACAAAAAACTCCTCAGAGAAATATCAAAAATAAAGCTAATGAGGGAAAAGCTTAAAGACAACGACCACAGAATACTTGGGCAGGAAATGGATTTATTTTCGTTCAATGAAACTGCCCCTGGAATGGTGTTTTGGCACGACAAAGGATACGTGATATTCAAAGAGCTTGTCCAATTCTGGAGAGAGGAACATGAAAAAGCTGGATATAAGGAAATATCAACTCCTCAGATACTTGACAAAAAACTGTGGCAGATTTCTGGCCACTGGGAAAAATTCAAGGATAACATGTTTTTAACTGAATATGAAGGGAGAGAACTTGCAATAAAGCCAATGAACTGCCCGGGAGGTATGCTGGTTTATAGAAACAAGCCAAGGTCATACAAAGACCTTCCATTAAGAATGGGTGAGCTTGGTATTGTACATAGACAGGAACTTTCCGGTGTTCTTGGAGGTCTATTCAGAGTAATAAAATTAACTCAGGATGATGCACATATTTTCTGTACGGAAGAGCAGTTAGAATCGGAAATAGTTGGAATAATGAATTTAATTGACAAATTCTACAAAAAGTTTAATCTTCCATACCATGTTGAATTGTCAACGAGGCCGGAAAAAAGAATAGGAGACGAAAAAACATGGGACACGTCGGAAGAAATTCTTGAAAAGGTCCTCAAGAAAATGAAAATGAAATACAAAATCAACAAGGGCGACGGAGCCTTTTATGGACCTAAAATAGATTTTCATATCAAGGACAGCCTGGGAAGAACATGGCAATGCGCAACCATCCAGCTGGATTTCTCACTTCCGGAAAGATTTGACTTAAAATACACTGGAAAAGATAATAAGGAACACAGACCTGTAACCATCCACAGGGTCATATACGGTTCTGTGGAGAGGTTCATTGGGATATTGTTGGAACACACCAATGGACACCTGCCAACGTGGCTTGCCCCTGTTCAGGTTAAGATTATATCATTCACAGAGAGAAACATAGACTCCTCAAAAAAACTTTTTGATGAACTGAAAAAAGAAGGGATAAGAGCCGAAATTGATATTGAAACCGGACCCATACAGGGGCGGGTAAGAGACGCAGAGATGCAGAAAATACCGTATATAATTGTTATTGGCGACAAGGAAGAAGAAACAAAAACACTGGCAGTAAGGCAGAACGGAAAAATAAAATTCGGCGTTAAAAAGAATGAATTCATTGAATCAATTAAAAAAGAGATAGAAGAAAGAAAATAATTTTTTATATGCCAAGAATTTTATTAATTTATGAAAAAATTTAGCTTCTTGGTTATATTTCTTATATTCATACCGATTGTGTCGGCTGAAACTTTTAATGCTGAAAGAGCTGAATTTTTTGTTTCTCCTGATGATAGCTTCAATGAGCTGATAAAAAACATCGACAACACCAGCAGCTCTCTTTACATAGCCACATACTCTTTTGACAACTTTGATATTGCCAAAAAACTTGCAGAACTTAAAAGAAAAGGAGTTAACGTTATTGTAATGATTGAAGGCAGTCCGGCAGGAGGCCTTGGCGACACAAAAAATGTTGCATCCTTCTTGTCAGAGAATGAAATACCCGTTTACACAGCTGGTGGGGATTTCAGGTATTATCATGCCAAATACGCGATATTTGATAATACTACGCTTTTGGTATCCACGGAGAATTTTGACTATACTGGATTCTCCCCTGATCCAAGTTATGGGAATAGGGGATGGTTTGCCATTATAAAAAGTGAAAATGCAAGTGAGTACGTTAAAAACCTGTTCTTCAAAGATTTAAAAAATTCAAAAAGATTTTATGGAGAATACGAAAACAAAACATATGAAACTAAGTCAGGCATGTACTCTCCGAGGTTTGGGACTGGATACTGCAAGAATGTTAAAGTTGATATTTTTGTAGCGCCGAATGCAACAGATGATATAATAGATTTTTTGGACAGTTCTAAAGGTAAGATATTTGTTGAACAATTTTATATTTACAAGTATTGGAAAAACAGAATCAATCCATTTATAGAAGAGTTGTTAAAGAAATATGAGAATGGAACTGAAGCTAAAGTTTTGATGGACTCAACATGGTATGTATCTAAGAAAGACGACCAAAAGAGCAACTACAACACAGCCGATTACCTTAAATCAAAAAACATAGAGGCAAAACTTCTTGATAAGGAAAAAACAAACCTATTGAAGATACATGCAAAGGGAGGAATAAACGAAAATTCCGTATTGTTATCATCTGTGAACTGGAACCAAAATTCACCGGAAAACAACAGGGAAATAGGTGTCGTAATTCACTGTAAAGAAGCATCTGATTATTTTTCAAAAGTTTTTGAATATGACTGGGGCAAAGAAGAAAAAGATTATACAATTTTCATCTCTGTTGTCATAGCTTTAATTTTTGCTTTTGTTATATTCAGAAAAATTAAGCGACTCTAAAACTTTTGGATTTTTTATTCTAAACAAATGACTTTCACACCTGCAGTCAGAACAACCAAATCCCAAAATATGTTCCCCTAACTTGGAGACTTTCCCTGCAATTTTGCACTCTTCCTTTTCTTCAGATTCTTTGTAAAAAACTTTTATTATTTTTGCGCCTCTGTTATTGAGAAGATAGTCTATGTGCCAAAATGTTTTTTTGTTTTTTCTGAGGTGTCTGTTTATTCTTTGCTCAAGTCCGCCCATCGCAGAGCCAACATAAACATAAAACCCTTTCCTGAAATTTAAAAAACCAAGAGCACCTACTCTTATTTTTGAATTTTTAAAAATCCTTATTAACAGGAGGTAGGTGCCTTTCATTTACCCACCAAAAACCAATTTAATACCAATCATAAACACCACTCCTATAGAAAAAAATATGAAAGAAAGGACAGACCTCCTCGTGTCAACTTCCTTATGCAGCTCTGGAATAAGGTCCGATGCAGATATGTATATGAAACCGCCAGCGGCAAATGGAAGGACAATTGATATGAAATATGGTATTGAATAAAAGAAAAATCCAAGCAATCCACCAAGAACGCAGGTTAATTGAGAAATAAAATTATAAATTATAGCCTTTCTTTTCTTCATTCCGCCATACAACAATACACCAAAATCTCCCAATTCCTGTGGAATCTCATGTGATATTATCATCAGCGTGGTTATTATTCCAAAATTTACATCAACCAAGAAACTTACGCCAATAACCAGCCCATCTATAAAGTTATGTATTCCATCACCAAATAAAATTAAAAATGTAAATGGATGTACCTTGCATTTCTTTTCATGGCAATGATGCCAATGAAGGAATTTCTCCATTAAGAAAAAGACAGAAAAACCAATTATGAACAAAAGGAATGAATTAAAGACAGATATTTTTTCCAGGGATTCAGCCAAAAGATGAAACAAACCACCAGCCAATAGAGAGCCGGTAGAGAATGCCACAAGCATAAAAATGATTTTGGAAAGTGTTTTTTGCTTGATTCCAAGAGTGAAAACTCCTATAAGGGCTACTAAAGAATCCAGAAATGTTGCCAATAAAATCCATAATAAAATATTCATAAAAATTTTTTATATTTCAGTTAATAAAAAACTATATCCAGCCCATCAACATTGCCAATCCCAAGAGAAACATTATTATTCCCGCCACCAAATGCAATTTCCTTATGTTTTTTTCTTTCCAGCTCGAAACATCCTCCACCCTGGAAACACCGCAATACACTATAATTGTGATTGCCACCATAGGTGAGATAAAAATAATATTGTATATAAGCAGCCATGGTATTGCACTTAGAATCTCAAAAATTGAGAGTATCCCACCCGCTATTATGTAGGGGCCTATGGTGCATGGCAAAAGGAAAAGTGTTACAAACAGCCCAACACCAAAGGCTCCCTTTGGGGATGTTATTCCTGAAATTATTTTTTTAACCTTTGGTCTCAAAGATAGGGGCATTTCTGTTGCAAATCCACCCGGCTTGTAAAAAAAGAAATCTTTGATGTCCAAAATCCCGATTACAACAGCAATTCCACCCAGTATCTTGTATAAAAGCAACCTCACAGAAGTTAGCGCCTGGACAATTTGGAGGAACTTTATTATAATTAAACCATAAAAAAAGTACATAACAAACACGGACAACACAAAAGCAAAACCAGCCAGAAGAACGTTTTTTCTATCCCTTGGGTTATATGTTATTATGGCTATGAGCATCAGAGTTAAAACTGCGATGGCGCACGGATTGACAGCATCAACTGCTGCAAGTGAGATAATCTTTGTTAGCGTTAATCCCTCAATCATTTCTTCACCACCTTATAAAGCAATATTATTATGACGAACAAGACAATTATAACCGCCAGCAGGTATAAATATCCTGTGTTTTTTTCTTCACTTGAATTTTCTTTCATTCCATACTCCATTACCCAGTTTCCTATTTTTACAGCATTTGTGAAGTAAACATCCTGTCCGGAAAGATGAACAGGAAAGGGCTTTATATTCTCTAAGTTGTTGCTTGAAATTATTTCACTTAGATTATTTGAAAAGAGCAAATTTTTCATAAGGGTATCATTTGAAGGCAAATTATCTTTTCCCGTCTTAATCAATACTCTCCCGTCCGCCCATATTTTTGGATATCCGGGCAGTGTATTCAAATTCAGACTTTCAAATGGTATAGCCCCATTCAATGTAAGACAATCGTTCCCATTATTCAGTTCATTTAGTTTTTCTTTTGCATTTTTTATTATTGGTTCATCTCCAATTATGTAATCCGAAGGCGAAAAAATTACAAGGGGTATTCCTTCTCCTGTTTTATATTTGAAACTATAATTAAGAAGCAAGGGTGCATTCCCACGAGTCTGATATATTTCATACTCTATTATAGCAAGATTATTGTATTCATTTGTAAGCTCTTTTATAACAACAGGGTCGGTCTTTGCACAATGCGGACATCCTACTCCTGTGAAATAAATGGCACAAATCTTGTCTTCCTGCGCCACCACTGTACTTATAGTAAGAGCTAATATGAATCCCGCCAATATTATTAACATTACCTTTTTCATAACCATCCATTAGGTGAAACCATATATATATTTAAGTTTCAAAATATGAAACTATAGCATGAATGACTCAAAAAAGGTTGTATTTGGAATATTGATATTATCTATCTTCATATTAGTCGTATCTGTAAGCTCCCTATACGTACAGACACAAATCTCTTCGGGAAATACGTGTGGCTGTTTTATACCAATACCGCTTTTCATACCCTTTATAGCATCAATAGGTTTATTCATAGGAACGTTGATATATTATCTGTTATCCCCAAAGTTTAACAAAAAGAAAATTGATGAAAAAATCTTGCTGAATTTCTTTGAAGGTGATGAAAAAAAGGTTCTGGAGCACTTAGTTGGAGAGAAAGAAATAACACAAGCGGAATTAGTCCGAAAAACAAATTTATCTAAAGTAAAGGTTTTTAGAATACTGAGAAAATTTGAAAATCGGGAACTGATAGAAAAAAAATCAATTGGAAAAACAAATATGGTAAGATTAAGTAAAAATGTAATGAAACTATTCAACTAATTTTTTAAAATCTTTCAGAAGAGAATTCTTCATGTTCGGATTATATACAGCAACTGCCGGATGATAAAGCGGGATTATTTTTAGATTGCCAAAAATATTGTTCACAACAAAGACTTTACCATGAACATTGCTTATTTTTTCTTCTTTTAACCCAAATTTGTTAAACACATAAGAAAGTGCAAACCGCCCAAGAGTAACAATTACCTTTGGTTGAATCAGCAGAATTTGTCTGTCAAGATACTGGGAACATGCACTTATCTCTTCAGGAAGCGGATCCCTGTTTTCCGGAGGCCTGCATTTCACAACATTTGTTATGTATATATCGCCCCTCTTAAGCCCTATTGATTCAAGCAACTCATCAAGAACCTTGCCCGCTTTCCCAACAAATGGCTTGCCCTTCATATCTTCCCAGTAGCCCGGACCCTCGCCTATGAACATTATTTCTGCATCCAGAGAGCCGTCTCCAGCAACAGGATTGTTCCTTGTCTCATGGAGAGCGCATAAATTGCAATTTTTTATTTCTTCCTCTATTCTTTTCATTTTTAATTCTTTATTCATCTCACGACACATCTCTCTACATACTTCTCCATTTTGTTTTTCATTTCTGAAAATTCTTCATCGCTGTATGTTTTCTCGTTAACAAAAAGAGGATTTAAAGTTTTTGATGGCGTAAACTTTTGTAATATATATAGTTTGGCTCCCTTTATAAGCTCTCCTATTTTTACTATATCATCCTTGGACAGCAGCGATTTAACAATAGTTGTCCTGAACTCGTAATCTACACCAGAATTCATAATCAGCTTTATATTGTATTTTATTTTGTCTGTATCAACGTCAACGCCTGTAATCTCCTTATATTTTTCCAGGGGCGCCTTTATATCCATCGCCAGATAATCAACCAGCTTATTTTTTATTGCCTCCTTTATTACATCAGGATTTGTTCCGTTAGAATCAAGCTTAACCAAAAAACCCATGCCTTTAATTTTTCTGATGAATTCTATAAGGTCTTGGTGAAGCGTTGGCTCTCCCCCGGTTATCTCAACTGCATCAAGTTTGCCTTTCCTTTTTTCCAAAAAGGCGAATATTTCCTCCTCTGAAATCGGAGGTAAAAATAGGTTGGGGTCTACAAGCTCAGGATTATGGCAATAAGGGCATCTAAAGTTGCAGCCCTGAGTAAAAACAATGGCACATATTTTGCCTGGATAATCTATCAATGAAAATTTCTGAAAGCCGCCAATAATCATTTATCACACTTCAAATGTTTTTCTTATCTTAAACTCTTCTTTCTTTCCCTTGTTCCATTGACTTACAGGTCGAAGATAACCAACTACACGGGAATAAACTTCGCATGGCTCACCACACTTGGGGCATTTTTGGTGCTCGCCTGCTATGTACCCATGAGTGGGGCAAATGCTGAATGTTGGCGTAAATGTAAAGTAAGGTAGTTTGTACTTTTCACAAATCTTTTTGACCAACTCCTTTATAACAACTGGATTCTCTACTTTCTCTCCTGCAAAAATATGAAGCACAGTACCGCCGGTGTATTCTGCCTGTATATCATCCTGCAATTCAAGAGCCTCGAAGACATCAGTGGTAAAGTTGACTGGGAGTTGAGTTGAATTGGTGTAAAAAGGTTCTGCCCCGTTTTTGTAGTCCTCCTCATTTGCACAAATTATATCTGGATATTTATGCTTGTCCACCCTAGCCAGCCTGTAAGATGTTCCCTCCGCTGGCGTAGCCTCCAGATTGTAGTTATTTCCTGTTTCCTTCTGGAATTCAAGAAGCTTGTTTCTCATAAACTCCAATACTTTTAATGTGAACTCTCTGCCACTCTCACTCCCAATGTTCTCTCCAAGGAGATTCAAGCATGCCTCATTCATACCTATCAGACCGATTGTAGAAAAGTGATTTTTCCAATATTCGCCAAATCTTCCCTTTATGGACCTCAAATAAAATTTTGTATAAGGATAAAGCCCGTTTTCCGTGAACTTTTCTAAAATTTTCCTTTTTATTTCCAAGCTCTCTTTTGCCATTACCATTAACTTCTCCAGACGCTCTATAAATTCATCTTCATTTTTGGATAAATATCCTATTCTCGGCATGTTTATTGTGACAACACCAATGGAGCCTGTAAGTGGGTTGGAGCCAAACAACCCGCCTCCTCTCTTCTCAAGAGACCTGTTGTCTATTCTCAGCCTGCAACACATTGACCTTGCATCCTCTGGATTCATATCAGAATTTATAAAGTTGGAAAAGTATGGTATACCATATTTGGCCGTTATGTCCCATAGTCCCTCAATATTTTTATCGTCCCAGTTAAAATCCTTTGTTATGTTATAAGTTGGAATTGGGAATGTGAATACCCTCCCCTTTGCATCACCATCTGCCATAACTTCAAAGAATGCTTTGTTAAGCAGGTCCATCTCCTTCTGAAAATCCTTGTATGTATTATTTTGCATTTTTCCTCCAATTATTACACCCTGGTCAGCGTAATACTTTGGCACAACCAAGTCCAATGTAATATTTGTGAAAGGTGTTTGAAAACCAACTCTGGTTGGGACGTTCATGTTGAAAATAAATTCCTGAAGTGCCTGCTTCACACTTTTATAATCTAGTTTATCATATCTTATAAACGGCGCTAAAAGTGTGTCAAAATTTGAAAACGCCTGAGCACCAGCAGACTCCCCCTGGAGGGTATAGAAAAAGTTTACAATCTGACCAAGCGCACTTCTGAAATGTTTGGGGGGGTTAGACTCTATTTTTCCCGGCACTCCCTTAAAACCCTCATTCAGCAGGTCAAAAAGATCCCACCCAACACAGTAGACAGAAATCAGCCCTAAATCATGAATATGAAAGTCCCCCCTAAGATAAGCATTCCTGATTTCTTGGGGATATATCTTATTTAGCCAGTAAACCTTGCTTATTTCGGAGGAAATGTAATTGTTCAACCCCTGTAAAGAGAACGTCATGTTGCTGTTTTCGTTAACCTTCCAATCCGTTTTTTGTATGTATTGGTCCACCAGGTCAACTCTCGCATTCTCAGTAATTTCCCTTATTCTGGCGTGCTGTTCCCTGTATATGATGTAAGCCCTGGCTGTCTTTCTGTAGGGGGATGACAACAATACTTCCTCAACAACATCCTGAATGTCCTCAACAGTTGGTATCTTATCTGAAATAGACTGTTGAGCTAAATCCAGTACCCTGAGAGTGAGCCTCTCTGCAATTTTCCTGTCAAACTCTCCGGTTGCACTTCCAGCCTTAGCAATCGCATTAGTAATTTTCTCAGAATCAAATTTTACTATTCTGCCGTCTCTCTTCTTTATTTTCTTGAACAAAACACTCACCCCCTGAATGGTTAAAAAGCCTTACAGCTCCATCGAAAAAACAAAAAAACCCATATCAAAACACCAGATTCGGTGTATACAAAAAATAGGAAAATGAATTTATAAAGAGATGTATACAAAAATATATAATACAAAAGATATAATACTCATAAAGTGGTAACTATCCTCTTGTCATAGGAGAACCGCACTTTGGACACTTCTGCTCATAACATGGCACACCTCTTTGGTGTGGCGCTCTGTAACCGCATTTTGGGCATACACAATCTCCCACGGGTCCCGCTCCAAATCCACCCATTCTACCTCTTCCAACCATCTTATATACACCTCCTTCTATTCTTATGCTCTTTCCATTGACCAATGCATCTGAGACTTTTTTTCTGGCAGACGACAAAATCCTGTTAAATGTCGGCTGTGAAACATTCATTTTCTTGGCCGATTCAATTTGGTCAAAACCATCCAAGTCCTTAAGCCTTATGGCTTCAAACTCACTTACAGTCAGGACTACCTCTTCCGAACCTCTCGCACCAACCGGCCCAAAATGACTTATATTCGGTAAAAATCTTACTCTTCTCATCCTTCTTGGTCTTGGAATTTAAAACACCTCATAACTTTTCTAGTGTTTCCTTTACATTAACATCTGGCATTTCTTTATACTTTATTCCCTTGGCTTCAAGCGCACTTTTCATATTGCCCCCGAATTTTCCACTAACAACCATGTCAACTCCTTCATCTGCAAGCATTTCTGCGACGCTGAATCCTGCTCCCCCTCCACCAACTCTGAAGGGATTTGACATTACTTTTACAAGCTTCCTGTCCTCAAATATCAAGTAGTAAGGCGCTCTTCCGCCTGTCATACTAACTTTAGAATTTTCATCCTTTCCCACTGAAGATATGGCAACTTTCATATTATATCACCTCCTTCTAATTTTTCAAAAATAAAACCTTGAATAACAGACATGACAACCATCACAACCGTCAGTACTATTGTAAATTTCAAACCAAAATAATATATTATCAGCGGTATCAAGGCAGGCTTGACTGCCCTATTGTAAAGAAAAGTTGATATGAACCCGTAGTTAACTCCCCTTTCCTTAAGTTCCTTTAGCATAGGATACCACATGTAAATTGGCCCTGTTGATATTATGCCTCCAACAACTGCAAAAAACCATCTCTTCCATCCGGATGACTTTCCCAGATATTTGCTTATCCTCTTGGGGTTTATGTAATAGTTAACTAGGACCATAACAAAAAAAACTGTTATGAAAACGGGAATTATATTGACAACTATCTTCCATGCAAATTCCAATGAATTTAAAATGATATTCATTCCAAAAAAACCAGCGATGACATAAATCAAAGCTACTGAAAATAAAAAATACCATCCCTTGCTTATCTCTATCATATTAAACCCACCAAAAACGCTGTTATTATGGCAACAAATATTGAAAATATGAAACTTATTGCATTCCTTAGAATTGCAAATCTCTTACCAAGCAAAAAAGATTCTGCAGGCAGCTGGACTAAACCCACAGTAACCCATGCAACCAAAAAAGATGTAACTGCCACCAAACTTATGCCTTCCTTTAAAAATTCCCCTCCTAAAACGTAACTGGTTATGGGGTTTCCTGCAAGTATACTACCCAATCCACTCCCTATAACGGAGTCTAAAAGAAAGTTCTTACTGAAAATCTTAGTGTAAATAGATTTGGGGACCAATGTGTTGGCCAGACCAACAAGTAAAACAACTCCAGCCAACACAGGTATACTGTTGCCTAAAGACCTTGAAGATTTCAATACTGAGTTTTTTAACTTTTCATTCATTTATTTCAACTCTTTAAGCCTTTTTTCTATGGACTTTATTTCCTCTTCTGCTGCTTTCTTCTCTTCTTCCAGTATTTTTTTCTCTTCTTCTCTGGTTGGAGCTCTTTGTGCAACTGGCGCCGGACCCAAAAATCTTCTAAAACCAAATCCTCTTCCGAAGCCTCTACCAAATCCTGCTCCACCTCTTGGCACACCCTTTGTGAAGCCTGGGCTATCGTAACCAGAGCAATATCCTAATCCTCTTCCAGTCCTTGGTCCCATTCCATCTGGACCTGTCCTATCTCCTCTCGGCATTTTTATCACCTCTTTTTTATTTTTATAAAAAAGTTTGAGACATCAGTCTCAAGAACCTTTTTATTTTTTGGTAAAGCTTTTTCTAAAAAGCTTTATTGTGAATATTTATTCATAATATCATAATGAATATATATGCATAACTACTATATAAAGGTTTCGGTCTATGAAAATCTTTTTAAATCAAGACCTCTTTATAAGTAATATGAATATCGGCCTGGATTCTATGACACTGGAATTTCTCTTTAGGATAATTACCTCTCTTTTGCTTGGTGCCTTGGTGGGTTTCGAAAGGGAAATTACAAGGAAGCCCGCCGGTTTGAGAACACATGCTTTTGTATCCGTGGGTGCGTGCCTCTTCACCATATCATCTTTTTATTTGGCGGGAAACGCAAACATAGATTCCTCAAGAATAGCTGCAGGGATAGTTACAGGAATTGGTTTTATAGGTGCGGGAAGTATAATTGCTACTAAGGGGCATGTCAAGGGATTGACAACAGCAGCAAGTTTATGGGTAGTTTCTGCAATAGGGCTGATGGTTGGATTGGGAGAACTTGTCCTACCAATAATATCATCTATCATAATTTTTATTATGTTGAGATTTGGAAAAGTTGAGAGGGAAGTTGAAAATGGAATTCGCAAGAAGAGTAAGTGAAATGAGGGCATCTGAAATAAGGGAACTGTTGGAACTTACCGCACATCCTGATATAATATCTTTTGCTGGAGGATTACCAAGCCCACATTCATTTCCAGTAAAAAAGATTGAGGAGTTGTCCCTGAGGGTTTTGAAAAAGGAGGGAACAACTGCACTGCAGTATGGAGCCACAGAAGGAGTAAGAGAATTTAGAAGAACCATAGCAAAGAGAATGAAAACTAAATTTAAAATGAAATGTGATGAGGAAAATATTTTAATAACAACAGGCGCGCAACAAGCATTAGATTTGACAACAAAAATATTCATAAATCCCAGGGATTTGATAGTTGTTGAAATTCCCACTTACATTGGAGCATTGTGCAGCTTTAGAAATTACCAGTCAAAATTCTTGACGGTTGGCATAGATTCCGAAGGAATGAAAACCCAAGAGCTTGAAAGCAAATTAAAAAAACTTGGAAAGGAAAAAAGGAAAAAAGTTAAGTTCATTTATTCAATTCCAAACTTCCACAACCCGAAGGGCATCACACTCTCCCTTGAAAGAAGAAAACATCTTATAGAAATTTCGGAGAAATACAAAATACCCATATTGGAAGATGACCCGTATATAGAGCTGAGATATAAGGGGAAACCACTCCCACCAATGAAAAGCATGGACAAAAATGGGCTGGTCATTTACACAAGCACATTTTCAAAAATTCTTTCTCCTGGATTCAGGACAGGATGGATTGTCGCAAGCAAGGAACTAACAAGAAAACTCGCCATAGCCAAGCAGGGAACAGACCTTTCGACAAATGTGTTCTGCCAATATGTGGCAAATGAATATATAAAAACAGGCTCCATGGACAAGCATATCCCAAAAATTATAAAGATGTACAAAAAAAGAGAGAAAATCATGCTCGACTCCCTGGAAAGATATTTCCCGAGAGAATGCTCATGGACAAAGCCTAGCGGAGGAATGTTCTTATGGGTTGAACTTCCCAAAAAAATAGATACCAAAAAAATGTTCAAAGAGGCAGTAAAGCATAAAGTTGCTTATGTGCATGGGGCCGCCTTCTGCGTAGACAACTCGGGCCATAATGAAATGAGGCTTAACTTCAGCAACCAGGACGAAGACAAAATAGAAGAAGGAATAAAAAGGTTAGCCAATCTCATAAAGAAAAAATTATAGCATCTTGAAAAAACCCATTGAAACTAAAGCAACAATTATCCCTGCTATTAAAACACCAGCAGCAACAGCAGGAAATGCTTCTCTCTTCTTCATACCAAGGAGCCACGCAAGAATTGTTCCTGAATAGGCGCCTGTCCCTGGGAGAGGTATGCCCACAAATATCACCATTCCAATAATACCATACCTGAGAATGTATTTTTCCCCTTTCCTTCTTACGTTCTCAACAAGGTTCCTCAAAACCTTAAATCTTTTGAAAAATCTCTCATAAAAAAATTCCAACCCATAATATATCAATGGTATTATCAGAATATTCAAAAAAACCGTAAAAATAAAAACAAACCATGAATTCAAACCAAGGCCAATTCCTATTGGTATGGCACCCCTCAATTCTATCCAGGGTGTTACGGTAACAAGCGCTAAAGTTATCAAATGATTTATTGAAGGAACAATCATAGAAGATATTTTTGAGTAAAGGATATATAAAACATTAAAGAAAACCTAAGAAAATCTCTGATATAGGAATCAGTTTAATTTCTCTGCACTGTTCCAAATCATTTCAAATATTGGTTCTAGAACATCTCCTGCTGCATGGTCGCTTTGTGACCAAAGATGCAAATCCTGAGTTGGATGAACGTCCTTCTCACGTGTCAAAGCAAATAGCAATTCCCTGCCATCCGCTATTGCAAATCTTCCATTCATATTCATATTATTTATATTTCTTACTTCTGCTGAAGAACTTAAATTCTTTACAACATCCTTGCTGTCTTTGTCTATGGAAGCTGCAATTCTTATTTTAACGCCCCTCTTTGCTGCGTCTCTCATCAACTTGCTGTGATTCTCATACAACTCTTCCAATCCGCTACTTGATGTCACCAACGAAACAGATTTTTTGGCATTTTTCAATAAGCTCTCTATCTGCTGGTGCATTGCGTGCCTTCCTTTTATTGCTCCTGTAAGCTCCGATGGGTCTGTTGTCTTCATTCCATTTTTAAACAAATCCTCTAACTCAATCAAAGCATCATCCTTCTTGGTATTCTCTATTCTTTTAGACATTTCCTTGTATTCTTCTTCATATTTTCCCTTTAATCTGTCCAAAGCTTCTTTTGGCCTTACTGCAACGTATCTTAGTGGCTTGTTGGATTGAATTACAACAAAACCTTTGTCTGCTAGGCTCTCCAGCACATCATAAGTTCTGGACCGTGGCACACCGGACAATTCTGAAAGAGTTCCCGCTGATGAAGTACCCTTTGCTAGCAATACTACATATAGTTTTCTCTCGTAGGAATTCAACCCCAGAGTTTTCAACATGTCAAATGTTTTTTGACTTCCCATTGTTTTTACCATATTACACCACTTTAAAAATTGTATTTAACATTTATAAACTTATCGCTTTGTATCACTTTTAAGTGCTAATTGATATTAGAATACTAAACTATTTAAGCTTAACTGCTATCCTTCTCTTCCCTGGCTTTTGTACAGATTTTTCACTCTTTCTGTTGTATCTGCCTCTTCGGGACCTTTATCATCCCTTACTCTTATCAGTCTTGGAAATCTCAGTGCAAACCCCGACTCATAGTTCGATGACTTCTGTATCTCCTGATATGCCACCTCAACAACTATTCTTGGTCTGACCTTAACGTCTTTTCCTTTCTCTTCTGTTATCAATGGTTTCAATGCGTCTGTCATTAACTGAAACATGTCCTCGGTCAAGCCTGTTCCCATCATTCCACAAGGAAGATAATTTCCTGTGTCAGGCTCCCTGCATGCAAGTACATAAGAGCTCAACCACTTCGACCTCTTTCCCTCCCCCCATGTCGCAGCAACTATCACCAGGTCCAATGTCTCCATTATTGGCTTTATTTTGTACCAACCACCAACATGCCTTCCAAAAACATACTTTGAATCCAATACCTTTAAAAAAACTCCCTCCTGCTTTGCGGTTAAAGCTTCGTGATAAAA